>Ga0256406_1003083_pt1 | contig 21586 bp, 15 predicted proteins | sample RumenRJG_03DNA_FD_185986 | JGI IMG/M metagenome (GOLD analysis project Ga0256406, IMG submission 185986) | Bovine rumen microbial communities from Lethbridge, Alberta, Canada - RJG_03 | ecosystem: Host-associated > Mammals > Digestive system > Stomach > Rumen | place: Canada: Alberta | collected... | reverse complement strand
TCGCAATTTATCGAGATGACGGGTGATCCGCGAACAAATCCCAAAGGTTGGCCAGTAAAGACACTTCCTGAATTGGCTACTTATTCAATAGGGCTTACTTATAAGCCTGAGAATATATCCGAAGAAGGAACAATTGTTCTTCGTTCCGGGAATATTCAAAAATCCAAGATTGACTTAGCTGACGTCGTACGAGTTAACTGCCCAATAAAAGAATCCATTTACGTTCAAAAGAATGATATTCTGATGTGCAGTCGTAACGGAAGTGCCGCATTGGTAGGTAAAGTCGCTATGATTAAAGATATTCCTGAACCAATGACTTATGGTGCATTCATGACTGTTATTCGTTCAGAATATTCTGACTATTTATATCTATATTTTCAAAGTAATGATTTTAGAGAGCAAGTGTCCACGGGAAAATCCTCGACTATGAATCAAATAACCCAAAACATGCTTGACAAAATCTCACTTCCTTTGCCGGATGATGAAACAAGAAAGAAACTTTCTATTATTCTTCATCAGGCCGATAAATCAGGATTTGAACTTCGTAAATCGATAGATGCAATAGATGCTGTAATAAAATGTTTGATTAATAATTAGGAATCATGAATAGGAAAAAGATATTTATTCCTGATACATCAGGCAAAAAAGAAATAGAAAGTTTACAATCATTTGTGATTGTTGGAGCTAACGGTAGCGGTAAAAGCCATTTGGGAGCTTGGATTGAAAAAAACAATGAGAATGTCTTGCGTATTTCTGCGCAACGTGCATTGTCAATACCAGATGTTATAAACATTAAAGATCGTGATGCGTCTTGGAACAAAATATTTTTCGGGCATGAAACACAATTAGTCAAGAACATCAAATGGCAAAATGGCAAAGAGACATCAACGCTTGTCTATGATTATGAAAGCGTTTTATCGATGCTTTTTGCTGAAGATTACAGCCAGCTTCGTATTAACAATAAGACTTCTTTTTTTAAAGAAACTATTTCAGATATTGTTGAGAACATTTGGACGAATGTTATGCCACAAAGACAACTTGTCTTGGATAAGTTTAATGTAAAAGCAAAACATGGCGAAGAATTGTATAAAGCAGGTGAAATGTCTGATGGCGAAAGAGTTTGTCTGTATCTCATTGCTCAATGTTTGTTAGCTCCTGACAATTATATTATAGTAATTGATGAACCAGAGATACACCTACATTTGTCCATTATGAAGAGACTTTGGGATGAAATCGAAAATCATTGTCCCTATAAGACCTTTGTGTATATAACACATAATTTGAAGTTTGCAACATCCAGGGCCACAGCAACTAAAATCTGGGTGAAAACTTATGACGGTCACAACAAGTGGGAATTGTCTATTATAGACAAGGATGAGGATATTCCAGAAGAACTGCTTTTGGAAATTTTGGGCACGAGAAGTTCAGTGTTATTTGTTGAGGGCGGTAATAGCAGTTATGATATTGCTTTTTACAAAGAAATTTTTGATGATTACCATGTGGTCGCTTGTAATAATTGTCAAAAAGTGATTGAGCTCACCAAAGCCTTTAACAATGACAGAGTAAAAGCCTTACACCCATATGAAGTAAAAGGACTTATCGATCATGATTTTTTATCCAGAGAAGAAATTGAGAGCTATAATAGACAAAATATCTACCCAATCGAAGTATCTGAAGTTGAAAATCTATTTCTAATAGAGCCTTTGATAAAACTCGCGGCAAATCAGATTGGAGAAAATCCAGAAGAGACTTTTACGAAAGTATCGGATTATCTGTTTGAAAAGATGACTGCCGATAAGCTGGTTGTCATAAACGCTATGTGTGTAAAGGAAATAAGGCATCAATTGAATGGTTTTTCATCTGAAAGCAAATCTGAAAATGATATTCAATCCGATTTGGAGAATTTCTTTTTAGGAATAGATATCCATGCAATTTATGGTCAAGCAGAATCCAATATTACAAACATTATAGTCCAGAAGGATTATAATTCCATGATCAGATTATATAATAACAAAGGGTTATGCAAACAGGTAAGTGGCCTAATTGGTTTTAAGAAACCATATCCACAAATAATACTCGATTTGCTCAGAGGAGAAAAAAGGCGAGAAATAATAACTGCATTAAAAGATTATCTTCCTCATATTTGATTACGTATTAACAATAATAGAAGAATTATAAAGCGTTCAATTGGTCATGCGTTAATTAAACACTTAACATATATTGCAATATGATAGACAATTTAATTAATGAGATAGAACAGGCCATGCTCAATGTGTTGAACAATGAGCAGTTAAGCCAATTGCGTAAGGTGCTAGATTACACCTTCCGCAATGTTTCCGTGACCAAGAAGGAATCTGTGCACACAGAAAGTAATAACCAGGCTCTTATTGACAATTTCATAGCAGCTAAGAAAGTTGAAGGTTGCTCAGACAAATCAATCTCCTATTACAAGAGCACTATCATCAATGCTCTTGTGAAAATTGAGAAAGAAGTCGTTCACATTACCACAGATGACCTTCGTGGATATTTGAACCAGTATCAAGAGGAAAGTGGTGCAAGCAAAGTTACTGTTGACAACATCCGCCGTATCTTATCCAGTTTCTTCTCATGGTTGGAAGAAGAGAACTACATCGTCAAAAGTCCTGTGCGTCGAATTCATAAAGTGAAAGTAGGCAAGACGGTAAAGGAAACCTACACAGACGAAGCACTGGAGCAAATGCGCGACCATTGTTCCAATATACGTGATCTTGCTCTAATAGACCTACTCGCTTCCACTGGAATGAGAGTCGGTGAGCTTGTAAGACTCAACAAGAGTGATATTGACTACCAGAATAGAGAATGTATTGTTACAGGTAAGGGTGATAAGCAACGAAAGGTTTACTTCGATGCCCGTACCAAGATACACCTTCAGAAGTATGTGAATAGCCGCACTGATACAAACGAAGCTCTCTTTGTGTCGCTGTTGGCCCCAAATAACCGATTAGAAATTAGCGGTGTAGAAATTCGTCTTCGGCGACTTGGGCGAGAGTTGAACATTCCAAAAGTTCACCCTCACAAGTTCCGTCGTACTCTCGCTACAATGGCAATAGATAAAGGAATGCCCATCGAGCAAGTCCAGCATCTGTTAGGCCATCAAAGTCTCGATACAACATTGCAGTACGCAATGGTGAATCAGAACAATGTTAAGTTGTCTCACCATAAATTCATTGGATAGTATGTCGCAATTTATCGAGATGTTTGGTTGTCTTGCAGAAAGGGTCGCATTATCTTCTTTATGCGATACTTTTATTGATGGAGACTGGATAGAAGCTAAAGACCAATCTGGTTCTGGAATTAGGCTTATTCAAACGGGAAATGTTGGTGTAGGTACATTCAAAGATAAAGGAGATAGGGCTCGATATATCAGCGAAGAAACTTTCAATCGGCTGAACTGTACAGAGGTGGTAGAGGGGGACATCTTAATCTCCCGATTACCTGAGCCTGTTGGGCGAGCCTGCATTATTCCTGCAGGATTAGGCAAATCCATCACTGCTGTTGATTGCACTATCATAAGGTTAAATGACAAGGTGCTTCCAAAGTTCTTTGTAGCATTTACAAACACTCCTGATTATGCTATGCAAATAAAGAAAGTTCTTAGTGGAACTACTAGACTTCGTGTTAGCAGAGCTAATCTTGGGAAGATACAGGTTCCTCTTCCTTCAATAGACAAACAGCAGCAGTTTGTTACCATTGCAGAACAGGCCGATAAATCAGGATTTGACGAACTCAAATCGCAATTTATCGAGATGTTTGGGAATCCTGTTACCAACAATAAAGGATGGAATACCTTACCTATCAAGGATGTTGCTCCAGAAGCTCCAAGCATAGAAAAGCAAACAGGGAAAGTGTGGATTCTGAATCTTGACATGATTGAGAGTAATACAGGCAAGGTCGTTGAAAAAGTCTTTGAAAACGACTCGAACTTGTTGTCTGTAGCCCCATTTGATGAAGGGAATGTACTATACTCAAAACTGAGGCCCTACCTCAATAAAGTAGTCATTCCAGACGGGAAAGGATATGCTACAACAGAACTCGTTCCACTCCGCCCGAATCAGAAATTACTTAATCTCACATTCTTCAGTTATTTGCTTAGAGGAGATGATTTTGTTACTTACGCTAACAGTATATCGACTGGAACCAAAATGCCAAGAATGCCCTTGAACGATTTAAGAAAGTTCCTATGTATTCTTCCTCCTATGGAAAAACAAAATGAATTTGAAGAGATTGCTCGTCAGGCCGATAAATCAGGATCTGTCCTGCAATATATGATTGCATGTTAAATGAAATAAAAAATACAATATATTATGGCATACTTTAACGAAGAAAATACCGTTGAGCAGATGCTCATCAACGCCGCAGGCAAGTGTGGTTGGATTTATGTGGAGCCGCAGGAGGTTCCTCGTCTGCCTGACGAGGTGCTTGTTACAGAATGGTTGTTGACAGCTCTAAAGAAATTCAATGATATTACAGATGATCAGGCAGCGCAGGTCATCTATCGACTCCGTGCTGCTTGCAGCATTGGCACCAATCAAGAAGAACTGATTAATGCCAATGACCGTTTCCGTCGGTTGCTGTTTGAGGAAAACTCCTATCCTTTCGGTGAGGATGGAGAAAACATCAACATCCGCTTCTTCAGCGACAAACCTTCGGAGAACCGCTGTGTAGTAACCAATCAATGGGAGTTCCCTCGCAAGAGCAAGGAAGGCGGCAAGCGTCTTGACCTGGTATATATCATCAATGGCATACCTATGGTAATTGGTGAAGCAAAGACGCCGGTCAAATCGTCTGTGACATGGGCTGATGGTGCAACCGATATTCTTCACTATCAAAAGAGCATACCTGAAATGTTTGTACCAAACATCCTCACTTTTGCCAGTGAAGGACGAGAACTGCAATATGCAGGCGTAGGTTGTCCCGTGGATAAATGGGGACCTTGGTTTGCAGGTGAAGATCGTCGTCATGGTACGCTTGAAGATGTGGAGCACAACTATATTTCACTGATTACGCCAGAACGTTTGCTTGATATCTATCGCTATTATACTGTATTTACGGGTACTTCTGGTGGCAGAAAGATAAAGATTGTATGCCGTTACCAGCAATATCTCGGTGGCGAAGCCATTGTACAGCGTGTGTTGGGCACATATCGTGCAGGAAAGGGCCCGAAGAAGGGACTTATCTGGCACTTCCAAGGTTCAGGTAAATCATGGCTGATGGTGTTCGCTGCCCAAAAACTACGCCGCCAGAATGACCTGAAGGCTCCGACTGTAGTAATTGTAGATGACCGTATTGACTTGGAAGACCAGATTACAGGTGATTTTACTCGTGCAGAGATTCCAAATGTAGATGGCATCTCCTCAAAAGAAGAATTGGAAACGAAGATACACCAGCGCAAGATTCTCATCACAACTATCTTCAAGTTTGGTGACTTGAACGACGGTGAGGTGATAGATGACCGTGACAATATCATCCTGCTAATGGACGAGGCACACCGCACGCAGGAAGGCGACCTCGGAAAGAAAATGCGCACAGCACTGCCCAATGCTTTCTTCTTCGGATTGACAGGAACGCCCATCAACCGCAATGACCACAACACCTTTGCATGCTTCGGTAGCGAAGAAGACGAGTATGGCTATATCTCGAAATATACTTTCCAGAACTCAGTCGATGACGGAGCTACGCTGGAGCTGAACTTCAAGACGGTTCCTGTTGAGATGCACCTTGACGAGGCAAAACTTCAGGAAGAGTTTGATGCGCTGACCGACCAGATTAGCGAGGAAGACAAACAAGAACTTGTTCGACGCACAAGTGTAGAGGCATTCTTTACGGCAGAAAAACGTATCAATGATGTATGTAAATATATCGTGAACCATTTCCGTGAGTATGTGGAGCCAACAGGCATGAAAGCTCAGGTAGTGGTATATAATCGTGATTGCTGCGTGAAGTACAAGAAAGCTCTGGATGCCTTGCTTGGCACTGATGACCAGACAACCATTGTGATGCATACTTCAGGGGATAAAGCTGATGAATATAAGGCATATAAGCGGACACGTGACGAGGAGAAGAAGTTGCTCGACCAATTCCGTGACCCGTTGTCACCATTAAAGTTTGTTATTGTAACCAGCAAACTGTTGACTGGCTTTGATGCACCTATCCTTCAGTGCATGTATCTCGACAAACCGATGAAGAACCATACACTGCTACAAGCCATTTGTCGTACCAACCGCACCTATAACGAGAACAAGAAGTGCGGACTGATTGTTGACTTCGTCGGCGTATTCGAAGATGTTGCTAAGAGCCTTGCATTCGACGAGGAAAGCGTGAAGACCATCATCAAGAACATGGACGAGATAAAAGCGCTTATCCCGACATTCATGCAAGAATGTATTCAGTTCTTCCCTGGCATTGACCGCACCATTGGAGGATGGGAAGGATTGACGGCAGCCCAGCAATGTTTGAAGGAAGAAGGTGTGAAGACCAACTTTGCACGCCATTTCGCACGTTTGGCAAAAGCCTGGGAAATTATTTCGCCTGACGAGTTTCTCTCTCCATATTCAAGTGATTACACATGGCTGGCACAGGTATATCAGAGTGTACGTCCTGTAAGTGGCGGTAACCTTATTTGGACTTTGCTCGGTGCTAAGACCATCGAGATTATCCACAATAACATTGATACCATCGACATAGGTACACCACTGGAAGATCTTGTTGTGGACGCTGATATCATTGACTCCGTATTGGAAGATGAGAAAAAGCGCGAGAAGAAGATTATCGAGGTGGAGAAGATGCTGAAGATTCGACTGGGTGAACATAAGGGTGACCCGAAGTTCAAAAAGTTTGCCGACAAGCTGGATGAACTGCGCGAACGTATGGAGCAGAACTTGATATCGAGCATTGACTTCCTGAAACAACTGTTGCAGATGGCCCGTGAATTGCTGGAAGCAGAGAAGGAAATAGAGAAACCGATGGACAAGCGTGCTCAGGCAAGAGCAGCGTTGACAGATCTATTCCAGAGTATCAAGTCGGAGGAAACACCTATCATTGTTGAACAAGTGGTGAACGACATCGATAATGAAGTGGTCAATATCATCCGACAGTTCAACGATGCCTTCCAAAGCGTTACTGCCAGACGTGAGATTAAGAAGAAACTTCGTTCTATCCTCTGGGTCAAGTACCAGATTAAGGACAATGACGTTTTCGAGAAAGCATATAGCTATATAGAAATGTATTACTAACCACAATTAAAAAGAATTAGGTATGGATAGTAAATTTTCATGGGTACCACTGTTTGAGGAACTTGCGACGAAGTTGCTCATTTACAAGGATGACCGCACACCATTGGTGGATTGGATATATAAGGAGTTGGGTACTGTCACAAGAGATGATGGAAAATCCTTGGTCAATTATCTACATCAGCAAGATGGCTCTAAGATAGTTGATATAGACCCATTTTCCGTGTTTGGTATATTCAACCGTAATATCAAATGGGAGAACCGCACGGCTCTCCTTGAAAAGTTTAAGATGCATTTCGGTCTTAAATCGGAAATACCGACGGACTTTAACGGCATACCAACACTTGATCCACGACGAGCATTCTTTTTCTCGTGGGGACCAGATAATGATGTGGTCATTCGTAACTTGTGGACACTTTATGAAAAAGTAATCAAAGGCGAAGACATAGAAGGCGCCTTTAATCGTGTACTCGAAGATGGATGTATGCCCAAGTACAGTCTGACCATGACGTTGTTTTGGATCAGCCCTTCCAATTACATCTCGCTAGATTCACGCAACCGCGCCTATTTATCTACTATTGGCTTACCAGACGACTTCCCAACGTTCAACTATTCCATATACAAAGAACTTTTGGATAAGATTTTGCCCACCGTTCAGGCACATGATCTTCCTATCAAATCATTCTTGGACTTTTCATATTCCGCATGGTCGGCTGCTACAAACTCTCCCCGTGTTTGGATGTGGAGCGGAAACGATGATTCCTTCAAGTCTAACATTCTTGCTGTAGGGTCTTCGGCGAAGGGACAACTTGATTTTTCCGTGTTTAAGTCAAAAGAGGATCTTGGCAGAGCATATCGTGAGGTGGTTGGCAATACGGATGTTAAGATACCATATGCTTATTGGGACTTCATTAAGAAGGTAAAAATTGGAGACATCGTTGTAGTTTTCTCAAATCACAAAGACAGTGGCGGCTTTGCTCACCATCTTTATGGCTGGGGACGATTCAATTCAGAATGCTCATTCATAAATGAAGCTGAGAATCCAGTGCAACGCTCCGTTGAGTGGCATCTTCCACTTCCTGACTCTGTTGTCGAGGAGACAATGACAAGAAATCAGATGTTTTTCCATTGCGTTGAAGGCATCGAGGCCGATAACATTATCCGCTTGCTGAAGATCTCCTTTGACAAAAGTAAAATTCCTGTTGCCTCTCCTAAGCCTTCTTCAGAATCAACTATGACTAAATATTGGATGTATGCCCCAGGAGAGAATGCCTCAAAATGGATTGACTGTCAAAATGCCGGAATGATGTATCTTGGCTGGGATGATATGGGGGACTTCAGCCAATATTCTTCAATGGAAGAAATACAAGCAAAGATGCAAGAAGTCTACAATAAACCTGAAGCTTCTTTCATGAATGATCGTCTGGCGTTGTGGGAGTTTAGCCATGTTATCAAGCCAGGTGATGTGATTTTTGTAAAACAAGGTAAGACTAAAATCATTGGACGGGGTATAGTCACTGGCGAATATGCTTATGATGAGACACGTGGCACTTATAAGAATAGCCGGAAGGTGAATTGGACCCATGTCGGCAATTGGGACGCGCCACATGATACCGTTTTAAAGACGCTAACTGATATTACAAAATATCCCGATTATGTTAAAAAACTGGAGGCCTTATTCTCGGAGAATGAAATACCAGAGTCAACGCCTAAGAGATATTGGTGGCTTGTAGCAAGTCCTAAAATCTGGAGTTTTAACGATATGAAGGTTGGGGACGTACAAGAATATACATTGTATAATGACAACGGGAATCGACGTCGCATTTTCCAAAATTTTCTTGATGCAAAGAAAGGCGACGTGGTTATTGGATATGAGGCGACTCCTACCAAACAGATTGTGGCTCTGGCAGAAGTGGATAAGGCAAATGATGGAAGGCTTATCTTCTTTAAGAAGACTGAGACATTACCTTCTCCGATTGACTATTCTGTTTTACGCTCCATTCCAGAATTGGCCGATATGGAATATCTGAAAAATCCTCAGGGATCATTCTACAAACTGACAGAAGAGGAATATAACAGCTTAATGGATTTAATACGAGAGGATAATCCCATTCGCATAGAACAGCATAACCCACAATATACAGAAGAAGATTTCCTGAAGGATGTATATATCGCCAAAGAGTCTTACCGAAGGATGAAAGCCCTCCTGCTCACAAAGAAGAATATTATCCTTCAGGGTGCGCCAGGTGTAGGCAAAACCTATTCAGCAAAAAGACTTGCCTATTCCCTCATGGGCGAAATAGATAAGTCTCGCGTGGAGTTCATTCAATTCCATCAAAGTTACACCTACGAAGACTTTATTATGGGCTACAAACCCAACGAGGATGGTGGCTTCTATTTGAAGAAGGGAGTATTCTACGCTTTCTGTAAGAAGGCAAAAGCAGACCCAGAGCGACCATATTTCTTTATCATTGATGAAATCAACAGAGGAAACCTAAGTAAGATATTCGGCGAACTCTTGATGCTCATAGAGAATGAATATCGTGGTGAAACTGTAAAACTGGCTTACAGCGATGAAATGTTTGACGTGCCAGCTAACCTATATATAATTGGAATGATGAATACTGCAGACCGCAGCCTGGCAATGATAGATTATGCTTTACGACGCAGATTCAGCTTCATTGATATGTGTCCTGGTTTTGACTCTGAAGGGTTTAAAAAATATAAGGCCACTCTCAATAATGAATTGTTTGACAGAGCTGTTGACGTGATTACCATGCTGAATGATGTAATTGCAAAAGACGATTCTTTGGGCGAGGGATTCTGCATCGGACATAGCTATTTCTGTAACCAGAAGAACTTCTCTGAAGAATGGCTTCGAAACGTCGTTGAGTATGACATCATTCCGATGATCAGAGAATATTGGTTTGACAATAATGCTCTGTTTAACCAACAAGTGGTAAAACTGAAAGCTATCTTTAAATGACTGAAGATAAAGGAATACTAATACGCAATATCTTCTATATGCTGACATACGCTTTTCAAGAGCTGAGTCAGAACAACTATGAGATGATTGCCACAGAGGATTTCGACAACATTCATGATTTGTTTGCCGAAATCCTTTCAAGGGGTATTGCCTATCAGTTGAAGCAAGGTCTTAGGAGGGAATATGTCAGTAAGCATGAAACGATGTCATCACTGAAAGGTAAGCTGGACATTGATGGTAGTGTTAGGAATTTGGCATCAAGAAAGAGACTCCTGGATTGTGACTATGATGAACTTTCTGTCAATAACCTTTTTAATCAAATTATCAAGACGACAGCCGTCCTTCTCATAAAGCATGGGGAGGTTGGCAAAGAAAGAAAAGGTGCGCTAAAGAAACTGATGTTCTATTTCTCGGATGTGTCAACCATTGATCCTTCATGTATAAGATGGTCAGCGATGCGATTTGATCGAAATAGTCGTACCTATAGAATGTTGATGTACATATGTTTCTTTGTTCTTGACAACCTGATTATGACAACGGATAGTGGCGAATATGCCATGCATACGTTTTCCGATGAACATATGTGTCGCCTATATGAGAAATTCATTCTGGAATATTACAAACGACACCATCCTGAATGCAAACCGAGAGCTGCACAGGTCAAATGGAATTTTGACATGGATCAGGTTTCCGCAGAATCGCTGGCTGTGCTACCTATCATGCAGACCGACATCTTTATGGAAATTGGTCCCCGCACGCTCATTATTGATGCAAAGTATTATTCTCATTCATTAAGTGAACATATTGGCAAGAACGTACTTCACACCCCTAATTTCTATCAGATTAACTCCTATGTCCTTAATTACGATGTAGGGCACACAGGGAAAGTAGACGGCCTTTTGTTATATGCTCAGACACAGGATGAAGGGGAAATGAATTACACTTATCCACATAGAGACGGAAATGTTTTTTATGTTAAATCTTTGGATTTAAACCAGGACTTTCAAACGTTAAAAGACCAACTGGAGGAAATAATAACATCCAGTTAAACGAAGTTTGTTTTCTATGAAAGAGTCATAAGAAAGTCTTCGCCACTCCAAAAAAAGACTGCGAAGACTTTCTTCTATTCCTACGTCAATATTGATAAGGCTAGTATTGTGATCAGAGCATTGATGACGATGGTGACGGTGATGCAGTAGTTTCTAACCTTTGTGATTTCATCATCAAGTCGCTTGATGGATTTCTCCATGCCTGCAGCAGCTGCCTTGTCCACTTGGACAGGCAACTCTTTCATCTGGGCAAAGAGTGTTTCGAATAACTCTCTGGAACGACCCTCCATCTTTAACGGCAGCCCATTCTTTTGTAGGTTTGCGTACTTGGTGTTTAGTTTTACCATCTGTTCAAGCAACTTCTCTGCTAGATCGTTTACTTCCAGAAGGACTTCCGTAACGTCCTTCTTCCTGACCGGTGCAGCCTTTGGGCTGCTTTCCGGTCTTACTGGGTAGTTTTTATTTGCCATAATAATACCTTTTTTGTTTTACATTGAATAACCTTTACTTCTTTCTTCCAATTCGTCATCGTAATGGCTACGCTTTGAGCCGACCTCATCTTCACGGTTGCGTGAATGGGCTGGAGAGATATGAGCGTTCAATATAGAAGACAACGTATGGGTGCCTATACGGGTCGTATTCTCTGAAGGACGGTGGGCCACTGCCTTTTTCTGTACCTGTCCTTTGTGCAGCATCTTCCAGGTATTCTCAATCCGCCCGAGTGTCAGACTGCGGTCGATGGCACTTGCCTTGTACTGCGTCCCCGACTTGGAGAGGATGTAATAACCCTGCAACTTACCGCTCTTGGCATACGCCTCACGTACCTCAAATCCCTCAACCGCCATCAGCATCTTGAAGATGTCGAAAGAGAATGTGTCCATGCCATAGAGGATCCTGAAGGCTGCCTCCCGGATCTCCTCCTTATTCTTCGGAGATATCTCCTCCGCCACACTGAAACCGCGCTCACGGCTGATGTCGTTAGCCACTTTTGCTGCCTTCTTTCCTATGAAAGAGTCAGAGACAACCGTTCCATCCTGCAGTACACGGTTAGCCAACACATGCCAGTGCCGCAGGTTCCTGTTATGGTCAGTCCGTTCATGCTGGTATGCTATCCACTGCATCTGGCGGAACTGATCCTCTGACAGCCCGAGTTCTCCGGTCATCAACCTGTTCATGTATTCCTCCACGAGTTCTCGGCATTGCTCCGGGGACTTCACCTTGTTAGCGTCCAGTTCCGACAAGGTTATCACGATGTCGAAGTAGCACTTCGAGAGGTTGCGGTGATGGTTCTCCTGAACGTCGTGCATCTCACGAGTAATTTCCCCAGGTGTGTCGCCGTATAGGTTATGGCGACACACCTCACTGGCCACATGGACATGATCAATGGTCTTGTTCGCATCATACTCCAGCTTGGCCGTCCCATAGCTAATCGTTCTTGCCTTTGCTACCATAGAGAATCTCCTTCAGTCTTTTGATAATACTTTTCAGTTCTTCCATCATAGAGACATACTTCTTTTGGTGGAAGAAGTTTGTGATGTGCGTCAGGTCGCTGGTGAGTTTCCTCACCTCAGTGATGACCTGATACTCATGCTCTGAAAGGCGCTTTCTCGGACAGTAGGCGAGCAGCACCTGACGACAGTAGTCAGACACCGAAAGGCCGCACTCTTCCGCATGTCTTCTTATGAGGGCAAACTCAAGTTCGCCACATCTGATATTGATTCTTTCTGTTTTCTTCATATCCTTTATTACTATATTATTATAAAACATGAAAACTATAAAATACTAAAAGTGTAAATGTATAAGATCGTATTATTGTAAAAGTATAAAATATGAAATTGATAATATCAAAATATACAATTATCATATTATGTAAATATACAATTATCATAATATACAAATATACAATTATCATATTATCACATTATCACATAATGTAGAACATACTTCCCAAACCCACATTTGCGACCACCGGGAGCGAACGGCAAGGACGTTTTTGTATGACAAAAACACTTCTTGCAATATACTTCCAACCTCACTTCCGCAGGTCGTTCAGTTCTCCGTATATTGGTCGTACTGCGGCATGCTGTAGACCTATGGCATAAGGTCGTTATATCCTGTGTCATGACAATCCTTTCCTATTCGTTTTCAACCCACCAGCTCCAAGTCGAGTTTTTCCATCAACATTTTGATGCAGGGATTCCTGGCAATCATCTTCCTCAGAATGGCAGCATGTGAATGCTCGTTCAGCAGGTAGTCGGCAATATCCAATCCATTTTCCTTTTCTTCTTGTGTGGCATGCTCCTCCAGAAAGGTAAAGACATGGGCTTCGATGCCGTGTCCTCGCATTCTTTCCGCCTTCCCCTGCCAGTTCTCCATCATTCCGAGGTCGGGAAACAACACTACAGTCCTGTTCTTGAAGATGTCAAAGTCGGCTTGGCCGAACATCCCGTCCTTTCCGCCACAGGCCAGCCACACGTAGCTGGGGAGGAAGTAGGAAGCGATGATGGCAGACTTTTCACTTTCGACGATACCCACAGGGAGTTCGGGGTGCTCTATCAGCAGATGCTCCCCGAAGAAGCACTGCCCGATGCGTTCCTTCTCAATTTTCATCAACGTATGCACCCATGTGGGATGCACCTCATGCGAGCGCTTTCCTGTTTGCGCATCATAGAGCATGACCTTCCCTTGGCAGACACGTCCCTGACCATCCACCTGCCAGAATACACAAGATCCTCTGCGCACCTTTGCCGTACCGATATTGTACCTCCCTGCAAGTTCGAGGGCAGCCTGCTCACCGAACCTGCTGCATAGGAACTGGTAGAAGTTGTTCTCCCCGTAATGACTCATGGAACTCTCCACGACAGTGCGAGGGAAGAAGAACCGTTCAGCCTTGGGCTGGGGAGGAGTTGGAAGGGTTGGGGAAAGAATGGCAGCATCGTCCATCAGTTCCTCCTTCATATCCGGGTGGTCATGAAAGAACTGTTTCGGCGTATAGTGATAGCCGCACTTGTGCTCACGGTTGCACCGACCTACATCAGGGGGAAAGGCAATCTTCCCCTCTGTGTCGATATACTGCGAGAAGCACCCCTTGACATGGCAATTGGGACACTCTTTCCGGTCAGCCCTGCTCTTGTAGGGTTTCAATATAAATCTGTGTTCGCTCATCATTGTTCACTTTTATCGGTTCAAAACGTTCCCGTGACCCTTTGGCCTTTTGAACTTTTGACCTTTTGAAGACGAGAATGGGATCCTGATTGGGTCAAAAGGTCAAAGGTTCATTGGGTCACCTGCTCTTTTCCTTCATGATGGATTACTTTCTGATAGAGTCCATGCTTGGGATTTGAGAGAATACCCTTTGCACAACATCTCTTCAGGAAACGCTTAACCGTACTCTCCGAGATGCCCAAGGACCTGCCCTTGCTCTGCGCTTCCGAGGCTTTGAACTCTTCGGGAAGAAGACTGAACAGCATCGTGCCTTTGCCGTTGTCCTGACTGCAAGAGATGAACGAATATGCCTTTTCCTCCATCTTGCGGAAATACTCAGTCAGTTCAATGGCAGCACGGACGCTTTCCTCATCGATGACCTGCCGACTGCAACGATCGTCACAGAAAGAGCGCACCACCTGGATGATCAGACAGAATCGTACGATGTAGGTCTCCAGCTTGCCACAGAAGCCCCTGAGATAGTCGTCACCAGACTCCTTCCACGCTTTCACGCTCTCCGTGTTCTGCCATCGGAAGAGCATCGTCTTGGCATTCGCACTGAACGTCACCAGTTGTGGAAGCACGTCCCCGTTTGAGTCATACTGCGAAGGAACCTCCAGAATGCTCCTTACGATGCCGTTCCACTCATCGAGAATGTAGAGCGGAGCCTGACGCATGTTCCACGACGGCATTTCTGTGATGTCTGGAAACACCTTCAACAAGCGCGAAGCAAATCCGTTCATCAGTCGCTTGCCGCCCAGCAATTCAGGAAGCAGTCCTGGCTGCGTACCACCAATGAGCGACACATAGGGATGCTGAATGGTCATCGGCCCGTCGGAAGATTTCCTGTTCAATTTGATAGCATCACCATTGAAGAGCTGAAGCCAGTAGGCATCGTCGTTACCGCGGTTATATCGGGACGTGTTGCTCAGAAAAGAGTCCAGCTCATCCACTGGCATCAGTACACCGCGCCTGTTCTGGTTAAGAACATCATAGAGAGCTTCAATGGTTGAGTTAATGGTCAATACCGAACGACAGACAGGACGGATGGGATCAGCATCCAAACCACTCGCTTCACGCTCGTCCCTGGGTAGTTCCATCGCCCTGTCATAACGTTCCTTCTCCAGACGGTAGGTTCTTTCCAGTTCGCCATCATAGAGATGGAATGGCTTCACGGCCAGCTTCAGAGGAGGAGTCTTGCCACAGCTGGGCGGTCCGACCAGTACCATGAAAATGATGGGAACCGACTGCCAAGTGGATGTGAACTGGCACATCCACTGGTTACCCATGGCAGCAGCCAGCACAGTGAACATAGAGGCGCACAGGTAGTCGAGGTTAAGCCCCTCGTCCTGATGAAGCGTCAACGCAATGCGCTGAATCTTCTCTGGGAATACACAGATGGGGAAGGATGGGCAGTCCCCTTCAAGAGACTGCTCATCACAGGTTTCCACCGCTTCGGCTTCCTTCTGCAAAAAGTGCTCAACAGAAGAAACTATCGCTTCTGATGAAATGCTCAATGATTGATTAGGCATTATCGAAACCTTTCTCCTTTAGTTCACACTTTTGCTTAGTCTCTGAAAGGAAGTCCTTGTGCACAGATGTGTCTGTCTCTTCCTCTTGTTCTCCCTTCTTCTCTGCTTTCTTTTTCGCAAAGAGTTCAAGAGCCATGTCAGCATCAATAACAATGGTCCGATTGTTTTGATAAATAGCCAGGTCAAGTGCTCCACTTTTTTTGATACGCTCTGCAGAAGACTTGCTGACTCCAAGCAAGTCCTTAAGACCGTCAAGTCCATAGACATAACGCTTTTTCGATCCTTGATTGCAAAGTCCTTCCAATTTGTTTAATGAGTTCTCCAATAGCACAACAAATTCATGACCGTTCAGTTGCCACAATGGCTTATCCAGCAATGTGCTAATCATTTGATTCTTCTTCATGAATCACAATACATTTTTGTAAAAAACCTATTATTCCAAATTAAAGCTACAAATAAAAACCCGTGACCATTCTTAGTGATCACGGGGCAAAATTACAATTTTCATTTTATACCGTCAAGAATACGTTAATCTGCTTAATGCCATAAGAATTAAGCATACCAAATGAAAGAATCTTTAACTTTTGAACGGCAAAAAGTAGCTATTATAGGACTCTATTTTCTGCTTCGCTATGCCTTGCTTACGAGGTGACAATCTGCAAGGATACTCTGCTCTCATCTTATACATTCTTCTCAGTTCCGTGTATTCATGCTGGACCTTCCCATGTCCCTTTATCCCAGAATCGGGAAACTTGTTGATAAGAGCCCGATGAAAGGTTGTATAAGGAATATCGGGAATGAGGTCATTTAGTCGGAGGTTCATCAAAATATAGGCAATGTCCACGTCAGTATGACGGTTATTCAAGGCATCACCAATGGCGGAGATAAGTTCCGGATTGCCTACCATATCCTCCAGCCCACGACAGTCAACACGTTTCCCTCCTACAGGCTTCAACTGTCTAAGGGTAACCAGGATGCTTTCCATCCCTTCTTCCGTTTTCTCTGTATTAAGATATTCTTCCCAATCAACTTTCCTGGTACCGTACAAGAAGCTATTCCTTACTATAATAGGATAAAGTTTCTTGATAATCCAACGCCAAAAGAAGTTGACCTTCTTGCTCTTCAGGTATCTGGAATACATGGCAGCCATTTCTGTTGGTCCGTTATCGAACAACATCCAGTAGTAATAGCAAAACACCCTGCTGTCTTTTCCTTTAATCGACCTGGTTATATTATCCTCTACAACTTCTATTGCCGGCTGCATTTCAGTAATAGCCTCGTTGATTAAGTTGGTGAATGACTCTTGTCTTGCCACTTCCTCAATGGCTTTGAAGGGATTGTCTTGGCAATCCACCTTGATATAATCCTCACATTCTACTTCATCATCTGCCTGCTCGAGTGACTCTGCCACTTCATCGCTAATCTTTTCAGGAACAAAACTATTCAACATGTTGAAAATCTCCTCAAAGAGTTTGTCGTCACCATCCTTCAAGGCACTGTCAACCATGTTTCTGAAATTTGAATACGCATCAGCATTGTCGGCATACCAGGCGGCAATGATTTTCTTGATTTCTGTTATCTCTTTATTTCGCATAGTGATAATAGTTATAAACCCGACGTTAAGTTTTCCAGTTCTTTCTTTGAAAGTTCTATAAGCGCTTCCTTTAGGTCAGCTTCGGAGAACCTTTCCAGTTTCTTAAGGAGTTCTTCTTTTTTTGAGCTAGCCAATGTTTCTTTTGATTCATACCTGATCAGCAACCGGTTGTATTTGAAGCATTGCTCTATCGGAAATGCCATGTATCGCTTGGTAATCATACCAGAGTTGCCGACACTGTGCCCCATGGCCTCGCTGATATACGACATAGGCACCTCTGCCGTATTGAGGTTCGTGGCAAAAGAATGCCTACACCAGGTTCCTGTCGGTGATTGCGTCCAGTTCAGCGACTGCGCCACCTTTTTCATCCTGTCGGCAATATTCTTTCCCTCTTGCTTCACCTTATTCCTTTGGCTCATCTGATCCTTTTTGAGGGTGTCACCCAACAAGAAGGGAAAGACGAGAGCATTAGGAGCAGGCTTTGCTGCATAAGCCAATAGAATTTCTTTAAGCGGTTCGATAATTGGAACGACAACTTCTTTTCCAGAACCGTCATTCGCCTCTTTATGTGTCTTATGCCGAATGAATTGGAGGATCCGGGCATTGGAATCATAATAATGTTGATTGTATCTAAGCAAAGCAAGGTCAACCAAGTTGCATCCATTTGAGAGGTATTGCATCAAGAACATGCCAAGAGAAAGATAGACAAGACCTCTTGCGTCTTCTGTTTTTACTGCAAAGGGAGGATTGTCCGGTGCGCCTTCACGATACAGTGGTAGATTTAAGTCATGGTTCTTCCAATGATAGAATAGCAGTGTCATCTGGTCCACATCAAGATACTTGTCTCTCCTGGAATTGCCGTTGGGAATTGATATCCTACTCTTTCCGCGACCGAACATGTAATTCCTTTGCATCATGTAGCCAGCATCAATGCAATGATTGACAATCGCTCTGCATGAACGAAGATATATTCCTTGTGTCGCCTCTGCTAGGTGGTTCTCTTTCATTGCATCAATCCATCTTTCTATAACCTCTTTCGTGATAGCAAAACCCTCAAAACGGGTGAAACCAGACAAGGTGTTGAAACAGCGCATGGCACTCCTGTAGTTGTCAGCCGTCCCTGCCTTCCCCTTTCTCTGCAAATCCTCAATGACATTTTCCCACTCCTCAACAAAGGAGCTGCTCTTGGCTCTGCCAGTCAGCATCGTCTTGATTCTATCAAGCGATAAGACACCCGACTCATTAAGTTCCTCAACCAACGACACATAATTGGAGAAAGTGTTAGATAATCGCAGTTTCCTTTCAAAGTTGGTCTCGCAGAGCCCCTTGCGTTCACCCTGTCCCGTAGCATTTGTTATTCTGGTAAGATCTTCACAAGAATATCGTTCGCCTAAACTATGATATACCCGTTTCCTGTTAATAGAAAAGCAAAGACACAACGGACTGTTTTCACAGCCTTTGGAATGACGCACGTCAAGAATCATTGAGATGTTACACACCCCAACTTTTGTACTAAACAGTTTATTTGTGACAATATTTTTTTCCTTTTTTCTGGGCATGGCAGGGTCTTTGATTAATAATTAAAGATAACATCAATCATCAATCTCACTCACAAGGAGTATGATCCATCTTGCTCGTACTTTTCACATGGGTGAATTTCCGAGATTCGTGCCCCCTTCGGAAAACCTAATGGGTGGCGGGACCCTGATAAGATGCACAGAAAAAAGAATGCCGATATGACAATTCTTCATCTGCATGCAGGAGGTCACCTCTTACTTTATTCCATTGCTGAAATCTCCCACATTTTACCATGGCCGGGAAATCGGCGCCACTCAAAACCATGGCTGGTCAACACTTCGTGACTTGGCTGCAAAGGTACAGTTTTATGTTGAAAGTTGAACTTTTTCAGTTCGATTTTTTGTTTTTATGCTCTTTTATTCCACTTTTTTCTATATCTCGTATTATTTGGGCACACATTTTCACCGTTCTAAGGTCGCTCTTTGTAACACCTACATATCCTCCAGAGACAGCAAACCGAGGTGAATGTTCAGTTTCCGCAGTTCAGGTGTCTGACTCAGTACGTTATTCACCTTTTCACGAAACTCATCTTCCTTATATCTGTAGCCTTGCTTCTTCAGCTCGTATATCCAGGCATCCTTGGCGATGGGGTCAACGACTATAAGGTCTATCTCGTTGTCACCTTTTCTGCCCCACCATTTTCCTACGATATAGCGGCCTTGTTCTTGGAACTTCTTCATGAAGTAACGTTCCATCATAAAGCCCGACACGCTGCTGTAGTCTCGCTGGATGATGTCGCCGAGAGCCTTCAATGCCTTGTTTTCCACCAGTGCCTGATACTTGTAAAAGAAGCGGAACCAGAATAACAGGAAACAGTCATTGAGCTGATACCTCACCTTCTTGCTGTTCTCCTTGGCATAGATGGGGAGCGACTTGGTTATGATCTTGTAGTAGTCCTCCAACTTCACCAGATACGGTCCGATGTTGTTGTTGCCCAGCTCGTTCTCTATCTCGCTGCGGGTCTTCAATCCACTGGCAATGCAGGTCAGAATGGAAAAATATGTCACATAATCGGTGCCGAACTCTTCTATCAAGATATTCTTTCCCTCATTGATAAACGGTGAGTTCTCTTCTGTCAGTGCACCTAACATATCGTCACGGCTAATCTTTCCCTTATCGAGCAGCAGCGAGACATACCAGGGAACACCCCCAGTGATACTATAGAGTGCCAGCAAGTCTTCTGGAGTATAGTCGGGATTGAATTCGGCAAGAATCTGCTTCAGTACGTCAGTCGTAAATGGCTGAAGTGTCATCTTCTCGTTGGCACGGCCAAAGAGCGGTTCCTCGTAATCCTCAAAGATTTTCTTCATCAGCGTGAATACCGAGCCGCTGATAATGAGGTTCAGGTGACTCTTGCCCTTATGTAAGTCCCAGTCGCGCTGTATGTCGCCGAAGATAGCGGGATTCACCTTCAGGAAATTCTGGAACTCATCGATGACGAGTGTGAACGGACGACTTTCTGACAGTTGTAGCACGAACCTGAACACATCAGAGAAAGTGCTTGGCCTACCGAGTATCGGCGCATCCAGCTTCTCACGTATCTCTCGCACATAATCCTGACAGAGCAGTGTTTCGGCCTTCTTGCCTACGAAGAAATACAGCACTGTGTCATCACCACATCTGATTGACAGCTCAGTCTTTCCGATACGTCTGCGCCCCATCAGCACGGTCATCCGTGCCTCCCGCTTGCTCTGCTGAAGCACGTTCTGCAGCGTCTGCTGCTCACTCTCCCTATCATAGAACTTCATAAGCCTTGCAAAAATAGTATTCGTTGTTACTGTAATGTCTATTACTTTTTGCAAAGATACAAATATTTGTCTTTCACCCCAAAAAAATCGAAGAAAACTTTCAATATTGATGGTATTTTGGCTTTGATACACACCTTTTTGAGATTATTTTGCATAAAGACGTTGAAGACCTATGTTCAATTATCTGCTTTGCATGTAGCCATATCCTTCCCTTTGAGTCTAACAGATTCGGTTTTGCCGTCAGTTCATGATAACGTCTTAGGGGAACATCTATGGCATCAATGAAGCTACCTAAATTGTGGTATCAAATTGAAAGCAAAAAATAGCACTTTGTATAGAAATGCGAAGGGAATACATTCAAAATAGGGAACACCACGGGAACACACGTACCCTTATTTAAACGTATTCAGACGTGCTCAAAATTTGAGTCTAAATTTATAACGCATTGATATTCAACGGAATACAATACTCATAAATAATCATAAAAATCCACTTTTTACGACTGTTAATCAGGGGGTCGTTGGTTCAAGCCCATCCTGGAGCGCCTTTATAAAACAAAGGAAATCAAGAGGTTAGAGTTCGTTTAGAAACTTTAACCTCTTTCTTTTTGTCTCCGCCTGCACGGAT
>Ga0256406_1003082_pt1 | contig 21592 bp, 23 predicted proteins | sample RumenRJG_03DNA_FD_185986 | JGI IMG/M metagenome (GOLD analysis project Ga0256406, IMG submission 185986) | Bovine rumen microbial communities from Lethbridge, Alberta, Canada - RJG_03 | ecosystem: Host-associated > Mammals > Digestive system > Stomach > Rumen | place: Canada: Alberta | collected... | reverse complement strand
AGACCGCATAGCTTTTTGGAATCCTCATAAGCAGCATCATATTCCCTGCTGCCCAGCCTTTTGCCGATCAGAATCCCGGCTGCCTGAGACAGGCCGCTTAATGCTCCCATGGTCAGGCCTTGAACAGGGCCCGTCAACGACATTCCTGCCAGTTCATTAGTCCCCATATGCCCATAAACATATGTGTATACGCTTTGTCCCACGGACCAGAAAAACTCACTCAAAACAATCGGCAGAAGCATCAGAAAGTACTGCGAATATCCTGCCTTTCCAAGGCTTAACGAAATACGAATCCGCCCATATAATCTGCAAAAACACAGGATGGAAACCAGTGCTCCTGCTGCCTGGGATATGACACTCGCATATGCAGCGCCTGCTATTCCAAGATGCGGCGCGCCAAAATTTCCAAATATAAAGCAGTAGTTTAAAACTGTATTGAGCAAAGCAGAAAAAATGCCGATATAAAGCGGCCAGGTTGATTTGTCCCGGCATCGCAGCGCCGTCCCCAGAATGTTACAGATCCCCAGCGGAATGAATGTCCATGAGATAATCCCGAGATATGTGCTGCCCTCTGCGATTACCTGCTCTTCTTCCGTAAACATTCCCACGAACGGATTCTGGAAAAGGCTGAAAACAGATAGAAAGGTAAGCCCGGTTAATAACATCACCAGAAAATTGATACAGATGCTCTTTTCCTCTGCTTCTCTGTTATGGTTGCCAATGTACTGCGAGATCATGATTCCTGTGATCGTACTGATTGCTCCAATGACGAACGCATAAATAAAACCGGGCTTTCCGGCAATTTCAACTGCAGCAACACCTTTATCTCCAAGCTGACCGACCATGATCTGATCGACCATGGAAAAGGAAGACTGCAGCATGGATTGTAATGCCACCGGTATGGAGATGCGCAGCACATCTTGTAAAAATCTTTTATCTGACATGGGGTTTCTCCTTTACGCTTTTGTTCCATGGTATTTAAAATAAGCTCATTTCACAATAGGTTAATCGTGTAACCCGCATATAATCCTTTTAACGGTTTAAGGCCTCACTTCCAATTAAACAATTCTTTCAGAATAAGACACACTCATCGAGTCCTCATAGCTGTCAATCACGGTCTGGAAACTGTATATCTGAATATGTATAGTGAATTATTTATCACATTAATTGTTGACAAGTAATTTTCATGTGATATATTTATAACATAAAGTGACAAATATATCACACAGGAGGCATTATGAATAAAAAAGTCAGTATTACAGAATTGATGACAGAAACTGCAGTTCTTACCATTGGTTTGACATTCTACTATTGGTGCTGGGTAAGAACGGATTGGAAAGAATCCTACACGTATATTCAAAATGCTGTCGCAGGAGGGATCATATGTTTTATTTTCCTGATATCATACAGAGTCCGGAAATTTCACAAAGAACCCATCGATGAGCTTGCAAGAGCAAATTTAAAAAGATGTGACTCCATCTGTCTGAAAATATTTGCAACAGCAATGGTTTTGACTGCATTTATCGGCGGCACATTGGGGCATGTAGCTAATACTGCATCTTTCATGGGCTGGGTTATTATGATTTCGCTGATCATCATTTCCATACTGCGAATTATCATTTTCAAGGTAATGGATCAGAAGGGAGTATGAGGTGGCACTTGTTACAAAAATAAAAGAATTCCGTGAAAAAGCAGGATTAACGCAGGCGGATCTTGCGGAGAAAGTTGGTGCCCGGAGGGAGACAATTGTTCATCTGGAAAACGGTAAATATAATCCCTCATTAAAGCTGGCAATGGATATCGCAAGAGTATTTGACGTTACTGTCGAGGAATTATTCACCTTCACAGACGGAGGTAAATAGGTGGTTCCGTTTTCAGGCAAAAAGGATGGTCGGTAAACGCCGAATCTTTTTTGAAAAATGTACTCACGAGGCATAGAAAAAGTCCGAAAACCCAGTGTTTATGCCGGGTTCCGGACTTTCAATATTTATTCCAATTCTTCGATTGAAAAGGGGTAAGAGGTCCATAGATCCCATATCAGCGTTTGAAACAGTTCACTTCTGAACTGTTCTCTTCTAATTCATGAATTTACGGATGATTTGAATGTCATTTTATTGTCACGAGTGACAATATCATTATGCCGTTAAATCAGAAGTATTGCAAGGAATACTTTACGCAATGATTTCACTAGCATATTTTACTATCCCTCATTTGTAGTTTTTCAGCTGTTATCGAGTTTTTCTCAACAGGTACTATCAAAAATCAAGTTAGATGTTTTGGCACACCCGCTGCAACTGAAATAATTTTGTCTCTCTCTTTTTTCCGGATTCGCTCAGCTATTTCGTTGATCTTATTCGAAATCCACATATTTGCAGTTGTGTTTTCCCGATAGTCTGCCTCGGCATACATATTAATACGCCCATCTTCTCGCATCTGTTCGACTTGCTTCATAGCACGCAAATCCCCATGTGGATATATTGCAAATGTTGCTCCTCCATTTTGGTTAACAACTGAAAAAGCTGGTATATCACTTGGCCCATCAGCTATGTATATCATATTTTCAAACTGAACTCTTCTTAGATCTTTGTCAATTTTTGTATTTACGTCAATGTTATCAAGCTTTCCGATTCCCTTATTAATTTCAAACAATGCCCTAGTTTTAGTAGTATTATCGATTGTATAGACAACTTCATTAAGTACTTTTTTCCCATTTCCATTGTCAGCATCCAGCAGTTCGCATCCCCAGATTCCATCCACATACTTCATCAATTCGGAGCCGCGAATAACCTCGGCAAAGCCTGTACTTATTATATAATTTTCTACCTGAATTCCGAGTTCAGAGTATTTACTGTCATCTCTGAACATACTCTTTATTTTTTTGAAAAATTCCATGACACCCGGATAGAATTTTTCTTTCTTGCCAAATTCGCGAAGCTTTTCATTGTTTAGCCCGTCGAATCTTTCCCCTTCTTGAGCGCATTTAATAAAGTAATTCAGATAATACGTGTCATGATTGACACGTATTCCCTCATTCTCAATTTCACCTGGTATTGCATTGACTTCATCCCAAAATTTATGCGCATCAACATTGTATTCTTCAAATATCGGATCCTGCATATATCCGTCTATCAGGGTTTTATCACAATCCCAAATAACGGCTATGATATTAGACATAACCCCCTCCAAATAATAATTTCGTTTTAATGAACTATTTTTTCTAAAGCCCTTTAAGCAATCTTATAGCAGTAGAAGATGTTAGCCATAATCAAATCTTAGCATGTCACCGTTATCCATTACCCTTAAGACCAGTTAATACCCCGTCACAGAGTTTTAATTCTACAATATTGGCGAAATATTTCTTCGCTTCTTCAGTGTGATCGACTACAATAATTGTTTTTCCACTATCAATTAAATTATTGAGATATTTTGCTACAGCAAAAATTTCATTATTACTTAGGCCTTTGAACGGCTCATCAATGCCCAATATCTCTGCTGTGGATCTATATTGTTTCAATATCTTTATTCTGATATTTTCTCCGCCTGATAATGTTTCTGTTGACTGACCTATCTGCAGATGTCCTAATAACAGAGATTTTGCAGTTTCCAATTTCTTCCAAATAAATTTATCTTTCTTCCAAAAGAAATCTGCTGCGTCATCGATGGTCATGCGCCAGATTTCAAATATTGTTTTTCCTCCAATAGTATATTTCTCTAGTGCGTTATTAAATCCTGTCCCTTCACAATCCATACACTCAATCTTTGTTACTTTACGGTCTCCAATGTTATACTCTATATACCCTGCGCCACCGCACTTTGGGCAAGCCCCCTCACATCCGGTCTGATTTGCAAAAAACTTCCTATCTTTTCCATACTTCTTTGCAAACAATTCAGTAATCCTAACAAAGATATCCAGAATTGTAGCGACATTCGAATTGCTATTTCCTGTCAGGGGCTTTTGACTGATGTATGCATAGTTTTCAAAATACTGAGGTAAATACTCTCTTAGTAAAGTTGATTTGCCAACGCCCGATTTACCAAATATCAAATTCATGCAACGCATTGCAATGGAAACATTTATGCCATTAAAGGAATATATATTACTGTTGATCACCACATTTCTATAATCCTTCGCCTTACGAACATCTAATACCGGTATATTATGTTGTAATGCTATGAAATCATCGGTGTTAATTATCTGTCCGCCCTTAGTTCCTCCCCCAGGGCCAAGTACATAAACTTGCTTTGCATCATGAAGAAAAGTTTCTCCATGATCTACAAGGACAACCGTGTGATGTTTTGCCAGTTTGATTACATTTTCATATACAGATTTCTTTTCATCCGCAGATAAGCCAGCCAATGGTTCATCTAATACGATCATTAAACCAGACAGTTGAGTATTAAAAACCTGAACAAGTCGGAGCCTCTGGAGTTCACCTCCAGATAACGTAGGGATTGCTCTATGAAAAAATAAATGTCCCAGCTTATTGCTAATTGCCATATCCACGAAAGAATGTATCCGTTTAAAAGAAAACTGAAGCCGCGTATCATTATATTTCTCCTGCATCTCATTTAATACGGGCTGGAGTTTTGAAAATGGCATAGTCATAAACTGACCAATTGAAATACCATCAATCTTGATGGTTTCAACTTCACGCGAATACTTTTTCCCCTGGCAGCATTCGCAAGGAAAATCTGAAAAAAATTGATTACTTACATTATAACCCGGCAGCATCGGGATATCAGTCAAGACTCCTTGGTATCTTGTTGTTCGACTTGCCAATCGGTTTGTCTTCTTATATTTAACCGTATATTTTCTTTCGCTGCTCCCTTCAAGAATCATTTCCCGTTCAGCGTCAGTTAACTGTCTGAAATTTTTCCTAGCATCTATATTCAGATCTGCACAATATAGACCTATTATCTGTGCATAAAAATCTTTGTAACGATTCCAGCAGCGAATTGGCACTTTATTAAGTGGAATATCCCAGTTAATTATTTTATTGGGATCTAGTTTCCGGACAGTGCCCAATCCGTGACAATTTTCACAAACATTAGTCTCCTTATTAAGAATAAAATGGTCTTGATCCGCTCCCGTTAACGCCGAATATATAAAAGCGATGCTCTGGTTTAAGCCAAAATAAGTTCCAATGGTTGATCTGATATTATTATTGAAATTCGTTTGACGGATTGGAACAGCTGCGATCATATGGCGATACCCTTTTACCTTATATTTAGGCTCCATATAATCATCTGCAAACATCGACATATATTCATATTGCCCTATCTGAGCAATCGTATCATATGCCAATGAGGATTTTCCGCTACCAGATGGCCCTAAAATCAAGTTGATAGCATCTTTTTTGATGGAAACATCAATATTCTTTAGATTGTTTGTTTCAATTCCATAAATTTCAATATTCTCGTCCATGTTTCCACCATTAACCAGATCACTCTTTAGCCTGGCTTTCTTTAATTATTCTATACAAATCGTGAATAAAGAATTCAAGCGTCATCTTCGAATGAGAGCAAAATCTCTCATCGACCGAGTGAATCGTATTTCCTGGTTTCAAATGCATTGCGTTTATTGGACATCCTCCACCACAAATCCCCAATGCTGGACAATCAAGGCAAGATTCCTGATTCACTGGTGACAATTTCGACCATTCTAAGAAGGTCGGGTTTTTACGTGCATCAAATTTCTCGTCATTGATGTCTGTAACAAAATACTGTTTATTATAAAGACATCCATGGCATATGCCCACTTGACCATTTGGAGCAATGACAATTTGTCCTCCTGAAGTTGCTGCACAATCCGAGAAATATACCTGAGCACGGCTAAATGACTTCAATTTCCGCATTATACGGTCTTCATAAATCCCGCGTTCACGCAAGACCTTAAATGTATCTATTATGAATTGAGCAGCCTCCTCATTGTAACTTTGTGGCATAACAAAGTTTTCGCTCGACATCATAATATTAAAGCCAAACCCTTTAACTCCATACCTATCAACCAGTGTCAAAACGTCTTCTTTATGATGTATTGTTTCTTCACTTAGTGTTACCGATAACGAAACATCTACATTCAGACGCTTACACATCTCCAAGGTATCAAGAATTTTAGAAAATACTGGATTTCCATTAACATCAACGCGATTTCTGTTTTCGGATTCAGTAAATCCATCAATTGAAATACCAATGCCCACGCCTAGTTCTTTTAAGCGAAGGACTTTTTCCTCCGTAAGAAGCAGTCCATTGGTAACCATCGACATTTCCATATTCTCTACATACGGTTCTGTAGAACGAAGAGCATTTATCTTCGTCGCAACATATTCAAGAATAGGGTAATTTACCATGGGTTCGCCGCCATAAAAAATCATAACCGGACGACTTTGAGATGCTTCAATTCCTGATAATTTGATTTGTCGAATAAAAAAATCAATTGCCTTATCAGCTGTCTCTCTGCTCATGCTTTCCAAAAGGAAACTGCTCCTTTTGGTTTTATCATTGTTACCGAGAAAGCAATATTTGCAGGCCAGATTACATTGTTCACTCAAGATCATGTAACAGACACTGATTGCAGGCTGTGGTTCTTTTGACCTTACGTAATTTAAAACTTTTTCGTCTTCATCATCTGTCTTCGTGATGATCTTGTACTTGATAAGTTCGTAAACTTCATTTGTGATGTTTTCCGGTATATTTTCTTCCGTATTACAAAAAGAACTTGCAAGCCAGTCCTGCAAGTTCTTAAATGTTTCCTTATTCAAATATACCGGTTTCATGCGCAGCGAATGATATAACGCAACGGCTTCCTCTAGATCATACACATGCGCGAAACGCGATAATTTATACATGTATACTCCCTATCACCATTCAATCTCGCTGTTATCCGGAATATTTCTGCATGAGCAGCTGCATGTGCAGGAATTGCAGGCAACGCACGCACACTTTGCCATTACAACCTTATCTTCAACGATATTGCCAAACATCTTCTCATATGCTTCATTAGTAGCGCTCATTTAAATTTCCTCCCATTCTACATCAGAAAAACTTATTCCTGAGCAAGAGCAACGGCAGTTGCACATGCAACCCGTGCATTGTGAAACGCACTTCGCTGCAGTAAAGCTTTCAGTATCAATTTTACCCTGTAACTCCTTATAGCTATTCTCACTATATGTCAGCATAAGGTCCCCCTTTCATTGGGAAATACTTAGTCATCACGGACTGTGCTAAATAGATACTATCACCCAGCATAATCCGTGTCAATTTATTCGAAAGATACGGTGTTATTCTTTTTAGTCTGAGTCAAGGCGTAAGATACAATATATTGTGCTTACTAGTTGCAATAAATACATATATAGTAGTTTTGATATTTGTCTGTAATCTTTGTATTTTTTCTGTCATTTACTATAAATGCCGTATTTGCGGCATTTTTAGCTCATTGATACTTTCGAATCTTTCGAATGCATATCCACTGTGCGTTCATAAATAAAAGAGCCGTCACCATAAAGTAATGACAGCTCTCAAACAACATTTTATAAAACTAAATTTCCAATTCTATCCTTTATATTTCTCCAAATACTCCTCAAACTTCTCGCAGTTGACCAACGGCGGGAGCATTGGGATGTGATAGACCGCTCTGGCTTCATAGGCGAGCGTCTGGAACGCATACATTCCCATGCTGTATAGCTCACAGCCTTCCTTCCAGCGGACAAACTTCCTGCGCCGCAGATATTCAGCATCTCTCAATCCTGTATTTCTTTCGATTTCGTATCCCATAACCATTCTCTCCTGTTCCAGCCGTATTTTACGAGCAGTGTTCTGCCCGCCATCTTCACAACTCTGATCCGTATTCTGGCAATCTTGTTTTTCGCCGACTGATACTGAATCCCGCAGTCCTCTGCGATCCGGTACAGATCCTTCCTGCCTGTGATGTAATCGAGATAAAGCGACTGCTCACAGGGCTTCAGTCTTCGGATTGCTGCCACTGTGTACCGGTAGTCACTCCGCATGTCGGTAAGAATAAAACAGTCCTGTCGATGCAGCTGCGGCTCATCCGTATACTCCAGTACCCGATTCATATCGCCGGACCGGATTGCCTCCTCAATCTCGATGTTTCTTACTGCCTGAGAAAGCGTCGGATCGGATGTGAAACCGCCTTGAACCCGGACGCCTGCATCTCCTTCCTCTTTCCGCCGGTTATATCGGCATTCTTCTTCAATAGAAATCCGGATATAGCCCTCCAAACTTGAAAGCATCATCTCAAACCCTGAAAAATGATTCAGAATGAACCGGACTTTTTCCTCGGGTTCCGCCGTTTCGTATCTGCGAAGGTCTTTCCGGTAAAAATAAGTATCTGCTTCGGTTCCCATCGCATTCCTCCCGTGATGTGTTCCAAAGCCGCGCGCCGCTTTATTGTTCGTTCCGGAACATCTTTATCTTATCTGCTGCTTCTGCTCCGGTCGTTACCCGATCCGTTTACTTTCAGGCAGACAAGTTGTCAATCTGGCAACCCGCATGTATACCTGACATTTCTTCCTAATTCTGGTTTCTGCTAAAACCTTTACATCCCGTATTTCTCTACAATCCTCAGATGTTCAAGCGCCGCTCTTCTCCTTTTCTGATCCATCGCTGCCAGTATTTCCACAGCCTCCTGCAAGCAGTTGCCTTCCTTTTCCGGAATGCCGCGCAGAATATAATCCGTTGAAATCTGAAAATAATCTGCCATCAGGATGACAACTTCCAATGGCACTTCTCTTCTGCCATTTTCATAATTCGACAGCCGCGCTTTGTTGGCGATATGCAGCTCATCCGCAAGCTGCATCTGTGTCATTCCCTTCTGGATCCGCAGTTTCCGTATTCTGCTTCCGATTGTCATTTCCCCTGCGGTGTTTTCTGTCTCGATATTCATTCCAGCCCCTCTCCGGAGCCCCGCAAAACGGAAGTCCGGACAGGATGCTGCTTTCCCTACTGTATGTTCATGGATGATTCATTCTGCCAAGCGCAAAAAAGCCTGCAAAACAGGACTGAAATCTCCGCAGCGTATGGGCGCACTGATAGCGTCCATGCTGTTGATCCAGCTTCCGTTTTGCAGGCTCCTCCTATCCATTTTTAAGCGTGCTGTCTCATGGCCATTGCTTCTGTATGAGGGATCGTCCCTCCAGGCTGGCCGCACGCCGATAAGTTCAGCTCTATAGGCAAACTCCTGATATCCCGTGTTTCACCCCTTCGTCTCTCCTTGCACGCTGTCGGACTGTTCTCTTAAAACCATGCTCTGCACGCACATCCGGCAGAGTGCCTTGTAACAGTCCCGCGACCGATCCGGTTACCAATCGACGGAATATCTCATCCATATTCGGTTGTTGTCGTGATTTTCGTTCCTGCAGCCGGTAGATTGGCCGGTTCTGTCAGGGAGAGCTCGCAGGCTCTCTATGCCTTCGGCGTCTTCCGGTTCACAAACCAGAAGCCATTTTCCTCATAGTACAGTTCGACTCTCTGTCCGAGTATCCGGCAGACATACCGGATCCCGGCGCCTCCTGCCTTGAGGCTGGCACACCGATCCACACGGAGAATGCTGTCAATATCGTATTCGTGACCATTCTCCCAGATGAGGCGGAGCGGCTTCATCCTGCCCTCCGTGGAAAAATCCGCAATCACCTCGACATAGGCTTTGTAAGGACTTACGGAAAGCGCCTCCTGCGCGTTATCCGTAAGCGGTGCATCATCCTGCACCTCCGGGCGGTCGGAGCGCCCCGAATCATGATGATAGTCGTAAACGCCCACAAAGCTCACCTGCCTTTCATAAGAAGTGCTGTCTCACACCCACTCCGGTTTCCATTCTCCAGATAGGAATGCGGATGGATCATGTGATCCTCCGCCGTCGCATTGAGCGAAGACAGATACCGGTCCTCGTGCATGATCCCACGCTGGATGGCTGAGTAGCCGAACCTTCCGCGGATCACCGTCACCATGCGGTCCGCACGCTTCTGGCGCTCGCGAAATTGTTCATTTAAAAACAACGATAACTGCCGTGGCTGTCCTTCCGGCTTTAAGTCCCCGACGCTGATCCCGATGCTGCGGATCGGCTTCTCCCAGCGATAAAGCCTCTGGAAAATCTCGAATGCCGCTGCCTCGATTTCTCCGGAAATATTCGTCGGAGCAGAAATCTTTTTCTGCTGATGGAATCCCCAGAGATCCGTGTTCCGGACGTATACGGAGACCACCTGGCCCTCAAAATGATTCTTCCTAAGCCGCTCCGATACGCTCTCCGCAAGAAGATAGAGCACAAGCCGCACATCCTCATTGTTCACCAGATCCCGCGGGGTTGTCGTGCTGTTTCCGACACTCTTGATCGGTGCCTCCACGCCAAGGTCATTCACCGGTGTCTGATCCTCGCCTCTTGCAAAGACGGAGAGCATGAGCCCGACCTTCCCGAACCAGCTCTGAAGGTAGTGAGGATCTGTCTCTGCAAGCTGCCTGATGGTGCGGATTCCATACGTTTCCAGCTTCTTGTCCGTCCGCCTTCCGACATACAGAAGATCCGACACCGGAAGCGGATAGATCAGCTTCTGGTAATTGTCCCGGTCAAAGACCGTGATGGCATCCGGCTTCTTATAGTCGCTGCCGAGCTTTGCATAGATCTTATTCCAGGAGACACCGATGCTGACCGTGATACCGAGCTCATGGCGGATTCTCGCGCTGATCTCCTGGGCAATCCGGTATCCGTTCCCGATCGTCCGCGTATGATCACCCAGAATCGCACAGCTGTCCGTGAGGTCGATCCAGCATTCATCAAGACCGAAGCTCTCTACCTGCTCGGAATATTCCTGGTAGATGGCTCTCGCCATACGGGAGAACCGAAGATACAGGTACATTCTCGGCGGGACGAAGACCAGATCCGGACAGCACTGCCTCGCCTGCCAGAGCGCCATGCCGGTCTTCACGCCCCGGCGCTTTGCGATGTAGTTGGCGGTGAGGACGATGCCGTGCCGCTCCTCCGGATCCCCGCCGACCGCGAGCGGCTTCCCGACAAGCTCCGGGTGATACAGCATCTCCACCGATGCGTAAAAACAGTTGCAGTCCACATGCAGAATGATCCGATCGGACATCTTTCTCACCTCCTCTGCCTTCCCGACAAGCTTTTCTTCGAGTCTTCCGCTCCAGGGAGCTCTGACAGTTCAAAAATTGTGATTCTTCCGCCCCGGATAATCGCTTTCTTGTCTGTTCCGCACTGCGGGCAGTGAATCACCGCTTCCCCCTTTGACAGAACCATCAGGAACTGTCCGCACTGCGGGCAGTGTACGAGGTATCCCTTACTGCTCTTCTGTATAGCCGGTTTCATTTTCACCATCATTAAACACACTCTCTTTCATTTACACTGTCTCATTCCGGAAAGGGAAACGAACCGATGATGAGAATCCTCGTCGTCCGCCGGAGCCTCCGGCGGGTGCACTTTTAAGCTGATCTAAAGGTTTTAAGAGTCCGGCAATGGCATCGCTGCTTTTCTCTATAAGGCCAATATATCACTACTTTGGAAAGAAATAAATGGTCGCTTTGGCCCGTTTTTCGCCTTTAAATAGATTTTTTCTTGATCTTTCAGGGAAATGGTGATACTCTGTAGACAGCAGAAAGAGACTGCCTCAAAGCAGCCTTGCAAAGAAAAGATGAAACAGGAAAACCTGGAACCCGAGAGAAAGAGGTGTCACATGGAAAATATCGGCGCAATCATCACATCCTACCGGAAGAAAGCGCACATGTCACAGATTGAACTCGCAGACAAGCTTCAGGAAGCCGGCATCGATGTCAGCTCCAAGAGTGTTTCCGCCTGGGAAACCGGAAGAAATGAGATCTCTGCGCGGATTTTCCTGCATGTATGCCGGATCCTGCAGATTCCAGACTGTCTGGAGGAATATTTCGGAAGCAATCCGAATGATCCGCTGGCCATGCTGAATGACGAAGGAAAGCAGAAAGCACTCTCCTACATCGATCTTCTGATCCATCCGACAAGCTACGTCAAGGAGTCGAATGTGATCCCGTATCCGGCGGCTCCCAGAGACAGCACACCGATGGTACGGCTGCGGCTTTACGACGCAAGAGTATCCGCCGGACATGGAGATTTTCTCGATTCTGATTATTACACGATGATCGAAGTACCGGCCAGAGATGCAAAAGGCGCTGATTTTGCTGTCACTATCAGCGGAGACAGCATGGAACCGGTGTTTCATGATCACGACATGGTCTATGTCCACGAGCAGGAAACCTTGAATGACGGGGAAATAGGCATCTTCTCGCTGAACGACAATGCCTATATCAAGAAGCTGCAGAATGACGGCGACGGGACTTTTCTCATTTCCCTGAATCCGAAGTACGAGCCGATACCGGTACATCTGGACCGTGATTCCTTCCACATCTTCGGGAAGGTCTGCAGAGCCACCCGGTAAGGATCACAATATGTCAATCAGAATCTTATGGGGAGGTGATGCCGCATGGAAGATAAGCCGAACAACCTGCTGGAAGCCCGAAAATCTGCCGGACTTTCGCGGAGTAAGGCTGCCAAGGAGCTGAAAGTCGATCCGAAAACACTCTACCGCTATGAAAACGGAACGCAGTGTCCGAATGTTTATATGGCGATCCGGCTGTCGGACTACTATCACCGGACCGTAAAAGAATTGTTCCCGTCAATAGACGGAATCTGATCAAAGAGAGGAGAACATATGGAATCATTAAAAGAATGTCAATGTCAGAAAATACCGGTCATGCAACAGGTCTTCGTAATAAACAATATCTTCTGGGGTCTTCAGAAACTGGACGACGGTTATAACATTTACACAGACTTTCCCTTAAAGAACAAGCCCATGAAGGGAATCCGCTGCTGTCTGTACATCGATGCAGATCCGAAGTACACGATGGAATTCTATCATGATGACAAGGGAAATCATCTCGGTACAGTAACAGAAAATGGCCATGAGAATTTTCCCTTCCCTGACGAAGAGCCCTTTGCATCCTGTTTTGCAGACAAGATGGACATGTCCAAATGCCGGCCTGTCTCTCCGGAAGAGCTCGCCGAACTGAACAGAACACTGGGTGTCGAGTACCATGTAAACTTCAAGTCCTGAACACCCGATATGAAAGGAGGCTGCCATGCCGCTCTGGAATCCATGGCACGGCTGCACCAAATGCAGCCCCGGCTGTCGGAATTGCTATGTTTATCGTCGTGATGCCGAATTCGGCAAGGACGCCTCCGTTGTCAGGAAAACTGCCTCTTTCAATCTTCCGGTCAAAAAGGACCGGCACGGAAACTACAAGTTAAAACCGGAGGACGGCACGGTCATGACCTGCTTTACTTCCGACTTCTTTCATCCGGATGCCGATGCATGGCGTCCCGAAGCCTGGCATATGATGAAAGAGCGCTCTGACCTGCAGTTCTATTTCATTACCAAACGTCCCGAGCGATTCTACGAAGGGCTTCCGGAAGATTGGGGAGACGGATACGAAAACGTCCATATCTGCTGCACCTGCGAGAATCAGTATCAGGCCGACCGGCGGCTTCCGGTCTTCCTGAAGCTTCAGATCCGTCACAAAGAAATCATCCACGAACCGATGCTGCAGGAAATCCACATCGAGAAGTATCTGGAACAGTACCACGACCAGATCGAATGTGTCTCCTGCGGTGGTGAGTCCGGGGATGGAGCCAGGCTCTGTGATTATGGCTGGATCATCATCACCAAAATGCAGTGCGTCGAATACGGCGTTCCATTTCACTTCCACCAGACCGGCAGCCTCTTCAAGCGTGGTAACCGGATCTATCACATTGACCGGAAAGATCAGGAAGAACAGGCACGAAAATCGGGGATTGATACAGCAATATAATCATGCTTCCAATGCGTATCCGCTTCCCGGCGTCCTGCCAGTCAGCCTGCATAACTGCCCTGTTTCTGAAGCATCTGGATCAGTCCTGCAATCTGATCGGCGATCTGCGAAAGTATCGCATGATCATTGTCATTGATTTCATGCGCATGCATATACATGTAGCGTCCCCAGTCAAGCCACTGCGGGGACTCACGCAGTTTCAACGGATTATCTCCGAAAAGCTCTCGGAACTTATTCACATAATCTTTCTGATAACAGGTGACGTAATAGCGGACCTCGATCAACTTATCATTCTTTCTCTGCAAATAACAGTCGAAGGTGACTGGGCACTCGAGCGCTGGAACGTCAAATGAGTAGTAAACACTCACATCTGAGAATCGGATTCCCTCATCCTCATGCGCTTTTCTCGGCAGCCAGAGTTTTACTCCAGTGCCGTTGATTTCTTTCTCCTCCTTCAGATAGCTAATGATCTCTTTTGCGTATTCCTTGTTGGCATTTCGGTACTCATACTCTTGATCCGATGAAGAATCTCCGGTATCTGTTCCGACAGAAGTGACCAGAGAGCACTTCAGAATCCGTGTCATTGTTCCGATTTCTTCTTCCGAAAGTTCTGCATTGTCATCAATCTGCAGGGCATCCACGAAATAGGGCATAAAGCGGGAGAGCTCCCGAATCTTCTTATCCGGCACTGCTTCTCCCTCTGCATCTGTCTGCAGAATCTCCCGGATTTCCTGATCTGCCCGTTCCGGATCTGCCATAGCCATAATCACTTCCGGCTCAATCTCCCTACTGGAAACCAGGTACTGATAGAAACGTTCATAGCACATCTGTGCGCAGATAATTGCGAACAGGGCACGCTCTCTTACCTTCGGATCCACATTCAGTACAACGCTCCCTGTAATAATGCGAAGCAGCTGATACGTATTGAAGAGCCGCTTCATACTCCTCGGATTGTAGCCGATCGAAGTCCGGATCAGATTGGAAAACAACTCGCACTCTTTGTCATCCGCGTCAACGCCCTGATGAAGCAGCATTTCCTTCACATAATTATGAATGTCGTACTGAGCCACCGGCATCTTGAAGGGAAGCTGTATGATTTTATCAAAAAAGCTCTTTCCCTTCTCTGCATTTACGTCTGTTCCGTACTTCTGCCGGATTCCCAGGGTGACTACCTCATAGTCCACGGCAAGGATGAAAACACAGTCGCGGCAGTCCAGGAAGAGCTTCAGAACTTCCAGAAGCTCAACAGCTTTTGACGGCTGAAGGCGATCCAGATCATCCACAAACACAACAACACGGTTTTTACCGGGATGGTTTGCGAGTGTATCATCCACTGCCTTCTGGAATTTATCTTTGAGCTCTACAATCTCCGAGGCATAATCCGAATTGCCGGAGCCTTCCATCATATCTCCGACCATTCCGGCGACCTCGCCGCCAAGGGTCTGATCCGCAGCGATACGGACTGCCCTCTTGCCGAATCCGATCAGTCCGTTAATGATCTGCTTTCTGGTATCCTTTTCGCAGTCAAGGCCCTTTAGCAGCACATCCATCATGGAAAAGGCAAGTGCATTCCCCATATCAAACTGAGAGAACTGCCAGGTGTTGAACCAGATCGGGACTACCGTGTCCTGCATCTTGTCACGGATCATGTTCATCATGGAGGTTTTACCACTGCCCCAATCTCCCTGGATCGAGATTGTCATCGGCGTCTCGCAGCTTCCAATAAACGAACAGAGGCCGTTCACATACGTGCTGACATTGAACATGTCCTCCGATGTATTCTGTACGGGTGTATCGGTAACTCCCATTGTTTTCCTGTCAGCCATACCAGTTTCCCCCTTCTTCCTGAGCAATCGTGTTCCCTTAGCTTGTTATCCTTCTATACGATTTGCTTTCAGTGCCTGCTGATAGATGGATGCAACTGTGTAATAATTCATGAGATCTGGCCAACGGTTTGCCGGGTGATAACCATCAATATAGAGTCTTCTCTTTCCGCTGCCATCAAAATCCTCAAAGTAATACCAATTATCGGAAGTCTTCTTCTCTGTAAGCGCAGGATGTTCAAAAACCTTCTCCAGCAAAACGCCAAAAGTAGAGCCGCAGACAATGATGTCTGCATCAATCAGATCAAATTCTTTCCGGATCTCTTCTCTGTCAAATGCAGAATAGGCAGCAATTTCCTCATACCACGACTCGGAAGTACCTCCACTTTTTTTAAGATTTAGTACTGCAATCTGCTGAAGGCTCTCCTTCATTTCCTCATCTGTCAATTTCCTGTAACGCGGAACGGAAATTTCCGTTGTGTTCTCAATACCATAGGTCCATTCTGCAATTCTCCGCCATATATGGTATCGGATGCAGTCTCCGCTCTGTATCCACGTAGCAAGAGTGGCTCCACCCCACCCGTCCCCATACGCTTCTTTCATGACATAAAGGATTCTCTTCTTCCCGGAATTCCAAATATTTGGATTTACGATTCCGTCCGGAATAAAAGGCTTTTCTTTATTGTCACTTTGATGATTGACTGTCTCCGTAATAATCTTTCCGGCATGCATGAACTCAATGGTTTCCTTTTGCTTCCGCTGCCAAAGCTGAAACAGCTCCTGAAGATTTGTACATTGTCTGATTCCTGACAGATATTCACTGTTTATGCTCTGCTCAATCATTACCCTTTCACCTGGTCCCACCTTCAGGTCCTAATCAATCCTCTCATAAAAGCAAACTGATATACCCTCCAAAACTTCCGCTTCAAATCCAACACGGAATCCGCATCTGCTTCTGATCCATAAAGAGCAGCAAATTGATCACTGTCAGACCAAAGGGGAAATATCATATCCGCTACTTCCTTGTTTTCCGCCTGCATGGACTTGCGATTCTTCAAAAGATAATCGGAAAAATCATCAAGATATGTTTGCAAGTCAGAATCTACTCTGTCCATCAGAAAATCGCGCATATATTTCTCTGCAACTGCAATAACAGGTACGCTCCTCACGTTCGCTTCAAGCTTCTTTTCTCCAGGTGCTTCCAGCGCAAACTTGATTCCATCTGCTGTCGTGTGGTCAACCTCATGAATGTCGCGATTTCCACTCGGCACATTTAGCGTCTCTGATTCTTCCTGTGTGATAACATTCTCGCCATGATCCCTGCTGAGGATAACCTTACCAATCACGGACTTCACTTCCTCCGGAGCCATCGGCAGTTCATCACCATAAAATTTCTCCTTACGGACGACTCTCACAAGCTCCTTACGATCCCTCGGTCCAGCCGGTACAAGAATGGTATCGCCAACATCGATGCTCTTATCTGTCGTCCGATAGTAATATTCCTTGTCACTTCCAGGAAAATTTACGCTGAGGTAGATGTAACTCTGTCCGCAGTGCCCGTCAAACAGGAAAAGATCGTTTACCCCAAGAGTCTCACGGATTATAGAACTTAAATCATCGTCTTCTTCCTCGATCTCAAAGTCACACCCCAGCGACCCTTTCCGCCTGATCTTCGTGCCATCTTCCAACGTTATCGTAATTCGGAAGTCTCCGACATCTGTCATGAACCACTCTTCTTCCTGATCGTGCTCTGTGAAATAACCGCCAATCAGGTCGAGCAACCATGCTGCCCTGTCTTCCGGAATCCTGTAGTCATCCTTTGCAGCCTTCACATACCCATGTTGCCTGACACCAGAGCCGAATACATATCTTGTGATCCGGACCCGGCCATTCCGGCAGATCTTAACATGCTGCTCAACTTCGTCGTTAAACGCCGGTGGTGGACCATATTTAATGTTGTTTGATTTGATAATTACTTTCTCTACAATCATATGTGCGTCTAAAAATATCACTAAGCAAAAGGTGATTCTAAATAAATTTGAATAGGTTCTGTGATATTTCGTGACTCCATTTGTGTTCAGTTATCCTGCTTATATGGGTTATCTGAACTTTTGTTATCAAGATGTTATCAAGGAATGTTATCAGAATGTTTAGTAAAAGCTCACTTTATAATTCAATCATTGTGATCATTCAACTGCTCCGGATGCTGTGCGTAGAATATCTTTTTTTGCCGATCGATCTCCGCTTTCAGCTGCTCTTTTGTTGGCAGATAGGTCAGATATTTGGACATAAACAGGCGATCGTTATCCCGCATTACTGAATACCGGGCAATGTCCACATCCGTTTCCGCTCCAAGCAGGATCTCTATAGTTGGATTGTCTCCGGCTTTGCATTTCAATTCATCATACATACGGACGTACATGTCGATTTGTCCCACATCCTGATGCGTGATCTTTCCCATCTTGAGATCAATCCGTACATAACATTTCAACTCTATGTTATGATGCCTGTGACAAAAGAGCGGATGTAGCCGCCCTCTTGCCTTGAAAATTTATCTTTCACAGTGCTAATCCACTGTGATATGTGATGTGTTGTGTGAGAGTATCTGTAATCAGATATTCTTTCACGCGAGTAACTGGATCAAGGGGCCCCATATCTGCTTTCCGGGCTACATATTGGAATACTCAAGCCCCTTACTGCCTGCTTACACCGTTGTGAGTGCATAGATTCCCCCTTTGAGGATGACTCTGACCGCCTTACCTGCCAACTTCGCTTTTCCCTTGCAATACGTGAGGAGCCGACCGGCATTGCATGCAGTCGCCTTTATTCCGAAATGTTCCCTGCGGTTATCCTGACTCTCTGGTGGCATACTGTCTGCATGGTAGTTATTCCTAAGAATCGAGACACAGGCTTCAACGCCATTTCGGTAGTTGGATAGCTCGCAGAACTCAAGAGAGTTCCTGCCCCGATTCGATATCGCCCTCAGGTGCATCTTCGGGGAGGTCCTGAACCAGATGGGAAGCAGATCCGGGTCCTTGCCCTTCTCCTTCGCCTTTGCCGCCCGCTCATCGAACTTTTTGCGCTGCCTGTCAGAGTAGCAATCGTTGTAGTGCGGGCAGCTTTTGCAGACGCCAAGAGTCATTTTGCTGGCGATGGAGTCATTAGCGCCAGGTTTGCTGGCAAGAGGAACTTTGCCATAGGCGCAGGTTACGACGGACCTGTTGTCATCACTCAGCTTGTGTTCTGCGTGAACGTCGGGCGTTTTCTTTCCGGTCACGTTGGTGTTGACAAGCTCCATCCCGGAGTCCTTCAGCGCCTTGTTCATGTGCGATCCGTTAAAGAGAGCGTCACCTGCCAGGGTGTGTCCCTGCGTTTCGCCTTTCTCCTTGAGATGTTCAATGATCCTGCCGCCCTGTGCGTCATCGCTCTCATTGTTCTTTCCGTAGGTGTATCCCACGATGAGAGACTGTCCCTCATTGTTGGACTGCTCCACAATGGTGGCCTTGTCACCGCGATGATGTTTTCCGTCCTTTTTGCAGTAGGTTGCATCCGGAGCATAGGGCGTCTGGCAGATGTCGGATCCCATTTCCCCAGTGCCGGCTTCCTTCTTTACATAGGTGCCATCTTCACAGAGATTGCACTGCTCGCCAAGTACCCGGGCAAGGACCTGGTAGCGATGGTTGTCCTGGTACCGATCCCCGCAGTACCTCATCAGAACCGCTGCATCTGAGAGTAGGGATGTCATCTTGTCCTCGCTGCTGTGGTCCTGGTCGTGATAAATGAAGTTGTTGTGGTCATCCCGGAGAATGTAGTGATAGAGCTGTTCCGGCAGATCCGGGCAGTTTTTCTCAACGATTTCACGGACGCGTTTTTCGCTCTGCGCCTTGATGATGGCAGTTTCGTCGTCTTCTGAGCTGCTGTCCTCATTGCCAGCTTCGGCCGGAACCGGATCTTCTTTGTCATAGGCCGGGAGTTCTTCTTCACTCTTGCCAAGATCACCCAGCGACAGCTGCCCCTTGACGGTGTTATTACGAAATGGAATCTTCCTATACTCAGGGCGGGGCCGCTTCTTGTTGACGCCGGCGATTTCAAGCACCATGTCGCTGACCACGGTGTAGATCAGTTCGAGTCTGGTCAGGATGCGGGCATTGCAGTCAATCATCATGCTGTCTATGCGCATAAGCTTGCCATTGACACCCATGATCTGCTTGGCTTTTACGGTGAAATCATCGAAGCATTCGTTGATCAGATCTCTGCTGTTCTCGATGTAGAAGCGAACGCACTTCATTATGAAGCGCTGCAGAGTCCTGGTACAGGTTTCGAAATCCAGACCTTCAGTATCCAGGTACATCGCGTATCGGATACTGACATCGCTGGACGTCCTGGCGATGATGTCATCCGTAGAGGTATGAAGTAGCTCAGCGAGAAGCATGATGCTGATCAGGACGTTCACTGGCTCCGCGGGCCGGGATTTCTTCTCGCTGTACAGCGGCGCAAAGATGTCCTCGTTGATGAGCGGCATGATATTTCGCCTGAAATTGCCAGCCCAGCCGTCGACCATAGCACGATAGGCCTTTTTCGACATCATGTTTTGCAGGTACAGGTCGAGGTCTGCGGTCTTATACAGGACGTTATTCTTACACAGCATAATGGAAGCTCTTAGCATCTATTTGATACTACTATTATACCATTATAGAACATGTATCACAACTCTTTTTTTGTTATATAAAAAGGTTTCACCTATTGTCGCAGGTATCATGTTATAGAAAACTGAATCTATGTAGTAATCTTCGGTCTCCGTAACGATATGCTGCTGCCGGGATACAAAGGCAAATCCTTTTCCCATTTCTATCAGGAAGTCGCGGATGTGTGTCAGAATAGCGGATTCGAGATCGTTTTCCAGATAGCTGTCTTCATTTTTAAACCCGAGAAATTCAGCAATGACAGGAGATTTCAGAAGCTCGAAGGAATTCTTCTGATTTTCTGTATTCTTTTCCTTCATCTCTGCAATGACTGCCTCTTTTTTCGGTGATTGCAGCAGGCGGAAATAATATTGCGTCGAGATATTTCGGTCGAGTGTCCGGGAACTCCAACCTTCTTCACAAGCCTCTTTCATGTACCAGATTCTGGCATCCTCGTCATCAACGCGAAGCAGGCATCTGAAATGTGTCCAGTTAAGATTTGGTACGCATGCGTGCCAAATCTCTGCATCCGGGAAGTAAAGGTAAAACTTTCTAAAATTGCGTAAATTACGGGCGGAAAATCCTTTTCCAAATTCCTTTGTCAGTTCATCCGCAAGCATCGATATCAGCTGTGTACCATATTCAGCGCGTTCCTCACCTGCCTGCTCCTGTTCTACAATACGTTTCCCTATATTCTAATAGGTAAAGACCATAGCGGAGTTTGCGGCATTATAGGCGCTGTATCTGCCAGCATTGATAATATCCCTGATATCCCGAACCACAGGCTGCCACAAGGTAGGAAAATCCCTCTTTTTATCTGACATCGAATTCATTCCTCCTTTGTAATGCCAAGCCAGGCGTTCTCTGCCGGTTCGTAGGGCAGACCATTTTTTTCGCAATATGCTTTTATTCTTTTCATTGTTGACAGATTCGGAGTTGCTTTTCCTTTCTCCCAGCGATTAACGGTTGTAAAGGATACCTGCAGTTCTTCCGCGAACTGCGTTTGCGTCAGAAAAGACTTCTGTCTCAGTATTCTTATTTCATCCGCAAGTCTCATTTAACGGCCTCCCATTTAGCGTTGCACTAACCGTAATATATTATAAATATAGCGTTTCATCAACAGAGTGGAAATCAGGAGAATCGTGGATAGAGTCCGTATAATGGTGTAAATTCAATAATTCAAAAGAGCCAATGGCTCAGCCCTCAGGTATAATGAGAATCGCG
>Ga0256406_1003081_pt1 | contig 21605 bp, 13 predicted proteins | sample RumenRJG_03DNA_FD_185986 | JGI IMG/M metagenome (GOLD analysis project Ga0256406, IMG submission 185986) | Bovine rumen microbial communities from Lethbridge, Alberta, Canada - RJG_03 | ecosystem: Host-associated > Mammals > Digestive system > Stomach > Rumen | place: Canada: Alberta | collected... | reverse complement strand
AGCACCGGCACCACCGCCTCACCAGACAAAACGACACGCGATCGATCACTTCGACCGCGACATCCGCCGCCGCATCACTGCCCGAGTTTGGCGAGCAGCAGCGCCTCTGCGACCACGTTCTTCTTCAGCCCGGGCAGGCTGACCGACTCGTTAGGGCTGTGCGCATTGGATTGCGGGTCTTCAGGCCCGGTCACCAGCACTTGCGCCTTCGGGAATATCCGCTGCAATTCGGGGATGAACGGAATGGAACCGCCCTCGCCCTTGTTGATCGGCTCCACGCCGAACGCCTCACGCATGGCGGCGAGCGCATCCTCGGTCGCTTCGGCGTCAGGGTCCATGGCCCACCCCATGCCGTTGTCCAGCGGGGTCACGGTCACGCTCGCGCCGAATGGCGCGTGCTCGGTGAGGAAATCGGCAACCGCCTGCTGCGCCTCTTCAGGTCGTTGACCAGGGGCGGTGCGCACGGACAGGCGGAATCGTGCCTCGTTGGCGATGACATTGAACGACCCGTCAACCGGGTGCGCGTCGAATCCGATGACCGTGGCACTCGGCTTGGTCCACAGGCGGGAAGCGAGCGAACCGGTGCCGGCGAACCGGTAGCCGGGCACGAGGGACGTGTCGGAACGCACCTTGTCGGGGTCGAGATCCTGTTGCAGGCCGCCGATCGGTTCCTGAGAGAGCAGGCCGGGGATGTTGAGCTCGCCGTCCGCGTTGTACATGGACGCGATAAGCATGGCTGCGAGCGTGTTCGCGTCGAGAATCGGCCCGCCGTATTGTCCGGAGTGGACGGGATGGTCGAGGACTTTCACGCTCACGTCGAGCGTGGTGTTGCCGCGCAGGCTGGTGGTCAGGCTGGGGATGTCCGGGGTCCAGTTGCCGGAATCCGCGACGATGATGACGTCGGAGTCGAATTCGTCGCGATGCGCTTCGATGAACGGGATGAAGCTGCGCGAGCCCATTTCCTCTTCGCCTTCGAAGAACACTTTGATATTGACGTGCAGGTCATCGCCGAGCGCGTTGAGCGCGCCAGAGTGGATGGCGATGCCGCCGCCGTCGTCGCACGTGCCGCGCCCGTAAAGGCGATCGCCCACCTGGGTGGCGGTGAAGGGGTCGTCGATATCCCAGTCCGCGGGATTCGGCGCGGGTTGCACATCGTGGTGCGCGTACAGGAGCACGGTGGGTGCATCCGGGTCGACGATATGCGAGCCGATGACCTCCCACGCGCCCGGGGTGCCGTCCGGGTTGGTGGACTGTTCGACATGCGCATCGATACCGACCTTGCGCATTTCGCCGGCGACGAATTCAGCCGAACGCTTCATATGCTCGCCGGTGATGCCTTGCGCTGACACGGCTTTAAGCGCGATCTTCTCTTTGAGCAGGTCGACGATCCGGGTCCAGTCGGCTTCTACGCGTGCGCGGACGGTCTGTTCATTCAACGCGGTCATGGGTTCTCCTTATATATCTGCTCATCGTGTGTGCGATGTGTGATGTGTCGCCGCCGCGCACCATCCGAGTACCGCGATACCTTGGCGTCCGGCCGTGCCCATCGGGCTGGTTTTCGGCGGTTCCGGGCGGATTGCCGGGCTGCGAGCGTCTAGTGGTCACCGTAACCTGCAAGCATGACATGGAACCCGTTCAAGAAGACCACCGACGAGCAGCCGGCCGAGCAGGATGAACCGGCCGCGTCGAAGGAATCAGGCGCGAAAACCACTGAGGGCAAGGGGCGTCCGACCCCCAAACGCAAGGAAGCACAGGCGAAGAACTTGCGTCCGCTTGTTCCCAAGGATCGTCAGGCGAGTGCGAAGGCCACCAAGCAGCGGATTCGTGCGAGGGAAGACGCGGAATACGAGGCGATGCAGAACGGTGACCTTCGCCACATGCCGAAGTCGGAGCAGCTGCCGTGGCGCGTGTATATCCGCGATTATGTGGACGCCCGTTACAATCTGGGCGAGTTCTTCATTCCGGTGATCGTCGTGATGATGGTCGTCATGATGGTGTTCAGCTCCCGCAGTCCGCAGGTGGTAATCGTCCTGACGATTCTCATGTACGCGTATCTGTTCGCGGTGATCATCGACATCGTGGTGATGTGGCGCAAGCTCAAGAAGAAGCTGGTCGCCAAATTCGGCGACCGTGCGGTGGCCCGCGGTTCGCGCTCGTGCATGTACGCGTGGAGCCGGTCGATCCAGATCCGCCGGTGGCGTCTTCCCAAGCCCACCTCCCCGAAGCGCGGCAACTGGCCTGACTGAGAGTTGCTCGGTCACGTTCTCGGATTCAACTGACAACCCCGTTGCGGTATTCACGCCGCAGCGGGTTTGTTATATTCGCTGCATGTTGTCCGCCGGCTGCCGCTCGCTACGCCACAGGCGGATATGGGCGGCAGGTAGAAGCGTCACCCTAGACTGGGAGGCATTGCAACCTGAACCAAGGTCCGGCGCACACGGCAGCGCGGCGGGCCATGTGCGAGGAGGCCATATGAGTGAACATGCCGACATCGTCATCATCGGGGCCGGACCGGGCGGATACGCCACTGCATTGCGTGCCGCACAACTGGGCAAATCCGTCGTACTGGTTGAGCGGGACGCCACCCTCGGCGGCACATGCCTGAACCGCGGGTGTATTCCATCCAAGGCGTTGTTGACCGCCACCCGCACTATCGGCATGGTCGGCCGCGCCCAGCAGCTTGGCATCAATGCTACGCTCAACGGCGTGGATTATGGCGCGTTGCGCGATTACCGGCTGCGCGTGGTCGACACGATGACCAAAGGATTGGCCGGTCTGCTCGCCCATCGCAAGGTCACGGTCATCCATGGGCAGGCCGAATTGACGGACCATACCACAGTCACCATCGCCCCCAGTGCCGGGAAGCAGCAGGTGCAGCGCTTCCGCAACGCCGCAGTCCCGGAGGACGCCGGGCAAACGCTGGTCATCAACGCGGATCATGTGGTGCTGGCCACCGGCTCGGAACCCAAGCCGCTGCCAGGCCAGCCGTTCGGTGGAGCACTCATCGATTCCACGCAGGCGCTGGCACGCAACCAGTTCCCGTCCAGTGCGGTCATTATCGGCGCCGGGGCGATCGCCATCGAATTCGCTTCCATGTGGCATGCCGCCGGGACCGATGTCACCATGCTGATCCGCAAAGACCGGCTGCTGTCGGCGTGGGACCGTAGGACGTCCATGGCGTTGACCCGTGAATTGAAGCGGCATGGCATCACCATCATCGACCACACCTCCGTCAGTCATGTCGATACGGGAGTCAATCTCGGCGCGACCGTCCATTACACGCGTGGCGATGACGCGACGGACCACACCGCGTACGGCGAAGTCGTGCTTGCCGCGATCGGCAGGACACCGAATACGGCAAGCCCGTGGTTCGAAAAGAACGGCATCGCCCTGACCGACGGTGGTTTCGTCGTCACCGATGCTTACGGACGCACCAATGTGCCCGGCATCTGGGCGGTCGGTGATATCACGGTCGGTCCGGCCCTCGCCTACCGCGCGTACGAGCAGGGTATCGTCATCGCAGAGTCGATCGCCGGGCTCAATCCCCAGCCGATTGACGATGACGCCGTGCCGCAGATTGTGTTCTCCACGCCGGAGGTCGCCTCCGTCGGTATGACGCTTGATGAGGCGCAGAAGCGCGACGATGTGCTGGAAGTCAAGGAAACCATATACCCGATGCTGTCGAACGCGCGCATGCTGATGAGCGGCTCCGCGGGTTCGATGTCCGTGGTCAGCGGCATGCGGGCGAGCGACCCGGACACGGAGGTGATTCTCGGCGTGCACATGATGGCCCCCGTGGCCAGCGACCTGATCGCCGAAGCCCAGCAACTGGTCGGCAACCATGTGCCGCTCAGCCAGGCGGCGCGGCTCATCCACCCGCATCCAACCTTCAGCGAGACGCTCGGCGAAGCGATGCTCAAGGCGGACGGGCGGCCGTTGCATACCCGCTGACAACACTGCGGTACCGTACGACCGACAACAGGCGGGCGGCGAACGACTATCGCGGGCGGCGATGTCGCTGCCCGCGGGCAACATCGCGCTTCCATGCCGTTTGGTAAAGTGGTGCTCAGTGTGTCCGTTTCCCAGAAGATAAGGATCGCAAATGGCAGACAAGGATGAAAAGAGCAACGGCGGCAATCGCCGGAACATGGTCAAACAGATTATCGCCCTGTTCAAGTTCACCTATAAAGAGGACAGGATGCTGCCCTGGCTGGTTGCCGGAGCGTTCCTTGCGCCGATTGTCGTCGCGATTGTGTTGGGCATCGTGTTCCACTGGTCGGTCATCGCTTGGATTCTGCTCATGATCACCGCGGTCATGCTGGGCGCGCTGTTCTTCACCATGGTGCTCACCAACCGCGCCGATCGTGTCGGCTATGCGAAGCTTGAAGGCCAGCCGGGCGCCGCCATCGGCGTGCTGGGTAATATCAGTCGCGCCGGTTACACCTTCCCGCAGGAGCCGGTGTGGGTCGATCCGAAAACCAAGGATATGATCTGGCGCGGAACCAGCAATTCCGGTATTTATCTGCTCGGTGAGGGCGACGAACAGCGCATCAACCGCGCCATGGACCGCGAGGAACGCAAAATCAAAGGCGTCACCGCAGGTTCATCCATTCCGGTCTACCGCATCTGCGTGGGCACCGGTGAACATCAGGTGCGTCTGAAAGACGTGCGTCGCGCCGTGCTCAAGTGCAAAAGCTACGAACCGACCCATCACAAGCTGTGGATTGCGAAGAAACTCCACCCACGCTCCCGTTTCTACCTGACCAAGACCGAGCTCAACACGCTCAACGAGCGTCTGCGCACCCTGCAACTCAAGCAAGGTTACGGCGTGCCCAAGGGCATCGATCCGACGCGCGCCCAGCATATCAGCCGTCGTGCGTTGCGCGGTCGCTGATCGCCGCTCGCAATACTGCCAATGCCCGGTTGGACTGCCGTCCGGCCGGGCATTGGCGTAGGTGACGGGTGGTTCCATCACCATGCAAGCAATGTGAAACGAGCAGCGCAGCCGATGCTCAGTCATCACCACAACCAGCCGTGAAATACGCCGGCAACAACCCGTATGTCCATGTTTCGAACGGCAAATCAATGAAATTCGACCGGATGTTAACAACAAAAACCGCGAGTTTCCAACGTTTTCACCCAAATGTTACCGAAGTACGAAACATGTTCGTAACGCAAACGGCGAGTGGGCGAAACCCATGAACCTAGACTTGAAGCCTGTAAGTTCACATGAAAGGAGCGGTCCCTTGACTGCACTCGAAACCAAAGCAGACGTCGAGGCCCTGATTAACCAAGAGGGCGTTGAGTACGTCTCCGTTCGCTTCACCGATCTTATCGGTATTCAGCAGCACTTCACGGTTCCCGCCAGCGAGTTCCTCAAGGATGCGTTCACCGACGGCATGCCGTTCGATGGTTCCTCTGTCCAGGGCTTCCAGGCGATCAACGAGTCCGATATGAAGCTGGTGCCGGATGTCTCCACCGCATTCATCGACCCGTTCCGCAAGCACAAGACGCTCGACGTGGCCTTCTCCATCGTCGACCCGATCACCGATGAGCCGTACTCCCGCGATCCGCGCCAGGTCGCAGGCAAGGCTGAAGCTTACCTGAAGTCCACCGGCATCGCCGATACCGCGTCCTTCGCGCCTGAAGCCGAGTTCTTCATCTTCGACAAGGTGCGTTACGAGAACAGCATGCGCCGCTCCTTCTACGAGGTCGACTCCATCGAGGCTCCGTGGAACTCCGGCGTTGACACCGAAGATGACGGCACCCCGAACATCGGTTTCAAGAACCGCGTCAAGCGCGGCTACTTCCCTGTCCCGCCGAACGACCACTACCAGGATCTGCGCGACGACATGGTTGCCAACCTGCAGAAGGTCGGCCTGATTCTCGAGCGTTCGCACCATGAGGTCGCGGGCGCCGGCCAGCAGGAGATCAACTACCGCTTCAACACCCTGCAGCACGCGGGCGACGACCTGATGAAGTACAAGTACGTCGTTCACGAGACCGCAGCCCTCGCCGGCAAGGCCGTGACCTTCATGCCGAAGCCGATCGCAGGCGACAACGGCACCGGCATGCACTGCCATCAGTCCCTGTGGAAGGACGGCAAGCCGCTGTTCTACGACGAGAAGGGCTACGGCGGGCTTTCCGATATCGCTCGTTGGTACGTTGGCGGCCTGATCAAGCACGCTTCCTCCGTGCTCGCCTTCACCAACCCGTCGCTGAACTCCTACCACCGTCTGGTTCCGGGCTTCGAGGCTCCGGTCAACCTGGTGTACTCCGCCCGTAACCGCTCCGCCGCCATCCGTATTCCGCTGGCTGGTACGAGCCCGGCTGCCAAGCGTATCGAGTTCCGCGCTCCGGATCCGTCCTCCAACCCGTTCCTCGCCTTCTCCGCACAGCTGATGGCAGGCCTCGACGGTATCCTCAACCACATCGAGCCGCCGGCTCCGGTTGACAAGGATCTCTACGAGCTGCCGCCGGAAGAGCATGAGGGCATCAAGCAGGTGCCGGGCTCCCTCGGCGAGGCGCTCGACGCTCTCGAGGAAGATCACGACTTCCTGACCGCCGGCGACGTGTTCACCGACGATCTGCTGGAGACTTGGGTTGACCTCAAGCGCGGCGAAATCGACCAGGCTCGCCTGCAGCCGACACCGCTCGAGTACGAGCTGTACTTCAACATCTGATTCTCGCTGATCAGTAACCGGAAAACGGGAAGCAAGTTTGCGCTTGCTTCCCGTTTTTCGTATGCGTGCGACGTTCGTGATCTACGTGCGACCGTATGAAATCGTTATCATTGTGGACTATCGCCCACGAACGATAGCCGCAATACGCTCGTAGCCACTGGCGTGGCGGACAGAAGCGCGCTACGGTGTTCAAGGACAATCAGGAGGAACCATGGCACACACCCCGACTTCCCGGCAGGCGACGGACAAGCATGACGGCGCGACGACAGCAATCGCCGACAATCAGCCGAATGCCGTTGAACTTGCGATGTTTCACCGATTAAGCAAGATCATCGACCCGGAATTGGGACGTTCCATCACCGATCTGGGGATGATCACCGCCATCCAAGCGACGCCGCGGGATGCACACCCATCCACGTTCGACGTCACTGTGCATGTGGAACTGACCGTCGCCGGATGCCCGTTGTCGAAAACCATCACGAGCCAAATCAACAGCGCCGTGGAATCCTACCCGGAGGCGACGCTCATCCCCCATATCGAAGTGAGCGCGATGAGCCAGGACAAGCTCGCGGATCTCGTCGCCCAGCTCAAGGCCGAACGCCGGCAGAACCCGTTCACCAAGCCTGGCGTGCACACGCGGATCTTCGCAATTGCTTCCGGCAAGGGCGGAGTCGGCAAATCCTCGGTCACCGCGAATCTCGCCGCCACATTCGCAGCGCTCGGCTACGATACCGCGGCCATCGACGCGGACATCTATGGGTTCTCGCTTCCGCGGCTGTTCGGCGTGCACACGCAGCCTACCAATCTGAACGGCATGCTCATGCCGGTGGTCTCGTGGGGCGTCAAACTCATGTCCATCGGCATGTTCGCCGGTTCCGAGCGCGCGATCTTGTGGCGCGGGCCACGCTTGCAACGCTCGCTGGAACAATTCCTGTCGGATGTGTGGTGGGGAAGCCCGGACGTGCTGCTGCTTGATATGGCTCCCGGCACCGGGGATATGGCGATTTCGGTCGCGCAGACCTTGCCGAACGCGGAACTCGTGGTGGTGACCACGCCGCAGCCGAGCGCTTCGGAAATCGCGGTACGTTCCGGTCTGGTCGCCTTGCAAGTGCCGATGAAGGTGCGCGGCGTCGTCGAGAATATGAGCTATTTCGAACACAAAGACGAACGGCTGGAAATCTTCGGGCACGGCGGTGGGAAGCGTGTCAGCGAGCAGCTCACCCATGCGCTCGGCTATGATGTGCCGCTGCTCGCCCAGTTGCCGCTCGAACCGGAAATCCGTGAAATCGACGATTCCGGGCGTCCTGCGGTACTTGACCCGTCCGGCAAACTCGCCGACACCCCACTCGCCGCTCAATTCACTACCCTCGCCCAATCCCTCATATCCAGCGCGCAGTGAGCAGCCCCGCACACAGCGTCACCACCATCGGTAGAAGGTCATTGTGCTGCTTCTGCCGACGCTCAGCACCGTCTAAGCGTCGGCAGAAGGTTGGAGTGAGGTCAGTTGGTGAGTTCAGGTTGGAGTGCATCTGCTGTTCCAGCGTCGGCGTGAACCGCCGGCTCCCCCGGTTCGCCGGTATCCAGCAGGTGATGGAACTGGGCTTCGTCGAGAATCGGCAATCCGAGTTCCTCGGCTTTCGTTGCTTTCGAGCCCGGATTCTCACCGACCACCACGTACGTGGTTTTCTTGCTGACCGACCCCGAAGCCTTACCACCGTGCGATACGATGGCTTCTTTCGCAGAATCCCTGCTGAAATCCTCCAACGATCCGGTCACGACCACCGTCATGCCGGCCAAGGTCTGTGGATCGGTGTTTTTGTGCTCGATCTGTCCCACACCGGCGGCTTTCCACGCGGTGAGGATCCTGCCACGCCAATCCCCCGGCTCGCGTGATTTGGCGAACCAGTCGACCACGGAACTGGCGATCTCCTCGCCAATACCGTCGATTTCGGTCAAATCTTCAACGCTCGCCTGTTCAATCGCTTCAAGTGAGCCGAAATGGTCGGCAATCGTACGGGCGGTCGGCGGGCCAAGCCGCCTGATGGACAATGCAACCAGCACACGCCACAAGTCCGCCTGCTTGGCTTTATTGATTTCGTCAAGCAGCTTGTACGTGTTCTCCATCGGCCGCACATACACCGGCTGGTGCACGACCGTCCCGTTACGCAGGGTCCGGGTCAGCTCATGCACGATATGCGCGTCCCGCGGCACAGCATACCCCGGGTAGGATTCCAGATCGTCCCCGCGCGCGTTCGCCTGTTCGATCGCCTTCTCGCTGGTCGCGGCTCTCGCGTTGGTCGGCGTCGTCCAGAACGCCGGTACCTGATGCCACAGGCCTGACCCGCCGATCCGCCGCCGGATCTTGCGTTTCTTCCCGTTGCGGCCAATCTGTTCGCGCACTTCGATAATCGGCGCCTCACGCCACACCCGTACGTCACGCAACATCTCGGCGTCCAGACCGAACAGCCCCGCTTCACTGGACAATACCGGCGTTTGCATGGCCGGCAGTTGCAAACCCTCAACCGGCTCGTATGGCTCGGGCTCTTGCCCTGGTTTCACCTCGATCTCCGTGCGATACGGATCGTAGGATGCCACGGAATCCGGCCGGTTCTCCTCCGGATTGGTCAACGCAATCGCGCTCTGGTCGCCCAGATGCTCGATGTCGAACGCCTTGCGCGACCCCAAGTTGATGATCCGCTCGGTCAGCTGCGCCGGGCAGGATTCGACATTCGGGCAGCGGATGTCCTTATCACCCTCCTTCGCCGGGGCAAGCACCGCTCCACAGGACGGGCAACGCGTGGGCATCACGAACTCATGCAGCTGCCCTTCCCGGCCTTTGCGCCGTTCCAGCACCGGCCCGACAAGCTCCGGAATCACGTCGCCCGCCTTGCGCACGACCACGGTGTCACCGATGAGAATGCCCTTGCGTTTGACCTCGAACGGATTATGCAGCGTGGTGCGTGCGACCGTCGACCCGGCGACATACACGGGTTTGAGCACGGCGACCGGCGTGACGCGTCCTGTCCGTCCGACCTGTACGATGATGTCGCGCAGCTCGGTGTTGACCTCCTCCGGCGGATACTTGTAGGCGATCGCCCAGCGGGGCGCGCGCGACGTGGCGCCCAGCCGACGCTGCAACGCCAGATCATCGACCTTGACGACAATACCGTCGAGCGCATGTTCGATATCCCCTCGATGCTCGCCGTAATAGTCGATCATGTCGAGAATCTGGCTGAAATCCGTAACCTCCCGATTATGCGGGGAAACCGGAATCCCCCACTTCTGATACAGGTCGTACGCCTGCGACTGGTCGTCCACCTGGTCGTGCCCCTGATGCGCGCTTCCCCCGCCCCAACGCAAGGTGCCCAAGCCGTGCGCGTAGAAGCTCAATCGTCTGGTCGCGGTGATTCGCGGATCCTTCTGCCGGAGCGACCCCGCCGCCGCGTTGCGCGGATTGGCGAACGGGGCGTGCCCCTCATCCTCGTTGCGTTCGTTGAGCGCATGGAAATCATCCCAACGCATGAACACTTCGCCGCGAATCTCCACGAATTCAGGGATATCCGAAGCGGGACCGGCGAGATTCTGCGGAATCGTTGCAATCGTGCGCACGTTCATCGTGATATCCTCACCGATGACGCCGTCGCCGCGCGTCAGGCCTTGTTCGAGTACGCCGTTGCGGTAGATGAGATTCAAAGCCAGACCATCGATCTTGACTTCGCAGGTCATCGGCAGCGGCTTGCCTTCCGGCCATTCGAGGTCCTCCCGCACGCCGTCGTACCAGTCGCGCAGCTCCTCAATGGAGAACACGTCGTCCAGGCTCATCATCCGAGAAGGGTGACGGACCGACACGAAATCATTGGAAAACGCTCCGCCGACACGGTGCGTGGGCGATTGCGGGGAATCAAGCGAAGGGAACGCGGCCTCCAAGCGTTGCAGGCAGCGCATGCGCGCGTCATAGGCGGCGTCCGAGGAAACCGGCGAATCGTCGATATAGTAGGCGACCTGGTCGCTTTCCACCCAAGCGGCGACCTTCGCCCACAGCCGTGCCGCCGCATCCGCGTCCATGGCACCGACATCGAGGCGGTCGAGCCGCAGCGCATCCTCATCATCGGGCTGGAGAGCGGCAATCCATGCCACCGTGCCGGGCGCGAACCGGCGGGTCCCCTCATCTGCGGCCACCGGAACGCTGCTCCCCGGATGCGTGCCGCTAGCTTCGGCAGTCTCCGGGGCATCAAAATCCCACGCCAACTGCTCGCTTTCAGTCTCGCGCTTGCCATCAGCAGCATTCATCGCCCAGCCCACCAATCATCGGTTCAAGACAGGATGTCGAACACCTCTGTCGTTCGTTCTATCGTTCTTCGATGATAGTCGACGCCCGTCACCGGCTTGCCATACCCGTCATGCCACGCGATCATGCTATGACAAGCACGGCACAGTCTTCTAAGCGGCAGGAAGCCGTTCAAGCGCTCAATGACCGCAGGAACTGTGCCTGAACCATGTCGATATTGTCGCCCATACCATCGTTCAAACGTGCCGCCGCGATTGACAGTGTGCGTGCGGGAACGAACATGCCTTGGTCAACACACAAGCGTGCCGCCTCCCGCACAATCGCAGCGACTTCAGTGTGCGGCCAAACCGGCAGGTCATGTTCCGCGAGCACAGCTGCCGCTTGGGCGACGTCATGCGGGACGGGAATGCACTGCGAGCGAGCGCGCTCAGTGAGTTCCTCAAGTTCCGCCGGAAGCGTGGCGATCTGGCCGGGCGCGATATGCGCTGCCATGAGATACGCTGCAGTGGCGGTGTCGAAACGGTCACGCATCCATTCGGCGTACGCGAAACGGTAATATGCGAAAGCGGCATCATCGCGGTCAAGTGCCACGCGCAACGCGTTGAGACATGCCGCCCGGGCCGAATCCCAATCCTCATCGCGGGCAAGCTGCACCGCCAGTTTCATATGCGACAGCGGATAGGCCGGCGCATATGAGACCATCGCGTTGAGATGCGGCAACGCAGCCTTAACGCCTTTGATTTGTGAGAGAATATCCGCCAATTCCACGTGCGCGTAGAACAGATTGTCGGGGATGAGTACCGTCCGCTCCCCTGTTGTGGCGAACAGCCGATTGTAGACGACGCGTTCCGCATACGAGTTGAAATACCGCGGTACGCCGTTGCTTTGCGCATATAGGGTATCGAGTTTCGCCACAGCGGATTCTTGCAGTTCCACCGCTTGTTCGGCTTGGCCGGAGAAGAACAGGTCGCGCGCCTTGCTGCGTTCATCATCCAACTGTTTGGCCAGCGTGAAATCGAAGTCCGGAGTGTCGTTGCCATCGATCAGCGCGGCGGTGACTTGCGGGGCAAGTTCCGACAGTTCCGGATCGCCTACACGTTCGACAATACGCATCGCCTGTTGGGCTTTGGCCACGGACGGCATGATCTCGTCAGCAGCCAGACGGTGGAAGTCGGTGACCGCCCGTTGCAACAGGTCGACACGTTGGATGGACAGTCCGGTGGCATCGCCACAGCCCAAGATGCGGCTTGCCGATGGGTCGAACCGGGTTTCTGAGAACTCCGGCTCCTGTTGTGCGGCGAGAGGACTGTATTTCGCGTCACGCAAATCGAAATCGACGTTGACCGGATGCATTGCACCATGCGCATCAACGTCCATAACCGCATCGAACATACGGTAGGTGGCGATCGGGTCGTTGAGCCCGTGCTCCTGGACGCGTTGGAGGAACGCATCACGGTGGAACGTGACGGCCACCATATGACGGACAGTCGGGTTGCTGCGCAGTACGCTCAACGGGTCATTGTGGTTACGATCGCTTCCGTTCACATCAGGCGTACCGCCGATGGTGAAGACTTCTTGCTCTTGCGGCTGTCCGGCATGGTCTTGGGGTACGCTGAAGGCGGTTTCATCGATATCCGCCCCGGACATCAGCGTTTCAAATTCTTGATCGACATCAGCAGCCGATGTCTCTTCATAGCGTTCAGTCTGGTCATCTTGGGATTGTTCCCCGCTCGTAGCCGGCATGGAAGCCTCCTGCGAAGGGTGGGATGGCCCGGATACCGGTTTGCCGCCACGGGTTTCCCCGCCATCGTACGGTGATTCACCGCGCATGGTGGATGCCAGCGAAGGGTCGCCGTGGATATCGCCGTCTTTCGGCGCGGATTTGCTTCCCATCACCGTGCCGGTATCTTGCGAGCGCATCCGTTCGAACGCTTTCAAAGCGTCGCTCATCAGTTTGGTGATGGCGGAATCCTGTTCTGCGACGGCTTCCTCCAGTCCGATGGAATCGATGTACACGGTGACTTGTTGGACTCGTGGGTCTGCGCAGAACGCGATGGTGGCCATCATCAGGCCGACACGCAGATTGTATGCCGCGCTTATCGCCGCCCGGTCAGGTTCTTCGAGTTTGATCCAATCGTGTGTGGTCCCGCTGTATTTGCTTTTCGGCATCATGGCGGCACCGGCGGTGGTGAATGCCAGCGCCACGTTGCCGTCCGTAAGATTCGTGCGGAATTCAACGTCAAAACGGTATGGCAGTCTCATACTGCGCAAGAGCAGCGCAAGGGTCTGCCGGTATACCCATTCGGAGCCGGAACCATTCGTGACGGCCGACGCCGCTGTGGGGTCGGGGAAGTCGTGGGCGGTTTGTTGCGCCGCCTGCCGCGCGATGCGCATGATGTTGCGTAACGGGGCGACACCGTCATCATGCAGCGGGTCGAGCATGGTCCGGTCGTCGGCACGTAGCGCGATCAGGGCCGGATCGTCAAGAAGCGCCATGTCGATCTGGGCTGCTTGGGCTCGGGTAACGTTGTCCTCAATGGGCTGCTGGCCGACCCGTGCGTTGCGTTCCAGTACGGCGCTTACGGCCGCGAACCGGTTGAGCCCGCCTTCGATGATCAGCGATGCCAATGCGGGCGAGAATTCCAGTGAGGCATCCCAAGAGAAGAAGTAGCTGCCGGAATAGCTGGACGTGTACAGGTGCAACGGTTCGGCGCCGTGTACCGCTTCAAGGCCGGCGACGGGTTGTAATGCTCCGGATTCGCGCATCACATCCGCGAAATAGTCCTCCAGCCCGGACACGCGCATGCCGTGTGCTCGTGATTCCAAGGTGTCGCGTACGCTTCTGCGGATTGCTCCGATAGGCGCTTCGCGGTTGAGCCGGCGGAAGATGTTGCCTGACCCGAATCCCATGAGCAGTCCGTTGAGTTGGGGAAGCAGGTATGCGGCGAAGAAAGCGATGGCGATGGCGTCACGGTATTCCAGGTCGCACCGCATCTGCTGAGGAAGGTCAGCACGCAACTGTTCGAGCGTGTACCGGTTGTTGCGTTTGATCCAGGACGCGAGCCACATCATGCGCCCGTCTTCTCCACGCCCGACGACACTGCCTTGGATGACGTCGACCGTGTGCGCGTCTTGGGTTTGGCCGAGCAGATCTTTCAGATGGGTTACGGCTGCGGCGGGCATGGTAGGCGTGGCACCGAGTCGGGTGTCATCCGGTAACCGCGATTCGCCGTCTTTGCCGAACATGAATCGTACTTCAGCGCTTTGGATATCCATGTGCGGGTCTGTTCCGGCGAAAACACGGCCCCGATCATCTGCGAGCGCGACTTGCGCGAAATGCGTGTCGTCAAGGAACATGCCGATGGAGAATGCACGGCCGTGGGTCTGCGGCAGTTGCACCCAGCCGAGGTCGACACCGTTGGGTGCGCCCGCGAGGCGGCTGTATGTGTGACGTTTGATGAGCGGGTTGAGGGTGATGGCATGACGTTTGAGTTCGTCGAGCATGGTGTCGGCTTGCGATGCCGTTCCTGGGCCAGAGGTTGTGTCGTGTTGTGGTTGCACGGGTCGGGTTGGGTCGGTTGCAGGCGAAGCCGGTGTCGTGCGACCGGTGACGGATTGGTGCAGCGATTCCTTGAGCTTGGCGAACATGGAGGTGTTGCGTCGGCGTCCATTGCCGTTGTGGTGCTTGGTGAATCGTGTCATACCGAGATTGTCCCAATCCGCGCAGACATGGTGGGACGGTCATGCTCTTAGAATAATACCGTGGTATCTGTTCCTCAACGTTTCATGTCCGGCGGTAAACCCCGTGCCGCGTGGCGTTTTGCCGTCCTGTCCGTTCTGATGATCGTGGTGTTGGAAGGCGTGGTGTTCAATCTGCCGTATTGGACCAGTATGGCGGCGAGTACGGATTCGCCTTCCACGCTCAACTCAATGGGTTCGGGCCTGGTGCGTCAGGCTTCCGGGGCGCTTGAGGTCACGGATCCGACGAAAGCGTATTTGCGTACTGCGGTTGATGGCACGTCATCGTATGTGCGTCTTGATCTTGCCGATATGATGGGTTCTTCTGTACGGACCGGTACGACGGTGCTTTCGACGGTGCGGGTTCGGCTTGACTCGGACGGTTTGGCGGGCCGTTCCACCTTGGTTGATACTGATGAGCCCAGATCCTTGTACTTGCATACTGATGCCAAGCGTACGGTCACGGTGTGGGTTCAGGAACCTGCCGGCACTCAAGTGCCATTCTTCGCGGTGCGGCCGAATGTACGGGTGCCGTTCTCGTGTGATTGGATCCGTGTCACGCTGATGGCGGTGGTCGCTTGCCTGATTGGCTGCTGGCGACCGGGGTCTCGATTATGGCAGGTGCGTGTCGACCCACATGCGCGCGGCCAACGTCTGGTCGCTGCCGGTATCATGACGGTCATTGGCGTATGCTCGTTTGCCGCCGCAGCGGTGTTGGCCGCGCAGGCAAGACCGCTGGTGTTCCATGCGCCAAGCGGATACACGTATGATTTCGACCAGTATGGCCATGCCACTGACGCGCTGTTGCATGGCCGTCTGTCATTGGATTTGCAGGTTCCCGAAGCGTTCGCCAACAGCGCCGACCCGTATGATCCGGCATTGCGTGAGCGCCTGTTGGATTCGGGGGTTTCGCCGATCTATTGGGATTACGCGTTCTATCAGGGACGCTGGTACTCGTATTTCGGCGTGATTCCAACCCTGTTGCTGTTTGTCCCGTATCAGGCGGCGTCCTCCTTGTGGACGCCTGGAGGGGCGATGCTGCCGTCGGCGAGCGCCGTGCTGGTGTGCATGTTCGGTTTTGTACTGTTCGCTTCGCTGCTCATGGTTCGTATCGTACGGCGTGTGGCTCCGCAGGTTTCCGTTGCCGCGATGAGCATGGCGTGGGTGACGCTGCTGTTGGGTTCGAACGCCGGGTATTTGTGGTTGCGTACGAATTTCTACTCTGTGCCGATCGCGGCGTCGTTGATGGTCACGATGCTGGGCTTATGGTTGTGGACGTGTGCCGTACGGTCGCAGGATCGTGCCGGATTATGGCGTATCGGGGATGCGTCCGGCTTGTCGATTCCGTATCTCGCTGCGGGGTCGGCGTGTATAGCGGCGAATATCGGGTGCCGCCCCCCGTTCGTATGGTCGGCGCTGCTGATTTTCCCGATGTTTTGGCCGCAAATCCGTGAATTGTGGCGCTTGTTGCTCTGTCATCATGCGCCTCGGGACGCATGGAAGGCTCCGACGGCGGTTATTGTCGCTGCCGGCATTGTCGCCCTGCCGGTGTTCATATTGAATGCGCTGCGTTTCGGTTCTCCGCTCAATTTCGGCAACGCGTATCAAATCACGGTCAACAATATGACGTCCTATCATGAGCCGCTGGAGAATATCCCGCGCATCATCGGCTACTATTTGGCGCTGCCGGTACGCTTGCAGTCCACGTTCCCCTTCGTGGCGGTCAATCCTACGCCGTTGCCGGCATGGGGGTACACCGAACCGATGGTTGCCGGACTGTTCGCCTTGTGCCCGATGACCTTGTTCGTGCTGCTGCTTGCGATGCTCCGTCATCGGATCGATGCCCGGACTGCGGATCTGCTGGGATGCATGGCTTGGCTTGGCGTGGCTGTCATGTGTTTCGACGCGTGCAAGGCGGGTCTGGGATGGCGTTATATCTGCGATTTCGGTTGGTTGTTCACATTCGCCGCACTGCCCGGCTTGGTTTGGTTCGTCGGCGATATGCCTGGGGATGATGCGTCGCTCTCACCGTCAGGCCTGCGGATGCCACGACTGCAAGCCATGGCATGGTGGTTGCGTCGCACGGTGATGATGCTCATGATCATCGCTTGCATCCTACTCTTGTTGGCGTCCTGCTTCACTGCGGGACGTGACGATACGTTGCAACGCACCGCTCCCGCTATGTTCGCCCGCATACAATCATGGTTCACGCTGGTAGGATGACAGGCATGGGTCTCTTCTCAACGCTGTTTTCCCACGATCACGGTCAAGCCCGGCCGCGCCCCGACCACGTGACATTCACCTTGTCCCACGCCTCGTTCACATATGATGACGGGCATGTGGGATTGCGCGATGTGACGGTCACGCTTGATCAGCGGCGTATCGCGGTGATCGGATTGAACGGGTCCGGCAAAACAACCTTGTTGAAACTGTTGGATGGGGCGCTGGCTCCGACCAGTGGATCGGTGACGCTCACTGTCGGAAAGGACACGATGATCCCTTGCGGCAGGAAGGATCGCAAACGTGTCGAACGACTGGTCGGCCGTGTGCGCCGCGAGGAGATTCCCGAAAGCTTCTACCGTAGCGAAAGCGTGGCGAAAGCGTTGGACGAGCGGATGCGCGCCAACCATATCGCGGACGGTGAGCGTCAGGCGCGAATCGGCTCACTGCTCGTCCAACTTGACTTGTCACTGTGGCGTGATCGGCCTGCTGACGCGTTGGACAGCGAGCATCGTCATCTGCTTGCCGTAGGAGCGGCATTGTGCGCCGACCCGATTGTGCTGGTTGCAGACGAGCCGACCAAGGGCTTGGATGAGGTCAGTACCGCACGTGTGGCGCGAGCCTTGTTCGCGCTTGACCGCCAAGTCGTGTTCGCCACACATGACACGTCGATGATCACGCGCCCGGAGATCGCAATCGACCGGGCGATCCTGCTTGACGAGGGGCGTATCGTGTTCGACGGCACACCCCAAGACGCGGTGGACGCGTACGCTGACGTGATTCGCCGCCACCGCAACCGTGACATCGCCGTCTGACAGCCTCATCACGGGTAGCACCCACTACTCGCCGATCATGACAGCCACGGTGTCAAGCACTGCGGCGATATTGCGGGCGAACTGGTCCGGCTGTGGCAGGAGTGAAACCGCAAGATACCCGTTGGCGGTCATATCGAAGAAATAGCCGGGCTGCCCGGTCAGCTTATGATCACGAATCATACGCAACACCATCTCATTCTCATCGAGGACGGATGGGATACGCACCAATGCGTTCCACCCGCCTTCCATGCGCAGCATCGACACCAATCCGCGGGGATCCTCTTGCAGCATCCGGCGTAACGTCCAAGCGTTACCGGTCACGCGGTCCCGGACGCGAACGGTCTGCTGCTTGGCTTCTTCAAGCATGTCAGGCAGACGGGCGGCGATGATGTCGCTCATCGGCAGATAGTCGTCGGCGATGACATCCAGCCGATGTAACGCCTGAGACACCTCGTTTTGCGGGCCGGAAACCTGGATCCAACCGACTTTCGCATGCGGGGCTGCCAGCATTTTCGACAATCCGTCCAACGCGAATGTCAGTACGCGGCGCTCCCCCGCGAGGCGAGCGTTACCGGGGAACGGTTCGACCGGGAAATCGTAGAACACTTCGTCGGCGATGATGGCAATCCCATGGTCAGCGCACAACCGTACGATGCTTTCACGCTCCTCCGGTTTGACGTATGAGCCGGTGGGATTGTTCGGGTTGATGAGGACGAGCGCACGGATTCTCTCGCCTTGTGGGCTTTCCAACGCGGATTGCAGTTGAGCGGTGTCGATGATCCACGACCCGTCGAACCGTTGCTGGTAAGTCATCACTTCAACGCATTCCAATGCGGCAATCGATTCGATCAGCGGATAGCCCGGCTTGGGGGCGAGAATCACGTCGCCGGCGTCGCACAACAGTTTCATCAGCCACGAGTAGGCCTGGGAGGTTGAACTGAGCAGATACAGATGCTCCGGGTCGACCGGGTCGACCGTGTTCGGTGCGCCGGATTGCACGGCCTCCTGCGCATGCCGGTCGGTCAGGAAACGCGCCAGCACCCTTCTGGCGGCCAACGGTCCACGCGGTTGGGCGGCATACACCGTGGGAAGGGATCGGGGAGCCAACGCGAATCTGGTCGGGTTCGAATCGTTGAGCTTGTCCAATGCTATGCCGCCGGCTTTGGCGGCTTGTTCCGCTTGCGCGATCGCATTCGGGTCGCTGATGTCCACTCGTGATGAAAAACGCATGCCACCATCGTAGTCCGCCGCCGCAACGTTGCTTGAACGGATGGCACGCTGGTTGCAAACCCCGGAATGCGTGTGGCCCGCCCGAATAAATCCGGGACGGGCCACACAAGCGGTACTGCGGTTGATGGGAAACCGGTTTGCCGCTACCGTTTACTTGGCGGTTTTCGTGCTGGCGTAGTAGGCGGCGCCGATAATGCCGGCCTCGTTACGCAGCTTCGCCGGGACGATCGGCGTCTTGATGTCGATGTACGGCAGGAACTTCTCGCTGACACGGCTGACACCGCCGCCGACCACGAACAGATCCGGGTTGAAGTACTTTTCCATAAGACCGTAGTACTTGGTCAGACGCTTCGCCCACTTCTTGTAGCTCATGTCCAGCTGGTCACGCACGGACGACGCCGCGTATTTCTCCGCGTCACCCTTGCCGTTCTGCAGCTCGATATGCCCCAGCTCGGTGTTCGGGATGAGCACGCCGTCATAGATGAGCGCGGTGCCGATACCGGTGCCGAGCGTGGTCGCGATGACTAGGCCATCTTGACCCTTGGCCGCGCCGAACTGCTGCTCGGCAAGTCCCGCGGCGTCCGCGTCATTGACGACGACGACCGGGCGTCCGCACGCCTTGGAGAATTCCTCAGTGACATCCACGCCGATCCACGACTGGTCGAGGTTCGCCATGAAATCAAGCGGCTTGCCAGGCTTGATCGGGGCGGGGAACGCGATACCGACCGGAGCGTCCTCAGGAACTTCGAAATGTTCAAGCTGCTGACGCACGATGTCGGCGACAGCCTGCGGAGTGGACTTCTCCGGGGTCAGAATCTTCAGACGCGGTTCTGCGAACTCACCCTTCTCCAGATTGACGGGAGCCGCCTTGATGCCGGAGCCGCCGATATCAACGCCGAAAGCCTGTGCTGTCTCAATCATCTTTGACCTTCCTATGAGGTGATGGGGTGTATGAACCGGTACGGTGATTGTACCGCGCCCCCTATCCGAATACTGCCGCGGCACGCCGAAAACCTGCAAACGCTTTCATCTTGGTTCCCAAGTCTTTCGACGTGCCGCAAGCCGCCTGGTTGCAAACGTCAGTTCAGCGGCGGCATCGGACGCCAATCGGGATCGTGCAGCAGCTTGTGCGAATCCCACCACCCGCGCGCGATAGCGGACAAGCCGCTACGCAGGTGTCCCCGATCGACCATCACCAGGCGGATGACCTCTTTGACCGCGGTGGCGGCGGTACCCAGTGCGAACAAGGCGGGACGGTAATCGCCGTACACCATGAAATAACGCGCCATATACCCGCGGTTGCGCATGATATGGTATCGGTTCATATCCGATGTGGAATTCAACTGGCGCAACCCGGCGATATCCCAGTTGTCGATATCACGGGTGCGACGGATGATGACATCCTTGACTTCAATCGGATTGGTGACCTTACTGGCCAAATACCCGTACATCGTGTCATCCCAGTAAATGAAGAACCGTCCATCCGGGAAGCCGATCTGTTCGACGATATTACGACGGAACAGGCCGCCTTCAAAACACATCGTATTCATGATGCGATAGCCGCGTGGACCGAACGCCGCCGGGGCGATCGGGTCGGGAATGCCCAGAGGAACGATGAAATGGTACTGCCAGTAGAACGGGCCGCCATCATAGTCGTAACGGCTGCCTTGAATCACATCATGATACCGCGTCCACGGGGCGAGCTTCTCAATGGCGTCCGGCAAGACCGCCACATCATCATCCATCACCCAGAACCATTGGGCGCCCAGCTCATACGCTTTGCGTACACCATTGCTGAAACCGCCGGAGCCGCCGATATTGCCTTCCTGCGGGAAATACACGACGCGATCCATATTGCCTTGCGTATCAGCAATGGTCTGCCCCCATTGGGCGGTGATTGCGGAACCGAACTCCTCAACCATGGTCTTCGTGGTCTCGCTGTGCTCATTGTCCACCACGACAATACGCCACGGCGCGACAGTCAACGCCTTGAGGGAATCGAACAGCGTCGCAAGCAGTTTCTGCCGCTTATACGTGACGATGACGATAGCCAACTTGTCGATGGTGGCTTTTTTCGCATGCTCTGGTTGTGTCATGCCCACTATTCTTGCACTTACCCTCACCGAATGGCGAATATGAGCATTCGCTTGCATTTTCCTTACGCATAGGGTATTGATGAATGCTGTAAGTTTCAGGGAAGGTGAAAATCCTTACTGGCGGTAACGGTCCGCTGCCCGCAATCTGCGGCGGCGACACCACCCAAGCCCGCGACCCGCGTAAGCGGCTGATCCGGTGTGAATCCGGGGCCAACGGTTATAGTCCGGATGGAAGAAACGGAGCTCAGATGAGCATCTTTTCGCATACCTCCATTCCTGCACGCACCATCATCAAGGATGGGCAATCTTCAGGAAACGCAACAAACACTGGTGCCGGCGACACCACCATATCGCCGAAAGACGCGCATTCGACCGGCGTCGGCGATTCCGGCCGCTGGTCAACCCGCCGCATCGCGATGTACGCGTGTTTCGTGGCCTTGTCCATGGCGCTGAGCTTCGTCGAATTCCCGTTGATTCCGGGCGTCCCGTGGCTTAAATACGACCCATCGGGCATTGTCGCGCTGGTCGCGGGCTT
>Ga0256406_1003079_pt1 | contig 21613 bp, 20 predicted proteins | sample RumenRJG_03DNA_FD_185986 | JGI IMG/M metagenome (GOLD analysis project Ga0256406, IMG submission 185986) | Bovine rumen microbial communities from Lethbridge, Alberta, Canada - RJG_03 | ecosystem: Host-associated > Mammals > Digestive system > Stomach > Rumen | place: Canada: Alberta | collected... | reverse complement strand
GCCTCCGCCTTCCTCCAGACGCCTCCTCACGTCAACGCCCTTGGCTTTGGCTGTACTCTTCCCACTGCCGGGCGAGTTAGGGACTTTCACCCATTAGAGCGTGCGCCCGCCGGGCGCACCAAAAAACGGAGGGATCCGCCAGGGATCTCTCCGCCATGTTGGTATGTCTGTTCAGCTTTCTGCTGTGATCAGTGCCGGTCAGTCCGTATCCGTCCCGTTGTCCTCCCGGACACGCCGCATCGTCGCCCTCCATGCCCAGCCAGCCATGTGAATCACCGCAGAGGGGACCGACAGCCCTGCAACGCTCCGGTACAGCCCGTAGATTCGTTTGATCGCCGTCAGCTTGTTGCTTGAAAGGCTCTGCTTCGGCCTCCGGTAGATGACAAGCGGCACGTTCAGCCCGTATGCCGTAACACCGCTCTTTAAAATCTGCCACCAGGTCGCGGTATCCTCGGAGCCGATGTCCGGCATGTGCATGAGAGCCCTGTCGATCTTCCCCGTATCAAGAAGCACGGTGCTCGTAAAGATCACGGTTCTTGTAAGCGCCTGCCGGAAGGTCAGGGTCTTTGGCACCCTTGTCACCTTCCCCGTCGGACGGGCATTCTCATCGCCGAAGTGATAGGCGGTAAAGACAAAGCCTGCACCTGTCTCTTCCATATAGGAAAGCGTTCGTTCGAGCTTTCTTTTGTCCCAGAGATCATCGGCATCAAGAAAGGCGATGTACCTTCCTCTTGCTGCGTCCAGTCCCGTATTCCTTGCCTTTGCCGCGCCTTCATTGACGGACTTTTGGATGATCCGGATCTTATCCGCCACCGGATCCGGAAGCGATGCGATCTTCTTCTTCGCCTCTTCCACCGATCCGTCCGGGCTTTTGTCATCCACAAGGATCAGCTCCCAGTCGGGATACGTCTGCTGCACCACCGTGTCAATGGTCTGTGCGATATAGTTCTCCACCCGGTACACCGGTACGATTACGGATATCATGGCTTCTCTCTCTGCTGCAGTCTCTTCAAGGTCTTCAAGGGCAGGGTGCCTTCCAATGTTCTGTATTCCCTATCATACACCGAACTTCTCATCCGTCGAATCCGATCGATGCAGACTCTCTTTCAGCCGTTCCCATTTGCGGCATATGGGACTAGATTGGTGCTGAATGGGACAAAATCGGAACCCGGAGAAGAAAGGAAAACCAGTCATGAAGAAAAAGATGTCGTCAACCTGATCCGTTACCACGTGGAAAACAAGGATGCCGAATTCCGCAGTCAGGCGCGCCAGATTGCGTACGACCTGGAAGCTGAGGGAGATACCACCCTTGCCGGGTATCTGTTCGGTCTTCTGTCCGGAGACGAAGCTTTCGTTCCTCAGCCGGAGGTTTCCCACAGTCCCGACTGTTTCCGCAGGCTGGAGCCTGCAGAAGGTCCCTTCTGTCTGCCGGATCCCATCACCTGGGATATCCTCGGCATTGTCCGTTCCATGGAGACAAACATCGGTGTTCACCGCTTCCTGTTCCAGGGAGAACCCGGAACAGGAAAAACCGAAGCTGTGAGATGGCTGGCACGGCTTACCGGCCGCACGCTCTGCCCTGTCGATTTCACCAGTGTTCCGGGCAGCAGCCCGGAGCAGGCCGGGAAAGCGCTCTCCTGTCTCTTTTCCCGGATGAATCACTCCTATACAAAAACAAATCTTTCTCTTTGACGGGATCGATGTTCCCTTGCCGGATGGCATCAGCGAACACGGTCTTCAGGGGACAGACTGTGCCACACGGTCCTTCACCCGCACCTTCCTGCGCGAGCTGGACGAGATGGATTCTCAGGTCCTGCTGGCTGCAGCGACCGGTCTCTGCGATCAGCCGGGCAATGACCTTGCGCGTTATTTCGACGCTGTGATCTCCTTCGACCGCTGCTCTCAGGATGATCTGATGAAGATCGCAGAGAACCTGCTGGACCAGTACCGGAAGCCTCTCCGGACGGCCGGTCAGGACAGGCGGCTCTTCCGGAAGATCCTGCGGCTAAAATCCCCGCTGCCATATCCGGGAGATCTCAAAAACGGGATCCGCACCGCCGCAGCGCTTTGCGATCCGGACAGGGAAAGCGATTTCTTCCGGCGTCTCTACAGCGCATATCCTGGCAGGGAGCCGAAAGATCCGAAGGAACTGAAAGCCCGTGGCTTTACCGTGCGGGAGATTGCAGCACTGACCGGCTCATCCAGGAGTACGATCGGCAGAAGGCTGAAGGACTGACACCCGGCAAAAGCCATTACCCCAGCCCTCTCCTCATCGCTTTGTCCTTTTACTGTCTTGTCACCTGTAATTCTTTGTGTAAACTGTCCGACGACAGAAAACACACCCGCCTCTATAATAACCTCCGGACACCGGGAAGGAAAATCTGCAAAGCAGATCTGCTTTTTCTCATTTCTCCCCCTCTGTCCTGCCAGGGCCCTTGTCTTTGGCAAAATCAGCGACAGAAAGAAGAACATCATGACCACTTTTCAAGCATTCCTCAGGCGCAAGAACATCGAGATCTCGGTGAAGCGCTACCTCATTGACGCCCTCGGTGCCATGGCACAGGGCCTGTTCGCATCGCTCCTGATCGGAACCATCCTGAACACCCTCGGGACACAGCTGAATCTATCGGCTCTCACTGACATCGGCTCCTATGCCAGCCAGATGTCCGGCCCCGCGATGGCCGTCGCCATCGGCTATGCCCTTCAGGCACCGCCCCTTGTCCTGTTCTCCCTCGTCACCGTTGGCTTTGCAGCCAATGCCCTCGGCGGCGCCGGCGGCCCGCTCGCGGTCCTCATCATTGCCATCGTTGCAGCCGAATTCGGCAAGGCGGTGAGCAAGGAGACGAAGGTGGATATCCTCGTCACGCCTCTCGTTACGATCTTCATCGGCGTCGGGCTCTCCGCCCTCATCGCCCCGGCTCTCGGTGCGGCAGCATCGTCCCTGGGCAACGTCATCATGTGGGCAACCGAGCTCCAGCCGTTCCTCATGGGCATCGTCGTATCGGTCCTTGTCGGCATCGCCCTGACGCTTCCGATCTCGTCCGCCGCGATCTGCGCAGCTTTGGGTCTTACCGGTCTTGCCGGCGGCGCCGCCGTTGCCGGCTGCTGTGCCCAGATGGTCGGCTTTGCGGTCATGTCCTTTAAGGAAAACCGCTGGGGCGGCCTCGTCTCCCAGGGCATCGGCACCTCGATGCTCCAGATGGGCAACATTGTGAAGAACCCGAGGATCTGGCTTCCTCCGATCATCACCAGTGCCATCACCGGTCCCCTTGCCACCTGCCTCTTTCAGATGCGCATGGACGGCACCGCCGTCTCCTCCGGCATGGGCACCTGCGGCTTTGTCGGGCCCATCGGTGTCTACACCGGCTGGGTGAACGACATCGCGGCAGGAACGAAGGCTGCCATCACCCCCATGGACTGGATCGCCATGCTCCTCATCTGCTTTGTCCTCCCCGCAATCATCACCTGGATCCTCGGCGAGGCCTTCCGCAGGGCCGGCTGGATCAGGGAAAACGATCTGAAACTGAACTGATCGCAGAGCATCTCAGACAACATACGTCCGTAACCGAACAGGCAGTGCAGAACTCTTCTTCGTCCCGCACTGCCTGCTTTCTTTGTCTTCTTTTATCTGATTTTCCCTATCTTCTGTTCTTCTGTTCCGGTATCCCGATGTCTATTGCTTCCCGGTATCTTCCACTCCGATCTGCTCCCCGAAAAGTTCCAGGAAGTAGTCCACCACCTGCTCCGGGTTCCTGCCGTCCATATCCAGGGTCGGCATGACCTCCTCGTAGATCTCATGGAAGAACTTCTGATCCTCCCGGATCTCATGCATGTAGTAGGTTCTGTGCTTCATCTTGTATTCGTCCGCGTCCGGAAGGAGCCTATCCTCATCATCGGTAAAGACGAGCCGGTCAAAGATGTTCTCCTCCCGGTCGATGAGATCCGCTGCAAAGACATCGTCTGCTTTCAGGATTTCGTCCATCCCGTGCATGTACGTGATGGGAGGGGCAGCGATGACGACGGGTTTCTGTTCCTTTCTCGCCTGTTCGATACGGTCCCGCACAAGCTTCGTCCGGATCTCATCCCGCTGCGGTCTGCTGTAGTTCTTGATAAACGCCGCAGGTCTTATGTGGTAATCCGTCCGGAGCCTGTCATCGATGTCCTCGTACTCCCAGGAGAGTCTCCTTGCAAGTCTCTCTCCCGTCACCGACTTTCCGATGTTCGAGGATCCGAAGAACAGAACGGCAATCACTCTGTTCTGCTGTTTTGCGGTTGTCCCCGCCATGCCTGTCTATCCTCTCGTGTGGTGGTGTGCCTTGACCGTGTACATCTGCCGGTCCGCCGCATTGATGAAGTCATCAAGCCTCGTCCCGATCTCCGGATTCGGCGCAAGGACCATGCCCATGGAGATCCGGACCGGCACCGGATCCCCGGCTTCCTCCCCTGTCACATCCGACAGGAGCTCGTTCTCGACCCGGTCCCTGTACGCAGCAAGGGATTTTCCGTCCGTCACCTCGAGGATCGCAAGGAACTCGTCTCCGCCGTAGCGGCAGACATACCCCGTCCCCGGCAGGTTCTCGTCCATCACGTGCGCGATCCGTCTCAGCACCCGGTCCCCGAACTCGTGGCCCCTGGTGTCGTTCATCTCCTTGAAAAGATCCGCGTCCGCAAAGCACACGCCGACCTTTGATCCGTCCGCAAGCATCTGTAAGAAGGCAGGCTCGATCCGGTCCTTCAGGGCCGCTCTCTGGTACACCCCGGTCAGACGGTCTCTCTCGTAGAGGGCCTTCATCTTGTGCATGTTCTCGACGATCCGCTGATGATCCCTGATCTCCTGCAGGGTGTTCAGCACGTGCTCGTGGATCCGGTAGATGTACTCATATTCCAGGAGGAAGCGGGGGTTGATGGTGAGCAGGTATCCTGCCACCTGCTCTTTCAGGTGAAGCGGTGTGACGAAAATCAGATACCCGGTTCCCGCCTTCCCTCTCAGGTACTCCAGAAGCTCCTCTTCCGAAGCCCCGGCAAGAAATCCGGAATTCACGTCCCGGTCCTTCGACTCCTGCCCGGCCTCCTTCTCAAACCCTCCAAGGACTCTTAAATGCGCATGCTCAAAGACTTCCGGCAGCTCCTTGCTGCCTCCCTTTTCAGTCAGCCTCTCGTCGAGGACAAGGAAGGCGCCGTCACACCCAAGGTCGGAGAGCTTTGTGAGGACGCAGTCCCGCAGCTCCTCAAAGGTCTGGCACTCCATGAGCCCTGACTCAAACAGCGCCTGTTTGTCATCCGCCTTTCCGCTTTTGATCCCGTAGAGGATCGTGTCCTTCAGATACGAGCGGTACGAGACCGTCCCCGTATTCGGGCAGCAGCAGGACTCCGCAAAGTGGCAGACGGAATCCACGTAGCTGTACTTTTCGACCGCCTCTTTCTGCATCTTCCGGTAGAGCACCCGCATCGCAAGGGAGCCGATCTTTTCCCTTGAGAGCTCCGCGCTTGTGATCTGCGGATCAAAGTACATCGCCTTGTCGAGGCAGTCAAAGCCCGTGACCTTTACGTCTTCCGGCACCCGGATCCCGTGCTTTTGTGCCTCCAGGATCACGCCGACCGCGATGTTGTCGTTTGCGCAGACAATCGCATCGGGCAAAGGGCTTTCGGATGCAAGGATCTTCTGCACCGCATCCGTTCCGCTCTCCGCCTCATAGGTGCCAAAGCAGAATCCCTGCTTGTCTTCCGGCACCTGATGCTTCTCCATGCACTCCTTGAAGGCCCTGAAGCGCTCCAGGTTTTCGTAGTTGTCCTTCGGTCCTCCCGCAAAGAAGAAGCTCCTGCACCCGTGCACCGTGTACAGGTGCTCCAGGATCGTCCTCTCCGCACTCCTGCCGTCGACGCCGGCATAGAGAAGCCCCGGAACGTCAAAGCAGAGGGACACCGCAGGAACGCCCGATTTCCGGATCCTGTCAATCACCTCGTCCCGGACCTTCTCGTCCACGATGTTCGTCACGTCCACGATGATCCCGTCAAATGCGGACAGATCCGGCAGATCGAAGATGGCATATTCTCCCTGATTGAAGGCGCGGTTGAGACTCTCATTTCCCCAGCACTGATACTGGACAAGATCCACAAAAGTTCCCGTCTCCTTTCGGATCTTCTCGCATTCCTCCCGGATTCCGTCGGTCCATGCGGCGGTAATGAGCCGTCTCCACCCGTCAAAAAGCAGTGCTACCCGGCACGTGCTCTCCCCTGATTCCAAAGATTTCATCCCCTTTTCCCAAAGATGCTGCCATCAGCCGTCCGTCAGCCTTCCCGCAAGTGCCAGTGCTGCCCCCGCGGCATTCTCATCGGTCACCACCGGGAAGTCTGCCCCCTTTGCAAGTTTTGCATACCCGATCACGCGGTCCGTGAGGGTTGTCGGCCCGTCTCCCGGCTGCGCCCCGGAGATCCCGATGTAGCCGGTCACTCCGGTTCCCTCGATACAGCGCGCAAAGCGCTGTCCCGTCTTCTCATAGTCCGTATCCGCCTTCGTCTTCAGGATGACAAGGAAGGCATTCTCGTCATACCGTCCGCAGACATCGCCCTCTCTCGTGCAGGACAGAAGCGCCTGCCCGACATGTCGAAGGCTCTCGTCGGAAACCTCCCCGTTCAGCCGGACATACAACAGGGCAAACGGCGTGTTGTCCCGCCGGAAGGTCTCCCTCGCATTTGTGAGGTACGACATGAGATACGTCCTGTTTGCCGTCCCGGTCAGAACGTCCCGGTTTCCGGGAGTCAGGGCGGACTGATACGCGACCCCTGTCGGCTGCGTCTGCGTCTCCTGACGGAAGAACGTCACCTGCAGGGATGGCGCTCCCTCCTCGTCATTGATCACCATCGAGGTGAACGATACCTGCAGCTGATACCCGTCGCGGCTTCTCATGCAGCCGTGCAGGACGTCCGGCAGGCCCTGTGCCTGTACCTTCTCAAAGGGACACATCTGACCGCAGATCGCCGCCCCGCCGGGAAGCGTGATGAGGTTCCCCAGCTCCGTGCAGGGGCGCCCGAGCATCGCCTGCTCGGTGTAACCGGAGATCGTCTGCGCCATGCGGTTCCAGAACACGATCCTGCGGTCCTTCCCCACGGCGATGACGCCGAGGGAGAGCTGATCGAAGGCATTGAAGTCAAACCCGTCGCCGCTCTCCGGCACCGGGGACTTTTTCCCGGCAAGTGCCGCGCACATGGTATCGAAGGAGTCGGAAAACGAGCAGAAAAGGCTCGCGCTCACCGCCTCCTCCCGCCCGAAGGCGGAGCCGACGGCCGTAAGAAACGCATCAAGGTTCCCCTTCGGAACATCCGGAGATACCACCGCGATCTTCTCCCCGAATACCCCGGTCACCGCCCGGTCGGAGAGCTTTGCGGCTTGCCTTGCAACCGTTTCTGCGGCAGGGATCAGCATCCGGTTTCGTCCCGCATCCCCTGCCATCCCGTAGGACTTCGTTATCCCGGGGACCTCAAGTGTCACAAGGACATAGGCCTCTCCCGTTCTCTCCTCGTTCTCCGCAAGGGCAACAAGGCTCTTTACGAGCTGCCGGTCCCCCTGAATCTCTCCTCCGGAAGGAAGGGCGGAAACAGAGGTTCTCTTTCCCTTAACCTCTTTCCCCGCATCTTCGGACGGCACCGCTCCCAGGGCTTCCTGCAGCTCTGCAGCGGCAGGATAGATGCAGTAATAGCAGCAGTCATCCCCGCCCTTCTTTCCAAGGGAGAGGAAGTGCAGCATCGGCACATAGTCGAAGGAGCCCGTCGCGGCATCCCGGGTTCGAAACACCTGCATGAGGTGCGTGCGCTTTGCTGCGGTCAGTCTCTCGAGAAGACTTCCCCGGTCCGTGAACTTTCGATACGCCGCAAGGTCTCCGGGGTCAATGTCCTTCATGCGGTCCGCAAAGTAGGCCTCGACGCCGGTCCCCGTGATCTCCAGCCGGTCAAGCTCCCGGTTATAGTACACCGTCTGCACGGCATCACGGGAGAAGTTCAGGATGGAAAAGCGCCCCGTGGTCGCCCGAAGGTAATCCACGAGGATATCCTTCGGCTCGTCCGTCTTCTCGGGGACGATCCAGACGTGGCTTGCCAGGATCTCGACGTCCCCGCTCTTTGCCTGGAGGAAGAAATCCGCGGCGATCCTGGTGCGTCCCTCGTAGAACTCCAGATGCTCCGCATTCCCCTCGAGAAGGGATGAGCTGTGCTTTCGAAGAAGCCCCAGCACATCGGCGCCGCTCCCGTTGAGGCGCTTTGCGGCATCCTCCGGGCCCGTGACGCCGGCGGACTTCATCAGCTCCTGAAACGCTCCGTTTGCGGCAAGAAGGGAGACCTTCCCCGTCTCCTGATCGCAGTACAGAAGGCAGATCGCCCGGGCGCCTGCAAGGTCCGTCTTCTTTTCGGCAAGGTCGAGGCACTCCGTAAGGGACGCATCCTCTGCGGCAAGACCCATGAGATCGCACATGCGCTCGCACTCCGGGTACTCCATCGGGGTGAGGATCGCATACCCTTCCACCCGCTCGCACCCGATGCTCTTCAGGTAGTCAATCCACTCGCTGCTCTGCACGCCGACCGCAAGGGTCTTCTGCCCCGCGGCCCGGTTTTCCCTGAAGAGGGACAGGACCTGGCGCCTTGACTCCTCATCGATCTTCTTGCTGTGGCGAAGGTCGATCTTCACATGGTCCAGGGGAAGCGAGGTGAGCTCCTGCCCCTGTCCCGCCTTCTTCTGCGCATCGATCCCGACGGAAAAGCCGGCATCATGCAGGGCAGTGAGAAATTGCAGGGTTTTGCGCCGCTCTGCCTGTGTCCTTGCCGCCCCGCCGACCTCCAGGATCAGATCCGCGGGATCGCAGTCATAGGAGTGCAGAAGGTCCAGTGCCTTCGGAAGGAAGATCTTCGAGTTCGCATCGGTTGGCGAAAGGTTCAGGATGAGCCTTATCTTCTCCCGCCCCGCATCGCGCCGCTTCTGCAGAATCCTGCAGGCGTTCTGGATGCAGCAAAGATCGATCTTGTAGGCGTCCCCCGCCTCCTCGAGAGCCGGGAGGAACTGACCCGGCATCAGCATCCCGTGGGCCGGATCCGCCCAGCGCACAAAGCACTCCAGTGCCGTCACCTTTCCCGTCATGGTCCGGAGGACCGGGGTGACATAGATCACGATCCATCCCCGCGCCACCGCCTCGTCCGCGTGCGTCTGGACATATGTTTTGAGATCAAATGCAGGGTCTGCCATGGTTTACACTTCCTGTTCAAACGATGTACACAATTAGGAATAGTTTACCAGTTAAGCGCTTACCTTTCCAGTATTCGGACGACAGAAGTCCCAAAACCCGTTTTGAAGATCCCCATTTACTGCCGTCCCTGTCGAAAACGACAGAAAGCCCGGGGCAGCGGTCTGATCTTTCGCTGCTCCGGGCAGACAGGCAAGGATATGCCATCGATATGCTGTTTTCAGATGATATACTCCGGCTGCTCGAGACGGCTGATGCGGTTCAGGAAATCCCTCGTCCTGTCATTCTTCGGGCGTCCGAACACCTCTCCGGGTGTTCCGCTCTCCACGATGTGGCCCCCGTCCAGAAAAATCACCTGCTTGGAAACCTTCTGCACGAAGCTCATCTCGTGGGAGACCAGGAGCATCGTCAGTCCCTCGTCAGCAACGTTCCGGATGGTATCGAGCACCTCACCGACAAGTTCCGGGTCGAGGGCGCTCGTCGGCTCATCAAGGAGCAGGAGCTGGGGCTTCATCGCGAGGGCTCTTGCGATGGCAACTCTCTGCTGCTGGCCGCCGGAGAGGTGCCGCGGGTAGTGATCCCTCCAGGGGAGCATCCCCACCTTGTCGAGTTCCTTCAGGGCGATCTCCTGTGCATCCGCCTTCGACAGGCGACGGACCGTGACCAGGCCCTCCATCACGTTTTCGAGGGCGGTCTTTCGCTCAAAGAGGTTGAAGCGCTGGAACACCATGCCCGTCTGCCGGCGAAGGGCGAGGGTGGATCTGCGGCTATGTTTTCCAAGCTCGTACTCCTCCCCGTTCAGCGTTATGCTCCCGTTCTCCGGGATTTCCAGCTGATCAAGGCACCTAAGGAGCGTTGACTTGCCGGTGCCGGAGGGGCCGATGAGACTTGTGACCTCGCCCTCCTTCAGGGAAAAGCTCACATCGTCCAGAACCACGTTGTTCTGAAACCGTTTTGACAGGTGTCTGACTTCGATCATAGCGCCACCTTTCCGACAGGACTGCTCTCTGACGGCTGCTTTGTCTTTGCATCCGCCCCGGCTGCGATCTTCGGGGACTGCGGGATTGCAAGTTTCTTCTCGATGAGGCGGATGATCTGCTCGATGAGGATCGTGATCGCCCAGTAGATGATCGCAAGGGAGATGTAGACCTCAAAGTAGCGGTAGCTCCTGCCGCCGATGATCTTGCCCTCCGCCGTCATCTCGACGACCGCACAGGCAAAGGCAAGGGATGTACCCTTGATGAGGCCGATAAGAGAGTTGCCAAGGTTTGGCAGGGCGACGGTGATCATCTCGGGAAGAATGATACGCCGCAGTGCCTGCGGATAGGTCATGCCGATCGAGGATGCCGCCTCGATCTGTCCCTGATCCACGGAGAGAAGCGCCGAGCGGAAGGTCTCTGCAAGGTAGGCGGATTCATTGAGTCCCAGGGCGATGATCGCATAGACGATGCCGCTTCCGGTATCCGCCACATACGTTCCGCCGGACTGAATCGTAAAGTACTTGACGATCATCGGGATGCCAAAGTACGCGATATAGAGCTGCACGATGATCGGCGTTCCGCGAAGGGCGGAGATATAGACCGCTGCGATTTGCCGGAGCACCGGCACCTTCCGGATCCGGATCAGTGCAAGGAGGAGCCCCAGCACCACCGCAAGGACCATCGCAAAGAGCGCAATCTCCAGCGTCACCGGAAGATAGGCGAGCATCAGCGGGATATCCTTCAGGATCTCCTCGGGAGCAAAGATTCTGGCCATGAACGATCACCTCCAATCTGCTTCAGCCGCTAGTTCACTGTCTTTTCATACTCGGAATCATCGGGGACCTGATCGGCGTTGAAGTACTTCTCGGAGAGCTCCTTCAACGTTCCATCGTCCCTGACCTCAACCAGTGCCTCATCGATCTTGTCCCGGAGCGCCGCTCCGTCCTCGGTCTTCGGGAACAGGAAGTAGGCTTCCAGGGAGTCCGAGATCTTTGCGACCTCCTCGTCGGAAAGAGGTGTCCCCTGCAGGTCAAAGCCGTAGTCCTGCAGGTAGGAGTTGAAGATCGGCTGATCGTCGATCCGAAAATCCGCCGCCCCGTCCACGATGTGCTCGAACCGAACACTTAAGTCCGCCTCGGTGTAGACGATGTTGATCGGATAATCCGGGTTGTTCTTGTTCCAGTCCTCAAGCGCTGCCGTCACGTTTTCGCTTGCGCCGCACTCGATCGTGTAGCCGCGCTTGGAGGCATCCTCAAGGGATGTCAGCGGCGTGTCATCGGATCTCTGGATGAAGTCGTACTGGATGGCATCGTACGGATAGGAGAAGTAGTAGTTCTCTGCCCGTTCCGGGCGATAGGACAGGTTGTTGACGGCGATGTCATAGGTGCCGGCGGACAGTCCCGAGAACAGGGACTCGAAATCCGCCTGCTCGACGGAGAGCTCGTACCCCGGCAGTTTGTCGACGATTGCCTGCAGGACCTCGATGTCAAAGCCCGTCAGGTTCCCGTCATCGTCCGTGTAGACGTAGGGCTTCGGAGAGCCGCCGGTCACCGCACGGATGACCTTCGTGGTTCCATCCGACGATGCGGCTGTCCCGGAATCCGCGGACGCAGAGGTCGTATCCGATGCCGCAGCCGCAATCGTGGAATCGGAAGATGCGCCCGAACTGCTGCCGCAGGCAGAAAGGGACAGGGCAAGGGCTCCTGCCGCAAGGCCTGCAAGGATTGCTGTGATCTTCTTTCTTTTCATTGCTCGCTCCAATCTTTTTCCTCTCCCATCGGTTCGCTCCTTTGGCGGAAGAAACAGGCAAATCTTCAAATTTCTATATTTCCTATGTATTTGCTATACATTGATTATACACAGATCCCGGATCCCGAACAGTCCCCGCTTTCCGATGACGGGTTACAGCCTGAAACTATAGCCAAAAAGAGCGGCAGGAATGCAACACGCAATCGCATTCCTGCCGCCTGTGCAGATCCGTAGGAAGACAGCGCCAGGATTCTGACTGTTGCCTTGATCTTTGGACGCATTTTTGCTATCAATAAACTTGAATTCCCGGGTGCATTTTATAACTACACCCTGACTACGCTTCGTCCACATCAATCTCCGGGAGGTGATACTGAGGTTTCAGCTTATCCCCGCTCCGGTCGATACTGATGGGACATGTGATATCAAAACCGTTGTAGAACTCGTTCGCTTTCTTCTGTGCTTCGCTGGTCAGGATCTTCGACTTATAGACGATGCACTTCTGATTCCGAAGCGACATGAAGAGCTCTTCACGGTCAGTTGCCAGTTTCTTCGTCTGCTTCTGTACATATACATTGATCGTCGAAGCAATCATGGACAGCAGCAGATGGCCCCGCAACGCTTCCTCATGATGAATGCGAAGCGGCGTGAGATTTGAGATCCCCTTGTCGATATCGAAGTATTGTTCGACAAGCTGTCTCGTGTAATACGCAGGAAGGATATCTTCTTCGGTGTAGCAGAGCGAAGTGACAATGACAAAGTATCCAACCTTGTCCAGCCGCTCACTCAACTGCTCAGCGGACATTTTCTTCTTCTGAGCAGCGGCAGTTACCTTGCGTGTTTCGTCGGCAGCACGTTCAACATCATACCCGAGAAAGGCATAGGCCTCATACTGAGAGGCAGTACCAACCTTGATCGGGACACGCTTGATGTAGACATATCGGTCAAGGTATTTCACCAGATGGCCTTTGCTCCTGAGATCGTCCGACTCCTTCTGGATCATCTGCTTCCAGACTTTGTGAGTTTCCGGCAGTCTTGTGAGCCATTCGATGTGAGCACCGTAGAGTTCATCAATGTTTGGCTTCGTGCAGTACCCCGCGTCGATTACGGCCATATCGACTTTCAGACCGCGTTCAATGGCTTCGTTAACGGACCTTGTGAGTGTGGAGCAGTCAACGATGTTGCCAGGATTGATACGGAACATCAGCGGATAGCCGCTGTCTCTCTGCAGAATCGTTGTCATCCGTACTTCACGACTGATCTTTCCGTTGTGATTGCTGATGGCCGTAAGCGGAAAGTGAATACTGTTCGGCAGTCCGGTGGAATCGATCAGGACAGCCGGATCATCTGTGGCATATTTCTTCACCCATGCGATATGAGCATCAAAGAACGCGCTGAGATTTTCCATCTTTCCGATTGACGCCAGAAAGTCAGATATCCTTTGAGACGTAAGGTTAGCATTGGGATAGAGAATACTTGCGTAGCTGCCCTCGTACCAGGTTAATGCGTGATCGTTTGCCTTGTCATTCAGGGTGTAGTACTCGATCATCGCGTATAACGTATCCCTGTTCCTGTAAGATATGGCGTCCAGCACCTCTGAATAGTGCATTTTCGTCAGAAGTGCATCGACCAGAAAGGCATCGCCAAAGTCAAGCAGTACCTTTGCTTTTCTGCGGCCATCATCTTTCAGTTCGGAAGAATACGTTTCGCTGGCACTGCCATAGGTCCGTGTTTCAGGATCGTAGGTGAACGTTCCCCGTTCTCTGCTGCAGAAGACATTGTGCGCCTTGTCAATCACTCTGCCGAGATAAACCTCGCCCTCCTTGTGGACAGAGCCATTACTGCGGACCGACTTACCAGGGATTTTGGCATATTCGATATTGTTACGTATATAGTAGCTGAGCTTCATTGTCGTGGATCACTGTAGTTATAAAATATTAAATGCTGACTACATTTTACCACGACCACGTTTTTAAACAAGCCCTGAATGCCGATTTTTCTTGGATTTACAGCATTTCTAGGCTACCAACTTTTACGAAGTGCGACTGTAGTTATACAATCACACCGGGAATTCAAGATAAAGCACTGCAAAACAGAGAGTCGCGAAACCACGAAAGAAGGAAAACTGCCATGACCACCTGGAACGATTACAAAGACCATGTCCGGAAAGAGAATCCCGAGATCGGCAGGGACATGGACGAAGCTGTCGAAAGAGCCAGGATCATCGCTGCCCTGATCGACCGCCGGCGAAGCCTTGGCCTTTCCCAGAGAGATCTCGCGCAGATGTGCGGCCTTCCGCACTCATCCGTTGCAAGGATCGAGTCCGGCGCATCCTCTCCGAACCTCACGACCCTGCTGAAGATCCTGCAGGTGCTGGAGCTTACGCTGACCGTAGAGCCGGTGGAAGAGAACTGAGGCGATATATTATGCGAAATGACGAGAAACAAACTAATAGTGATGCAGTGCTTCTGAGAATAGAAGGCGTAATGAAGGATAAAGGGATATCTCAGAGAAAACTGATACAAAGCCTGAATCTAAATCCGAGTTCTTTTACCCAATGGAGGTATGGGAACGGAAGATCTTATATGAAAAATATAAACCGAATAGCAGATTATCTCGGAGTATCTGTTCAATATCTCTTAAAAGGCGAAGATGAAATCGAGGAAGGTATGCTGTCGGATCGTGAGATCGAATTGGTTAAGTCATTCAGAGATATTACAGAGACACAGAGAGAAACAATACTTGCACTGATACATTGTATGAATCAAAAACAAGATAACTCGAAAGTGCTCTCTTAGAGGAGGAAAATACCGCCTTTTTGCCTTTTCCGTGTATCAGTGCAGTTCTTCCACCGCTCTCTGCAGCCTTGTCAGCGCTTCCGTAAGCGTTGCTCTCGTACAGGCAAGGTTGATTCTCTGGTAGCCCTCGCCATCCTTTCCGAAGATCCGTCCGCTGTCGAGAAAGATCTTTGCTTTGTTCAGGAACAGGTCATCGAGTTCGTCCGCTGTAAGGTGCAGCTCCCTGCAGTCGAGCCAGGCAAGGTAGGTCCCCTCCGGCCGGATCAGCCGGACTCCTTTGATGTTGTCCTTCACGAACCTCTCCGTATAGTCAAGGTTGCCACGGATATACGAGAGCATCCCCTGATACCACTCTTCTCCGTGCGCATAGGCCGCCCTGGTTGCCACAAGTCCCAGGGTATTCTGCTGACTGTATCCCATCGCGGAGACCTCCTGCCGGAAGCGCCGCTCCAGGGGTTCGTTCTCGATGATGATGTTCGAGACCTGAAGCCCTGCCAGGTTGAAGGTCTTGCTCGCCGAGGTGCAGGTGATCGTAAAGGCAGGAAACGTAGGATCACAGCTTCTGAAAACCTGCTGCTGAATGGAAGGATCCAGCACAAGATCTCCGTGGATCTCATCGCTGACGACAAGGACATGGTGCCTTGCACAGATCCTGCCGACGCGGACAAGCTCCTCTCTCGTCCATACCCGTCCTCCCGGGTTGTGGGGATTGCAGAGAAGAAAGAGCGGGACGTTGTTTTCATCCAGTGCCTTCTCAATCCCCGCCTCGTCAAAGTGATACTGCCCGTTCTCATCGGAAAGGAGAGGTACGTTTACGACCTTCCGCCCGTTGTCCCGGATCACCTCATAGAAGGGGTAATACACCGGTCCCGTGACAAGGACGCCGTCTCCTTCCTCCGTGAAAGCCCGGACCGCTGCCGCAAGGGCAAAGACGACACCGGGGGTGATGACGACACTGTTCGGGTCGATGCGCCAGCTGTGGTGTCGTTCATACCAGGATGAGAGTGCCGCAAAGTAGGCATCGTCCGCCTCGGTGTAGCCAAAGATCGCCTCCTCCGCCCGCTCTTTGATCGCATCCGCGACAAAGGACGAGGTCCTGAAGTCCATGTCTGCAACCCACAGGGGGAGGGCTCCTTCCGGGGCGCCGCGCTTTACCGCCCAGTCCCACTTGAGGCTTCCGGTCCCGATGCGGCTCACCGGTGTATCAAAATTGAGGTTCTGTTCCTGTGCTGTCATATCAGTCCTCCAGTGCCTGCTGCAGATCTCGGATGAGATCATCTGCTCCCTCGATTCCCACCGAGAGGCGAAGGAAGTTGTCGGTGATCCCGAGTCTCTCCCGGATTTCCTGCGGTACGTCCTTGTGGGTCTGGGTTGCGGGATAGGTAAGAAGCGATTCCACACCGCCAAGACTCTCCGCAAAGTAGATGAGCTTTACTTTTGTAAGTGCCCTGAGAGCCCGCTCCTTCGTATCGACGGAGAACGAGATCATGCTCCCGGCACCGGTTGCCTGGGAGCGGTTCAGAGCATACCCCGGATCGTCCGGAAGACCCACGTAGTGGACGGCCTTGACATAGGGTCTTGTCTTCAGCCACTGTGCGATCTTCTGTGCGTTCGCCTGCTGCTTCTCCATGCGAAGCGGCAGGGTCTTGATTCCCCGGAGTGCAAGATAGCTGTCCAGGGGTCCGAGGCAGGATCCGCAGGTCATGGTAAGTGCCTGCACCCTCTCTGCGTCCTCCCTGGTCTTTGACGTCAAGAATCCTGCAAGGACATCGTTATGTCCCGAGAGGAACTTCGTCCCGCTGTGGATCACAAAGTCCGCACCCAGGGTCAGGGGCTTCTGGAAATACGGCGTGAGGAACGTGTTGTCCACCGCAAGGATCAGGTGGTGCCTTTCGCAGATCTTCTTCAGGGCGCGAAGATCGCTCACCCGCATTGTGGGATTTCCCGGGGTCTCGACAAAGAGCGCCGCGGTATTGTCCCGAATCGCCGCCTCGACTGCTTTCGTATCTCCCGTATCCACGGCTGTCACGGAAAGGCCATGGTTCTTGCCGACGTTTTCAAAGAGACGGATGGTGCCGCCGTAGATGTCCTCGCTGCACACGATGTGGCTTCCCTGCGGAAGAAGCTCCATCCACAGGGTAATCGCCGCCATGCCGGATGAGAGGGCGACGGTTCCTGCGCCCTCTTCGAGCGCGGTCACTGTGTTCTCAAGCTCCGCCCTTGTCGGATTCGACACTCTCGAGTAGTCATATCCCGTGCTCTCGAGGAACCCCGGGTGGGCATACGCTGTGGAGAAAAAGACCGGCATGGTGACTGCCCCGAACGGGTGCGGAATCCGGTTGTCCGGATCTCCGTGCGTACAGAGTGTTTCAATACTGCAGTGATCTGACATAAACGACACCTCCCTCTTTCTTCAACAGTGTGCAAGTCCGTACAGGATCCCTGCCACGTCTTCCAGTTCCTTCGTATTGGTGTATTCCTTCGTCGTGTGTGCCGCATGCATGGCATTGCCGGCGCAGATGGCGGACAGCCCGTGGCGGCGGAACACGTTGACATCCGAACCGCCAAAGGTTGCTTTGGAGCGCTTTTCGATGCCAAGGCTGTCCAGCACCTTCTGGTAATGGATCAGAGCCGGATCGTCCGCCCCGACCTGATAGGCGGTAAGGTGTACCGTATGGGTGACCTCAGCAGTCGCGCCGATGGCCTTTACCTCGTCCTCAAACGTACGGGTCAGGTTCGCAAGAAGCTCCAGTGCCTCCTCGTGCACGGCGCTTCGAAGCTCTCCCTCAACCACCGTCTCCTCGGGGACGACGTTCGTGCCGCTCCCGCCCTGAATCAGGCCGATGTTCAGCGTCGAGTGGTCATTCACTCTTCCCTGACGGATCTTTGCGATCGCATTGGCCGCCGCAAGAATGGAGGAGATTCCCTTCTCCGGCTCAAACCCCGCATGGGCAGCCTTGCCCCGGATCCGTACCTTATATGAGATCAGGGTCGGCTCCTGCGTGGAATAGGACCCGATCGCATCGGAGAGATCAAAGCAGAAGGCTTCCCTGGACCGGATCTTTGAAAGATCAAAGGCACTTGCTCCCGCCGTGTAGGCTTCCTCCGCGGTGGTAAAGAGAAGCTCCACCGGCCGGTGCGGGGTATCAGACTCTGTAAGCTCACGCAGGCACTCCAGGATTCCCGCGACCGCTGCAAGATCATCTGCTCCGAGGACCGTTGTGCCGTCACTGTGAATGGTCCCGTCCGGATCCACCACGGCCTTCTTTCCGATCCCCGGCTGCACCGTGTCCATATGGGCGCAGAAAAGAACGCTCTCTCCGACGCCTGGAAGAAAACCGTGAATGTTGCCGGCGGTACTGCCGGTTACCTTCCCGCTCTCATCCTCTGTCCAGTTGATCGACAGATCATCCAGCTCCTTCTCAATCCGGTCCGCCATCTGCCGCTCGGAAAATGAGGGCGAGTCAATCGAAACCAGCTCCGTAAAAAGGGAAAGGAGCCTTTCCGTATTGATCCTGTGATCTTTCGTCTGTGCCATCGAACGCCTCCTGCTTATCTTTCTGATTGCTGTGCACAATTATAGGGAGAAAGTGGAAAACAGGGCAGGGGGAAAATGACTGGAACGGGCTATAGCGGGAGAATATATCCAAAACAAAACCGGCACACGGGAAATCCTGCATGCCGGGATGTCGATTAAAGATGAAAAATACTCGACGCGGCAGAGGAAGTTCTGCTGCGATACCGCTGTGCAGGGAACGAACAGGAACGAATTGGAAAGGAGGCACCTCCTGGCATCGAAAGCTGAAGAAATCAGACCCCCCCTGGAGGCGATTCCGGTCCATACGGTGATTGATACAGCAAACCTCTGCAGGACATTCCCGGATATCCCGGAAAAGACCTGCTGCAAGGTTCTGGAGCGTATGGTAAAGAGCGGCTCTCTGGTGCGGCTTACGAAAGGCCTCTACTATCGTCCGAAGAAAACAAGGTTCGGGACCGTGCCGATGAGCGAAGACGAGATCATTCGGTATTACACCGAAAACAATATAGGCGTTGTCGTGGGATATGCGATGTACAACCGGTACGGACTGACACCGCAGGTTGGAAAGAATGTCCGGATCCTGAGCAATGCCGTCAGGGAAGAGAAAAAGAAGATCGGAACTGTCTCCATAGAAAAGGCAGGTGTCAAAATCGATGACGCGACAAGGGTGATTCTGGAGGTTCTGGATGTTCTCCAGAATTATTCCGCAATTGAGGATCTGAATCGTTCCATGCTGGCCTCTTTCCTTGCAGAATTCTGCAGGCGCCATTCGGATTCCGCGGCAGTCTGTGTGCTGGATGAAAGAAAGTACAAGAAGAGAACTATCGCCTTCATGAAGGCTGTGCTGGACGATCAGGGAGTCCGGAATTCTCTGGGGAAGTACCTGTCCAACCTCTCAAAATATCAAATTCCGGAAATGGACGAGATCTTTGCTGCTGCATCGGCGCAAGGAAAACATCAATAATCCGGCAATCAGGACAAGCGGCATTTTGAGAATTCCCTGTAGCCGGCTTGTGTTATACTCCTAATAGAGGGTAGCGGCGTTGACCAGCTATCGTGAGCTGTGAAGCAGTTGACTGTGCCGGAATGCAGCCGATTGCGGAGCTCGTACATGGGTTTGGCGGCAACCACAAACCGGATAGGTTCTTCGGAGCTGAATGAAAACGCTGACTTTACATGGAAGGGGATCCTGCAGCTGCGGGGTCCCTTTGTTATTGTTCATAAATCTTTCATTCAGCATGATCTTCTCTGAACTTTTTAAAAGCCGCTGATGCGTTCTGCACTCTGCCCGCCTTCATATCTTCATATCCTTGCTCCAGTTTTGCATTTATCTCATCTGGAGACATGGAATCGTCATCTTCGCCCTCTTCAGCCAGCACATCTCGCATCATCTCCTGCACAGAAGAATACCTCTTTGCAGGAATTCGCCCTTCTGCGATCGCAATGCCTTCCGCCATCGCTTCTCTTGTCTTCCTGTTAAAACGTGGATCCGGCATCTCAAAGGGAAGCTTTCCTTTCAGCAGAGACTCCTCGAGAAAGAGATGGATGGCCTCGTCGATGGACAGGCCAAGTCCCTCAAAGAGTTCTTCCACTTCCGCCTTGAAGATCGGATCCAACTGTACCGTTATATTTACCAACTCGTCCATCACAATCCTCCTGTTCGCACAGAGCGCACCTCGAGTAGAAATCACCCCATTCGCATTATAGTATGCAGGTAGCTGGAATTCAGCTAAATATTTCGGATCTGGCTATTATTCCGGTTTTAATTATCCGTTTTCCTGTTTTCATTCTGCAGGATATCGTTTATGCTGTAGTAGATGTTCCGGACAGTTGGAGATTCGGCAGACAGTGTTCTGCAGATGCAGCTGTTGGAAAGATCGTTCGCTCATTGCGAACAAGGAAGTGAGGAAACTTCGATGGTTGTCATGGATCTTCGCATTCACAACTTCTTCGCCTTCACGCACTTCCATCTCAACCTCTCCTATCCGAGAAAGATTGCGCACTCTCCTGTCCCGAACGAACATCTCCCGGGGCGGGATAACTTTCGATACCGGAAGGCCGTCATCATCCTTGGCCCGAATGCCAGCGGCAAAACCACTCTGGGACGGATCCTGACGGGGATCATCAAGCAGATGCGGCAAAAGGATCTCTCCCCTCTTCGCCGCATGATCGCAGATCCCGCATCAGAAGCTTCCTTCTCCATCGAGTTTGTCCCCGACGAATCGGTCCTCTACCGGGTTACTGCGAGGTTCCTGCCACTGCAGGATGGTGATGATCCGGATTCCGGGATCCTTGTCTCCGTGAAGCATACGATGATCGGTAAGAAGGACAGCTATGAGACGTGTGTGAAACGACTGGACCAAAAGGGTGCAGAGAAGGCAACGGACATTGTGGACGAGCTTGGGAACATATTCGGACTGAACCGGACTTTTGTGTGTTTCTGTGATACTCCGGTGCGTTTTGATTCGGATGAGCGTCTGCACGTCCTGGAAGCCGTCCTTAAGGTACTGGATCCCTCCATTCTCAGCGTAACAAGGCTGCCACAGGTGGAGAATTCGTACCTGATTTCTTATCCGCACCGCAGGGTTATTCTCCAGGAGGGACAGGTCGCAGACAGGGATCAGTTATCCGGCGGGACTCTGGACGGCATCTGCGTTGCTGGCATGCTGGCAGATATCCTCTGCAGAAAGGGCGGACTGTACTACTGCGATGAGATGTTCTCCCATATTGGGAGTGATGTTGAAAAGGCAGTTCTTTCGGTCATGGTGGACCATCTCGGTGACTATGAGCAGCTCTTTTTCACGACCCGAAATGCGGACATCCTCACCATGCCGTTTCCCCGGCACACATTCGTGTTTCTCAAAAAGGAGCCGTGCGATACCGGGGCCATCCTCTCCCTTGGAGCATCTCTTCAGAGCTGAAACACCACCCCGATCACGGCAGAAATTGCGATGTAGACAATCGGGTGCAGCTTCCACTTTCTATAGCAGAACCAGAGAATCACCGCAATGCTGTTATAGATGTTTACGGGACATGAGGAGCGCATGAAAATAAGCGTTTCGTCAATATTTGTAAATATTGACATAACGCTATCCGTTTGCTTTTTCTGTGTTACCATTAGCGCATTGTCAATTATCTTAAAAAGTGACGATATGCTATAGAGGTGATGGACATGTGGACAGACCAGGCTATGCTTAAGGAACTGTTAAATAATTAGTCATACGTTATGGAGGTTTATGGTATACTCATCTTAAACGGATGGAGGTATACCACTATGACCGATGGCGAGAAGCAGTTTGTTTCCATTATGATGTCCTCTCTCAA
>Ga0256406_1003078_pt1 | contig 21618 bp, 21 predicted proteins | sample RumenRJG_03DNA_FD_185986 | JGI IMG/M metagenome (GOLD analysis project Ga0256406, IMG submission 185986) | Bovine rumen microbial communities from Lethbridge, Alberta, Canada - RJG_03 | ecosystem: Host-associated > Mammals > Digestive system > Stomach > Rumen | place: Canada: Alberta | collected... | reverse complement strand
AGAAAGCAGCATGCTCAATTTTGTACATATTGGCATCGGGCAGTGCGGGAACCGCTTCGCCGAACAGTTCGGGAAGAATGGCCGCACCGCCCTTGCCGTCAACACCGCCCGCATTGATATGTCCTCGCTCAGCAGCAAGGCCATCAATGCGCGGAATCAGATTCATATCGCATTGCCGGACAGCCCGGACGGTGCAGGCCGCGACCCGGAAATCGGGCGGGAGTCCATGGAGGCGAATCTGGATAAGGTGTACGAAACCATCGAGAAAGCGACGAACGGCGCCCATGTCGACCGCTTCATGCTCTGGGCGGGCCTCGGCGGCGGCACGGGCACGGGCGGCATCATCCCGCTCATGAAGCACCTCGTCAGCAAAGACCACGCCGTCATGCTCGGACTCACGCTTCCGCGCAAGAAAGAGGGCTGGGTTGTCCGCATGAACGCACTCAAGGCCCTCACGAGCATCACCGACGAGCTGAAGGCCGACAAACGCCATGTCGTCCCGTTCCTCGTCATCGACAACGAGAAGTTCATCGGCAATATTTCGGCAAACAACGAGACCATCGCCCGCACGCTCGTCCGGTTCACCAAGACAACGAACAATGTCCCCGCGGAATCGGCGTTCGATGACCGCGACTTCAACCGCCTGCTCGGCTACAAGGGCATGGTGACGGTCGTCCGCACCACCGTCCCGACCGAAGCGCTGAAAGGCGACGATTCCTTCGCACAGGCCATCCAAGAAAGCTGGAAGAAGTCCTTCTATGCGAAGTTCGACCCAGAGGAAGCGACCGGCGCCGCAAACCTCGTCATCGTCCCCTCGAAGTTCTACCAGACGAAAGGCAACGACCTCCTGATTGACGAGAATCTTGAAGGCGTTGATGACCTCTATTCCCACGCGAACCCGTACTCCTGCATCTACGAAGCGAAGAACGACGGCATCGACAAAGTCATCATCTACACGCTCCTCACCGGCCTCCCGAATCCGGACGAGAACCTTGATGAGATGTACGATGACATCAGCGAGCAGATTAGCGAGGACAAGGCGCGCCGCAAGGAGCGCAGCCGCGCCGAGAAAGCGTCGCGTGCGAAGCGCCACGTCCTCGAATACGACCCGAACGATGACTTCGACGATGATGACGATGATGATACGCCGGAAGAGCCGGAAGAAGCAGAAGAAGAGATAGGGCATCGCAGATTGCTCTGAATTGCAGGCAGGCCGCAAGCCTGCCTTTTTGCTACCTTTCTTCTAGGAGGTGTTTCCATTGAGCAGCACAGAACCAGCCTCGCTCTTCTTCTCGAACCTTGCGGCACAAGCGACTGCAGCCTATGCCCGAGCGAAGGAAGTAGCGACAGAGAAAGCGACGCAGGCGAGCAAGAACGTCAACCGCGAGCTCCGCATCGCATCGCTCACGCAGGAGCGCAAGAAGCTCATCTACGCGCTCGGCGAGCAGGTCTATGCCCGCATCAAGGGCGAGACCAACGAGCCGTATGCCGTGCGCCTCGAAGCCATCGACAAAGAACTTCAGGCTCTTGGCAACAAGTAACCAAAAAAAGCACTCAAGTTGAGTGCTTTTTTCATGGCCGCATCACGGAGCAGGCGTCGATGTAGATGCCGACCCCTACGGCGAAGATACCGAGGGAAAGGAACAGGATTTCGAGGTCATGCTTGCCGAGAAGCGAGTAATCCTTGTCGAAATGGCGGCGGTATGACTGGTACATCCGGCAGAGGCCATAGAATACGGCCATAATCATCGCCATCTGCTGCGTCACCGTATAGGAGAGCGAGCCGAACACGATGGCCGTGAATCCGGCAAGCGCGACGGCCATGCAGACAGCGAATGAGTTCCGCAGGCTCCACGCATAAACTTTTCTCAAGAAAATCACCTCAGGCGAAAAATAGCAAGCGTTTCTGTGCTATGTTTTGCGCAGGAAAGGAGGTTTCTTTTTGCTAAAGAAAAAACCATTGTGCGATACTTTGAAGACCGGCGATACCTTGTACCTCGGCAACAAGCTCTACACGCTTGAGGTTGCAGATACTTTCCTCTCACGGTTCTTCGGCCTGATGGGGCGCAAGTCGCTTCCCGCAGACCGCGCGATGCTCATCACGAAGTGTTCATCCATCCACACGTTCTTCATGCGGTTCCGCATGACGGCAGTCTTCCTTTCCGGCGATATGCGCGTAACGAAAATCGTGCCGGACATGGCCCCGTGGCGCATGGCATTCGCCACGTTCACGAAGCCGAAGACGGCGTGCGTGCTGGAAATCGCATCCGGCAGCATCAGCGTCAGAGAAGGCGACACCATCACCGGCATCCTGAAAGGGAAAGGACAAGACCTTGCCAAGACGGAAGAAATCGTTCCGGCAGGCTCTTCCTCTCCATCAGCCTGAACTTGTACCAACTTGAAACAAATTGGAGCTGGTACTACGAAATTATTTTTTGCTACTTTTAGCGCAGAATTTTACCAAGGAGGTTTCTGCATTTGTTAAACAAATACTCTAAGAGCTTCGCGGCGTGCGGACTTGCTCTCTGTGCAGTTGGCGGTTATGCCGGTTATTCGGTCGTCAGCGCATATCAGAAGCCGGTTCAGGTTGTCGTCGCGACACAGAATATCGACCCGCACACCCAGATTACGGGCTCGATGGTGAAGACAATTGAGATTCCGGCGGGCGGCCGTTCCGAGTCGGCCATCGACGATACGTCGGTCGTCATCGGCGGCTATGCGACCAGCAAGATTTACGCGGGCCAGCAGATTATCCAGCCGCAGGTGGCGAAGCAGTTCGACGAGACCGGTGCATCCGGCATGGCACTCTCCATCCCGGACGAAACGCTCCGCGCAGTCTCTTTCCCGACGGACTCCGCAAGCACGGCAAACGGCAACATCCAGAAGGGTGATTATGTCGATATCATCGTGAACCTTGACGGCTCGAAGAACAGCACCAACGCGACCCTCACGAAGACCATCCTCCAGAGCATCGAGGTCATGGACATCGCGAAGGATGACAGCGGCAATGTCTCGAACATCACGCTGCTCCTCACGCTGGAGCAGGCCGAAGTCGTCGAGCATGCACGTTCGGAAGGCGAAGTCCTTTACGCACTCAATCCGGGCAACAGCCGCACGGCCCGTACGGCAGGCGTCACGGATAAGTCCTTCATGGAGCGCCTTGGCTTCCGCGTCGTTCCGGCACAGTCTGCCGCGAGCAATGCCGCAGCCGTGAAGTAACAAGAAAGGAGACAGGGCGTTGAACCCACGGTTTACGCCGTGGGTTTCTTCGCGCAATTATTATGGACGAGAAAAAAGAAATCAGTCATGAAGAGCATAAGATGGCCGAAGCCATTGTCAAGAATGAATCTCAGAAAGTGGAGAACTTCCTTGAGCATGAACGTAAGCAGGAAGTCGCTGTCATTGACAGCCACAGCACAGCTCCAATCCGCGTCGTTGCCATTGGAGGCAATGAAGGATATTACCGGACGGTTCTTTCCGAACTCCGGAATGATTATCCGGATGTAGAGTTCGTCAAGTTCATCAGCACGGGTGGCAACAATGCTTTCTTCGCTATCGACTCCCTCGACCCGGACATCATCCTCATTGCCTACGACGCGCCGATTCAGAACGCGGCGCAGTTCTTCGAAGCCGTGAAGACGCAGGTCGATAAGCACAGCGGCGTCCCGTACATCGAGAAGTACAAGGACAAGCGCATCATTGTCCTCACGCCGAACGATTATCAGTACGCGATGGAGCTCCGCAGCCACGGCGTGAAGTACATGATTCCGATGGTAGACCCGCGCTACCATTCGGTCAAGACCGATGTGCTCATGAAGGTCATCCACGAAGCATATAACGATATCGTCGAGGTCAAGCATCAGCGCGAAATCGGCTTCACGGTGCCATCTTCCGATGAACGCATGGCAGGCACCGACCCGATGGCCCCGTTCTCCTATGCGCACGCAGACAAGCCGCAGGGCTATCATCCGCAGGCGCAGAACTATGGCGGCTACGGCGGCTACTACCAGCAGGAAGAGCAGCGTCCGGTCATGCCGCATAAGGTCATCGGCATCTATTCCGGCACGGGCGGCGCAGGCACGACGACGTTCGCGACGAACCTCGCGAGCATCCTCTCGAAGTATTCGAAGGACGAGGGCACGGATTACCGCGTCTGCCTTGTCGAGTACAACCTCGCCTGCCGCAACATCGACGTATTCTTCAACCTCAAGTTCCCGAAGCAGTCGAAGAAGTCGCTCACGTCCATCGCGCAGGACACGTACAATATGTACTACGACAAGTCGGCAGAGTCCATCGTGGCGGGCCCGCGCGAGATGATTCCTATCATCGCCCGCTATACGGAGCACCTGCCGTCCATCGGCCTTGATGTCATCCCTGGCATCGCCGTCCCGCTCGAAATCGAGCAGATTAGCACCGGTTTCTCCACGGCGCTCTTCACGACGCTGCGCCAGATGTACGATGTCGTCATCGTCGACCTTTCGGCCGACATTGCGAAGATGCCGATGCTCGAGGCGATGAACGAGATTGACGACTTCTACTATATCATGCCGATGGATGTGCCGTCTATCCGCAACGCCAAAGTGCTGATTAAGTTTCTCTCCGGCTCCTTCAAGAAATCGCCGGAGGAAATCAAAGTTATCATGAACAAGGTTGACCCGGAGAACGAGATGTTCGGCGTTGAGCAGGTGACGGACATCCTCATCAAGAAGGGCGAGGAGAACTGCACACCGGAAGGCACGATTCCATACGAGCCGAAAGATGTTCTGGACTCCATCAATCAGGGCACGCCGATTGCGATGTCGAATCCGGAGCATCCGGTCTCTCAGGCCATCTTCTCCATCGCGCTCGGCATCAACCCGATGCTGAACATGAGCATCCTCGAGAAGGAGAAAGAGGAAGAGGAAAAGAAGAAGTCCGGCGGATTCTTCAACCGCCTGTTCGGCGGCGACAAGAAGCCGAAGGCGAAGAAAGAGAAGAAACCGGCCTTGGTGAACAAGAAGGCAAAGAAGATGCTTGCGGCTGCTCCGGTAAAGGCAGCTCCGGCACCGGAGGCTCCTGCCGATGAAGCAGACGAGTTCATCGAGGAAGAGCCGAAGAAGAAAGGCTTCTTTGCCCGCCTCTTCGGCGGTGGCGAGAAGAAAAAGAAGCCCGCTAAGAAAGCGAAACCAGCGAAGAAGGCGCTTACGCGGAAGCGTTGAGCCTAGATTCCTCCTTGGCCCCAGCAGGTATGCTGGGGCTTTTCGTTGCTATATTTCGAGTGAGACTACGCTAAGAAAGGAACGATTTGCATTGGCAAAAGAACAGTTATTCACGGATTTTTTCAAGCGCACGGAAATCAAGTCTGCTTCTGAGAAGCAGGGCATCAGCATGGCCGCCATCCAGCAGGCGCAGGGCCCATCCGACAGCGCCACCATGAAGCGCGGCAGTTTGGACCGCATGACCGACGACATGCTGCTCGCCGCTGAGGACGAGATTGAGGCATACGTCCGCGACAACTCCAATCAGGAAATCCACATCTTCGATAACCCGAACGATGCTGAGAATATGGAACGCATCAAGGAATATATCCGCGAGGGGCTGAAAGACTACAAAGAGCGTCATAACGCCTACATTTCCCGCGACCATGAGGACGAGCTCATGGTGCGCGTCTGGAACGAGCTCTGCGGCTTCGGCCCGCTCGAACCGCTCTTGCAGGATGAGTCCGTGACGGAAATCATGACCATCAACAAGGACTTGACCTACATCGAGCGCAACGGCGACTTGCAGAAGGCCAACATCCAGTTCAAAGACCTCGAGCACATGAAGCGCATCCTGAACCGCATCATCAGCCCGATTGGGCGCAAGATTGACGAGACGACGCCGACGGTCGATGCCCGCCTTCCGGCAGGCTACCGCCTGAACGCAGTCATCCCGCCGATTGCCCTGAACGGCGTCTACATCACCATCCGTAAATTCCCGTCGAAGGTATGGACGCCGAAAGACCTCATCCGGTTCCGGTCGGCGCCGAAATCAGTCTTTGACTTCCTTGAGCTCTGCGTCAAAGCGAAGAAGAACATCATCGTTTCCGGCGGCACGGGTTCCGGCAAGACGACGCTTCTGAACGTCCTGTCGAACTGCATTCCGGACAACGAGCGCATCATCACCATCGAGGACTCCGCCGAGCTGAAGCTGCAAGGCAGCCACATCCTTTCGGAAGAAGCCCGCCAGCCGAATTCCGAGGGCAAAGGAGCCGTCACGATTCGCGACCTCGTGAAGGTCGCCCTCCGTCAGCGTCCAGACCGCATCGTCGTCGGCGAGTGCCGTGGCGGCGAGGCGCTGGATATGCTTCAGGCCATGAACACCGGCCATGATGGTTCGCTTACGACGCTTCATGCGAACTCCCCGCGCGACGCGATTTCGCGCCTTGAATATATGTGCATGATTGCGGGCGATATGCCGCTCGCCGCCATCAAGCCGCAGATTGCGTCCGCTGTCGGCCTCATCGTGCAGATTGGCCGCGTGCGCATCAAGGGCAAGAAATGCCGCCGCACGCTCGCCATCTATGAAGTCCTTAATGAGTTCACGGAAGATGGCGATTACGTACTGAACCCGCTTTTCGATTCGAAGTACAAAGGGCGCGACAAGCACGACATCTGCCCGACGGGCAACATGCCGACTTTCCTTGACGAGCTCGTTTCTGACTACAACTTCGACGTGCACACGCTCGATAAGCCAGACCATTACGTTGAACCTGAGCCGTAATGAGATTCAGAGAAGGGATTCCCTTCTCTTTTTTGCCGGAATTCAGCAAAAGAGCTACTTGTATTGTATAATATAGTCAGATTCAGAAAACAAAAGGATTTATATTTGGAGGACACGGATATGCGAAAAAAATTGATCGCCGCGCTCTTTTGCGTGTCGGCGGTAGCCGGGATGTTCGGGGCTCCTGCGTCACCTGCATCGGCGCATTCGAGCTTCATCGACCCTGCTATGGTGCATGGCGAAAACTATTGGAAGGGCATGTTCCTCAAGGAGCAGGAGCAGGAAAAGAAAGCGACACCAGCGCGGCTTGCGGCTATGGCGTTCGGATTGAAGAACTACGAGGCTTCGGCGAACTATTTCGCTAAGATTGAGAAACCGGATTTCTATGACTATGCAATTCAGGCTCTGAACGCCGCCGAATCTTCTCGCGGGGATGCGGAGAAAGCAGATGCATTCTTGTCTAAGATGAAGGCGATAAAGACAAAAGAGGACGAGCCATCGTTGCATTTTGTCGAAGGATTCCTTTCGGAAATGGCATTCCGCCGCACGCATGACAAGAAGGATTTCCAGAACGCCATCAAGAACTATGTGGAATCCGATACGCTGAACCGTTCCATTGTTGGAGACAATCGGCTTGTGCGCTTGATGGAAGACAACAAGGAGATGCGAAACGACCTGCCAAGCGATTCGGATGCATTCCGCCTGTGGAAGAAGGGCAGGAAGCATTGGGAAAACCCGTTCTATGAAGAGAACACGACTGACCCGGTGAAGGAAATCCGTCAGGACGTGAACAATCGGTATCTGCTGTGGTACCGTTCCAAGACTACGAGCTTTGCCATGTACTGATTCTATGTTCTGTTCTAGATGAGGTGGTTGGATTGACGTTTGCAGAAAATCTTCGTTTCTTCCGCAGACAGGCAGGGATGACACAAAAAGACCTCGCCAGAGCCTGCGGAATTTCCCAGCAGTCTGTCACGGAATGGGAGGGCGGGAGAACGTTCCCAAGTCTGCGGAAACTGATTGCTCTTCGACACATCTTGCACGCGTCCGCAGATGAGCTTATTGATGGCCCGAAATGAGCCATTTTACAGACCGGCACCACGCCGGTCTTTTTTGTTTCACAAATTTCTCCTTTTGCCATCTTTAGAGAAAAAAGGAGGAAAGATTATGCGAAAACATGTCATCTTCTTGTCTGCTTCTCTTCTCTTTATGGTTTCTTGCCCGTTGGCTTCTGCAACCCCATCGAACACAGAAACACAAGGCAATGTGCTTGCCAGCTTGCAGGAACAGCAGAAGAACAAAGTGACCTTGCCGAAGCAGGAAGACGTGAACTATTCGAGCCGGATTGGCGCAAGAATCGATGCATCCAGCAAGACGAAGACAGAGCTCGTCCACGATTCGTCGAAAGAGGTATCGCCGCTGAAAGAACAGCTTCTGAAACTGCTCCGTGAGGCACACGCAAACGGAGAATATCTCGACGTACCAGAAAGCGCTATCCTTGCGCTGTCCGATGAGGAACTGAAAGCGCTCATGTCGAACGCGGAGATTGCTACGGATATCGGGCCCGAAAGCGCAGCATCAACCGCCGATACAACCAGTACAGCAGGCAGCACGAACGAGAATCCATTTTCGTCAGATGACGAAGAAAAATCGTTCTTCCAGAACGTAAAGGATGCGGTATCCGAAAACGGGAACATGGCCGGAGCCATCGGCGGGATGGTCGCTCTTGGAGCCGGAGCTGGCCTGTTCCGCACGAAACTGCGGAGCAAGCTGCTTGCAGAAGAAACGGATGAGGAACGCACTGCACGGCTTGACCGGTTGCACAAGGGCATCACGGATGCGTCACTTGCCGACGTCATCAAGAATACCGGATGTGCAGAACAGGATATCGGTTCAGGACTGAAGCAACGCGGCCACATGCTCGAAGCCGATGATATCGATGGCGATAATGTGTCGTTCAATCAGCTCAATTCGCGGACGATGACGAAGACCAGTCTGAATGACTTTGCAAAAGCCACGCACGATGCCTACCAAGCCGCAATTCCATCTATGATAGGAGAGCTCAGCCAATGCGTAGATGCCGACGGCAAAGCCGACGGGTTCACGAAGAAAGACCTCAAGGAGGGTATCCGTGCATTTTCTTCGGTCGGCAAATCCATGCCGACACATATCCAAGACGAAGAACTCTCAAAAGTTGCAAAAGAACGTGCCTTGCAGGAAGAGGAAGAGATTGCCGAAAATATGCGACGGTATTCGAACCACAAATACAAGAAATGAGATTGCAGGAAAGGGGAAAAAGAGCATCATCCAGTGCTCTTTTTTGCATATTCGATATGTTGCGACAAAAAAGAAATCACCCCGTCCCGTTTCGCAACCCCGAATTTGTTTCAAGTTGAGACAAATTCGTTACCAACTATTTCTAGAAGTTTCTTGCTTTCATATTTTTGTTGCAATATAATAAAGTCAATAAAAGTTCTTGTTTTGGCGAAAGGATGAAGCGTATGGATACCAAGATTATCGTCATGGCAAACAACAAGGGCGGCGTCGGCAAGACCAGCTCGGTTGCTGCCCTCGGTGACGTGCTTGCCAGAAAGTTCGGCCGGAAGGTACTTCTCATCGATGCAGACCCGCAGGGGAATCTTTCCCGCCGGTTCCGCGAGAATGATGCGCCGCCGATGGATACGACGTTCGAAGTATACCTGCAGAGCGAATACGAAGCGAGAAAGCAGGGGCAGAAGAACGAGCTTCAGCCGAGCCTTTTTTTTAACGATGCCGTGCAGAAACGCCCGAGTTCCAAGGTCATCCGCACTTACGACAATCTCCATGTCATCTATGCGACACCGGAGCTTCAGAGCGTCTATGAGACGTTCCATTATGATGCCAACCGCGCAGGTTCCATCATCCGGCGCTTCCTGTTCAACCTGAAAGCGGCAGGCGAATTCGACTACGTGCTCATCGACACCAGCCCTGCTCTTTCCTACGTTCTGGGACAGTTCCTTGTCGGTAGCGATTACCTGATGGTTCCGCTCTTCCCGAGCGAGGATGCCATCACGGGTGCGGAGCGCGTCCTGAACGCTTTCAACATCGCCTATGACGACAAGCAGGACTACGAATACAAGGAACTGCGTTTCTTAGGCTTCTTCTTCTGCAACATCCGCAACCATACGATTGCAGAGCAGGAATATGCAAAGAAGAAGGACGCCTTCTGGGATGAAGACAATTTCTTCAAAGCAAAGATTCCGCAGTGCGCGGCTGTCGTCAATGCAGGGAATAACAACAAGGGAGCAGGCGGCGCGCCGGTCACATCGGTCTACCCGAATTCTCCCGCTGCCTACGGATACATCGATTTGGCGCGCGAGATGGAACAGCGCATTCAGGAATTCGAGGAAGGAGCGCGGGAATAATGGGCAAGATTTTCAGCAGACGCAATTCGAACAACACATCCGCGGGCGGCGTCGCCCCGAAGATGTCGCAGCAGGTCATCAATGAGCACATCCAGCGGCTCAAGGAGAACCTAGAGCCGATGCAGAAGCAGGAGGAAAGCCTCGACACGATTGACGCAGTGGTCGGGCGCCCGATAGAGAAGCGGATTTCCCGTGACCTCCTGATTTCTGCCCCGAAAGAGTGGAACTTCTTCCCGAAGGCGACCGATGAAAAGATTCAGGAAATCAGCGAGTCTATCCGGCAGTACGGCCTCTTTCACAACATCACGGTATGGGCGCAGGATGACGGGAAGTATATGATTCTGGGCGGGCACACGCGCGTCGCCTGCTTCGACTACCTTGCTGCCACGCATCCGGAAGACGACGCGTTCCAATGGAAGAAGATTCCGGCCCTCGTCTACAGCAAGGAACAGATTTCTGAGACCGATGCGAAGCGCATCATCATTGTCAGCAACACCGACCAGCGCGACATATCGAAGATAACGAAAGCGAAGGCATACCTGAACCTCCTGAAGCTCGAGAAGGAGAAGGCTTTCTACGGCAGCTATATCGACACCATGTCTTCTGCCGCCGAGCAGGTCAAGACATCCCGTGCCGGGTTCTTCCGTTACCTGCAGCTTCTCCACCTGATTCCCCAGATGCAGAAGCTCGTGGATACCGGAGAGATGCCAGTATCCACCGCCTACCATCTGAGCTCCATGCCGGATGACCTCCAGAAATACATCTTCGACATGGAGATTTACAAGGAGCTCTCAAACAAAGGCGCAGAGCAGATAAAGAAGTGCCAGTCCATCGATGAGATTGATGACAAGCTCGACGAGCTGAACCACGCCACAAAGTATTTCAAGTACACGTTCCAGACAAAGAAGAAGAAAGCAGAAGGCGAGGAAGTCCTTCCGGTATGGGTCAGCAAGAGCCACCGGAACGAGATTGCCGACCTCTACATCAAGGCCGTCCAGCAGGCCGACTTCCCCGATGACGTGAAGCAGGCGCTCATCGAGACCATGAGCAACGCGAAATCGTGACGCCGATTTCCACCGCCCAATTTGTTTCAAGTGGAAACAAATTGGGTCTTTTTTTATGCCGTCAATCGGTTCCGTGTTTGCTATCTTTTGGGCGAAATCATTTGAAGGAGGTTTTCTATCTACGATGTCAAATTTCTCTCCGGGCATGGTAGGCTTTCTTATTTTTTTAAGCATCGCCTGCTTCTGCCTCGCTTACTATTACGGAGCGGAGAAGAACCGTCTGGAATTCCTGTCCAACCGTCTCGGCTCGAAGGATTCGGCGGCAGACAAGAATTCGCGTGCCGCGAAACTTGCCGATAAGCTGTCGTACCTCGGCAACCCGATTGAGGCAGGGAAGCTCCTGCAGACATCCTACATGATTATGGGCGTTTGCGTGGCGTTCTTCTTCGTGCTGGACATGCCGCTCGTCGGCATCCTGCTCGCCGCGTTCGCGTACAAGATTCCGGAGATGTACATCTCCTCGAAGAAGTCGAAGCTGGACGCGGAATTCGAGAAGCAGCTTCCGGACTGCATCGATACGCTCTATGCTGTCCTGCTCGCCGGGCAGACGCCAGTTCAGGGATTCGAAGTCCTGTCGAAGGACGCCCCGTTCCCGTCGAACATCGAGTTTGCCCGCATCTACAGCGACATCAACACTGGCGCGACAATGAAGGACGCGCTCTCGAAGCTCTATGAGCGGCATCCGCTCAACGACATCAAGCTCTTCATGACGGGCACGCTCGTTTCGGAAGAGGCTGGTCCTGCGGTCCTTGTCAATACGCTCAAGACCATCAGCGAGACCATCCGCACCCGTGACTCCCAGAAGAAGAGCGCGAAATCGGCGGTCATGCAGGGCAAGGTGACGGTATACATCATGTCGGCGGCTCCGGTCGTCGCTCTCGTCATCATGCTCACCTTCATGCGCGACTACAGCGCGCCGCTCCTGCACACGACGCTCGGCAATGTGCTGATTGGCGTGGCCCTTGTGCTTGACGCTATCGGCTACTTCGTCTCGAGCAAGATTGCGAACGCCGATTCCATTGTCAAATACTAAGAGGAAGGAGGTACTATTTTGGACGTAACAACTCTCAACATGCTGGTCGGCGTATGCCTGACTGCCGGACTCATCATGATTGTCTTGGCAATCCTGCCGCCGAACGTCAACTTCCTCTCGAAGCGCCTTGCAGAAGGCAACGACTACGTTGCCCGTGCCGTCAAGAAGGACGGCCGCTACGCGCTCCTGCAGATGCTTCTCCCTTACGCGCAGAAGCTCTCCGCGAAGAACGCAGGCAAGGTCGACAAAGACCGGCTCAAGGTGCTCGACAAGAAGCTCCTTCTTGCCGGTAGCCCGCTCGCCATCAAGCCGATTGAACTCTACAACATGCGTTATGTCGGCGCGATTGCGTTCTTCATTGTCGGCTGCATCTTCGGGTTCGTGATGGATTTCGGTCCGGTCCTCGGCTTCGTTGCCGCGCTCGTCGGCTTCATCCTGCCGGACTCGGTCATCAGCAGTCTCATCAAGAAGCGTGCCCAGCAGTGCGATATGGAACTGCCGGAAACGCTCGACCTGCTCTCGGTCTGCATGGATTCTTCCATGACGCCGACGACGGCGATTGAGACGGTCTGCTCGAAGAATGAGGGCCTGCTTGTCGACGAGCTCCGCTTCGTCCTCGAGGACACCCAGCGCGGCGCAAGCCTCGTGCAGGCGTTCGAGGGCCTGCTCCGGCGCGTAGACAGCGAACGCCTCGGCAAGCTCCTGCAGGCCATCAAGATGTCCGCACGCTACGGCACGCCGGTCGCGACGCAGCTCAAGACGCTCTCGGGCTTCATCCGCAACGACACCTGCGAGCTCGTCAAGCAGCACGCGGCAAAAGCGGCATCGACCGTCATGATTCCGGTCATCCTCTTCATCCTTCCGGCGATGGTCTGCATCGTCGCTGGCCCGCTGATTCTGCGTGCAGCAGCAGGCAACTAATCTTTTCTGAAATGCAATTTGCTACATTTTAAGCAAGTTCAACAATTCCTATCTAGCAAACATTGAAAGGGGGATGCACCCGGAATGGGTGCAGATAATCCATGCTGAAAGATTTTGCAACAAAGATTTTCACGAAGGCAGCGTCGGCGAACGTCTATGTCGCCAACCTTGCGAAGAAAGCGAAGACGGACATGGCATCCGACAAGAAAGGGCAGGCCATCCTTGAGTATGGCATCCTGTTCGTCGCTGTCGGCCTCGGCCTTGTCTTTGCAGTCACGAAGCTGAAGAACGTCATTGCTCAGAAGCTCGACCAGGCAGGTCAGGAAATCCAGAGCAACGTTACGTCGAAGTAACCGGACGGAGGATTTCCGCAGAAGCGGTGCGAAAAGGCACCGCTTTTTTGTTTCACGGATTTCTTGACATTTCACGACTAGAATCCATTATCTTTACTAAGAGTTGTTGATTTTTGTATTGCTTTTTTCAAAATACTTCGGTATAATTTCTCGTAACAGGAGATGACCGAAAATGCACACGCTTTCACACACGCGCGGCGGGCGCAGAGAAGGGGCAGGGCGGCCGAAGAAGAAGCCCAGCGAGCTCCAGAAGACGCACAGCATAAGAGCGACAAAGAAGGACTGGAAGACGATACAGGCCGCTGCCCGCCTCATCAAAGCCCACCATGGTGACGGCAGGAAGGCAAGGCTGATGTACATCTACGAGGACGAGGCAGAGGCCATCAGCCAGTTCCTGCTCGATGACCTGATGGAGCGGCACGAGAAGGCGATGCATGGCGATGAGGCAGGCGAGGAAGAGACGGAATCCGGCAGGATAGTCATTGAACGCCGGATTCCGGAAACGCTTCCAGAAGAAGACGCGGTATCCATGTTCCTCGAATACTACCGGCTGAATCCGGAAGAAGCCTCGGCTCGCGTCAAGTACGGGCTGGAGCATGAGCAGAGAATCCGTGCGATACGGAAAGAGCGGGAAGAGCAGAAGCAGGCAATCCGCCAGATAGACCGCACGCTCAAGCCGACGCTTCAGGCCGCCGACGAGCTGAACGAGCGGATAGCGAAGATGCTCGGCGCTTACCGCGCACACAAAAAGGACTCCTCGGAATGAGGGGCCCTTTTTGTGTTACCAGAACCGGTTCTGATTGCGGAACGCGATGTTCTGCTGTTCTGCATCGCTGAGCATATTCTGGTTGGATGTGCGCATGATTTCGTCGCGCCGCTTGCTCGTATCCTCGTTCTTGTGCGCAATCGACCAGCGCTGCGCAACGACACGGAAATACATGATAGGGATGCCAACGGTGAGAATCATGAACATGGTCGGCAGGTAGCCGGAAATCGTCGCCGCCGCCGTCTGCGGGAGCGCGACGCCAAGCGCACGGCTCCAATCGGATGCCGGTGTCGCCACGACGAAGTTAATCATGAGCTTCAGGAGCATCAGGATAAGGCAGTAGCCCAGCGAATACTTCTGGATGGTGTTCGCCATCTCTTCTTGGTCGCCCTTCATCTCCATGATGGAGACGACGCCGACCACCCACATGATGGTGAGCATATAGAGGACGATTTTCGTCGCCATGAAGAAGCAGATGAGAATCGTCGCGATGATGGCCGCGTAGAGCTTCAGGAGGCGCAGGCGCTCCGTCGAGAGCTCGTTCTGCACGATGTCCTCGGCAAGCCCGCCGACCTGCTGCGGCTTCGGCCCGTACGGGTAGTGCGACATGGTGCGCCGCATCGGCCGGAGCGTCGTCCGTTCGACGTACCGGTTCTGCACGTTGAACACGTACAAGATGGCGACGAACAGGATGATGAACGCGACGTTCGTGATGACGAAGTGCGAGAGCGTCGTGAACGCGTTCTGATGAATCACATATAGCAGATACAGGAAATCTCTTATCGTATCCACGTCATATCACCTCTTTCTCTTCTGCGGAAGGATAAGGTCTGGGTCATCGGTCAGCTCTTTCAGGGTGAATACCTTGAAGAACTTGCCCTGCTTCGAGAAATTATCGAGCCCGTGATACTGCTCGCGGATGATGCCTTCCTCGATGATGCCCTGAATCTTCTCCTTCGTGGACTTTATCGGCACGCCAACCAGCAGGCGGTCGGATACCTCGAGCGCCTTCGTGAACTTGTATACGTAGGCGTCTTTGTCGTAGTTGCCCATCTCGCATTCGATGCGGATGTTTGTGAACTCGCCTTTGTTTGCGGAGATGTCGGCGATGGACTCCTCGCCGGTCGATTTCGTCTTCAACCCGACTTCCTGAAATGTCTCATATCCATGCGCCTTTAATATCGCAATCATGTTCTGGATGAGCATGGCATGCGGGCCGGATTTCTGTTCCTTCGACTGGATGATGTACAGTGACTTGAGCGGGTCTTTGAACGTCGTCAATGCGTACCAAGCCTCGCCCATCTGCGAGAGCAGGTAGACCTGCTGAGGATGGCCCGTAAAGGACTTGATGGAGGTCTTCGTAAGGAAGTTCAGAGATACAAGCGCATTGATGTCCTTGCGCGTCTTCCAGTCCTTGCTTGCCACCCAGAGCCCTTTCTCGATGCCCTGCTTGAAGATGTCGGCGTACGTATAGAGCCCCGTGCTGCCGATAATCGTCAGGAGGTCTTTGCCGTACTCAGTGCCAGCAAGCGCGGCATCCAGCTTCGGCAGGCTCGCCTTGAACTGAGCCTGCGTAGCCTCCGGCATCTTTCGGAACCGCTCGAAGAATTTCGTCGTTGGATGCGCGGACGTGGAATGGTGCTCGATTTCTTCGGATGGCTTCTTCCCAGCGGGTTTCGGAACTGACTTTTCCTCCGGCTTAGGCGATGGCTTCGGCTGTGTCTTCACCGCTTGAGAAACCGGAGCCGCATGGGTGGCATTATTCCCGCCCAGTGCCGCCGCAATCTTGTTGAACACGTCCTGTTTCAGGTTCGATGCCTTCGGAGCGCTATGGGACTGCATGGGTACACTGATATCGTCATCTTCCAGTAGAGAGCCTTTCGTGTTGCTCGCACCGATGCCGTTAATCGTTGTCGCGTTCTCGAACTGCCGCTCTTTCTCCTTGAGCGTCGCCTTCAGCTTCACCATCTCGGTCTTGAGCTGATGGTTCTCTTCTTTGATATCAGCCATCTTTGCAAGCATCTGCCGACGGATGTAAAGTTTCGATGCGTTGATTTCGTTCTCGAAGAAGCTCAGCTTCTTGTCGACCGTCATGCCTTTCTTGTCCTCGTCCGGCATCTGCTCCCATGCGTCGCCGATGTTCTCTGTGAAGATAGACTCGAACGCTTTCTTATATTTGTCGCGCTCTTCCTCGACCTTCTTCAGATTTATCTCAAGCTCATCCGCCGTCGCACGGAGCACCTTGATGGTTCCTTGGAGCCGCTGGTACTGCTCGAGCAGGATGCTGTACCGCTGCTTGAGCTCGTTGACTTCCGGATTATTGTACATGGAAATCCTCCTTCAAAAATCTTTTCTCCTCAAAAGATAGCAATCAGACAACTAGCGGGAACAATCCACATCTGTGGATAAGTCTGTGTATAGGTGTGTGGACAAGTAAGAACTCCGATTTGCACAATGCGCCCGCATCTGTGGTAGAATAAAAGAAAACGACAGAAGGAGGCGTTAAAATGGAAAAGCGCGAATTGGTCTTTCAGGCTATGGTGGGGAGCTACAACTACAACCTTACAACACCGGAATCCGACAAAGACTACAAAGTATTCGTTCTGCCAACGTTCGACGATTTGTACTACGGAAGGTTTGTGGCAAAAGAGGACATCGGCGAGGATGCCGATTACAACACGCACGATATTCGTCGGCTTCCGCAACTTCTTTGGAAGTCGAACATCAATTTCGTCGAGGTGCTGTTTTCGCGGTCGATCACGGTCGGTGAGGGTTTCGAGCTGTTCGTAGAAGACCTGCTCAAGCACCGCAATGCGCTTGCGACGATGAACCTGCCCTATCTATACAACGCTTGCAAGGGAATGGCTTTGCGCCGCTATAAGGATATGACGAAAACAACAGGAGAGAGGAAGGATACGGTGCTCAAGCTCGGCTACGACCCGAAAGCATTCAGCACGGCCATCCGCGTTCTGAGTTTCTTATTCCGCATGAGCCAAAATGGATTTCACTTCGGCGACGCTATTTTCTACGCGAATGACAACCCGCAGCGGCTCTACCAGCTTCGCCTGAAACAGGGGTATTACTCGAAAGAGGAAGCGGAAGAAATTTTCCGGAAACACGACGAACGAACCGACAAACTGAGAGACTTGTTCCTATCTCAGCCGACGAATTCGGACGAGAAGGAATGGTTAGATAACCGTATCAAGGCACTCATCAAAAGAGAGAAAGTTGTCGAAATTTTCGGGTAAAATAGGCGAAAAGTCGATTTGAGCAGTGACAGCAAGGCAAGAGCGGCCTTTTCCACTATTTCCTGCCGCACAGGCAGTTTAGAAATTGCAGATGATGTACTTCCTCGTTTCCGGCTGTTTCCTGCCGCATAGGCAGCTTAGAAAAAGGAGAAGCTCTTCACCCGAAGTACGACGCACAAAACCCCACGGCATTTTTCTGCCGTGGGGTTTCTGTTACCAGTTTTTGTACTCAGTGTCGATTTCTTTTGCGAGAATATTGAACGTCGGGATGGTCTCGCGGATATTCTCGCGCTCGATGAACTGCACGATTTCCTGCACCGCACTGTCATAAACAGTCACATGGAGGAGGCTCGCCAACTGCTCCTTCTCGATTTCGTTGACCTGCACGCGGCGGTTGAACTTGTAGTTCTCGAGGCTGCCTTTGACGCGGACCGGATAGCCCTGCCGGATGCGCTCGAAATCCGTGTCTGCATGCTTGCTCGAATAGATGACATTGATGATGTCGTAGCCGTTCTTCGGGTGCTGTGCAATAGGGACGGTCTGGCCTTCCACGTCATGACGTTCAACACGCATCTTGAAATGGACGAAGCCGGATTTACCGTCGTTGTCAAGGCGGAGAGAAGGCGGCATATAGACGAGCCCGGTAAGCGATGCATCATTGATTCCGACGAGCTTCCCATTCTCTTCGAGCTCTTTCGCGATTTCTGTACCGTCAGCGATTTCGTGAATCCAGACGTTGAGCATCGGGAGAGGCAGACCGTCCTTGTCCGGTGCAAGCCGCAGGATGCGGAGAATCTTGATGGCAAGCTGCTCGTCATAGTGACCGACGAACATATCCATCCACGTCTTCATGTAGCTCGTCATCGCGGGCGGCGTAGACATCTTCGGTGCAATTGAGAAGTTCTGCACGGCGCCCTTGCAGACAATGTACTTCTTTGCTTCCGGCTCTACATCCGCGTCGATGGCACGGACGGCTTTCACGCCGCCATCCGTCGTGAAGAGCGGGATGTTCGTGCGGAACCGCTCGCCGCTTTTCGTGAAGCGGGTCTCCGACGGGATACGGAGCGTGATTTTCGCCGTCGGCACTTCCTGCACCTCGTTGCTGATATCGTGATGGATATGCAGGAATCGGTAGTTCGGGTTGAATTTGTTCGCGTATACGTCACGCTGCTTCTCATAATAGCCGAGCACCGTGATTTCATTGTGGTTCGGGATATAGGCGAACCGGTCAAACAGAGCTTGCAAATCTTCTCTGTTCATAGGCTTAATATTCATCTAAAATCGCCGAGGATACCCCCGACCTCTATAGGTCGGGGAGGAATCGGCGTCCTCCTCTCTATCATACATATACCAATGATTCTCGTGCAACGATATGACATTGCTTGGCTGGGAACTCTTTCTTGCCTTGCCCGCAAGCCCGGAGATATGCTCCATTCGAGTGCATGCCAGAAAGGACATATCGTGCCCCTTTGTATAGGAATACCGCACCGGGCAGTACCCGCTTCAGGTTGTTGCGGTAGCGGGCAGACTTAGAGACAGAAACCGCAGAAAGTTTCTTCCTTGCCTCTTCGGTTCCGATTTCCTTGCAGAGCGCGGCGTACCAATCGCTCAGGGCAGGAACCTTCTTATCCTGCTCGAAGCGTGGCTTGCGGTTCTTTGCAATGATTTTGCCGTCCAGCCGATACGTGCGTTCCCGCTGTGCATGGATAATCTGCCGGTTGTGGCAGCGGAACTGCTGTATCACGAACGGCGAAGATGGGATATCGGCAAGAAGAACCTTACCGCCGATAACCGCGATGCAGCAGGCATCCAAGAAGTGGTCTTTCCCAACGGAATGCTTCGTGCGGTAATCGTACGTATCTCTGCCAGAGCAGATGTGCACGTGGCCTTCCCCAAATCCCGCAAGGATGACTTGGTAGATACGCGGCATTGCGGCATTGAGCACAGATGTCCCGGCGTACTTTTTCTTCTTGCCGATGCGGGCGAGAAGTTTTTTGCTTGTGTGCACTTCCCTATGGCAGGAATGGCACAGCCCTACAATGTTCTCGGGGAGGTTGCTCCCTCCTTCGTGGCGCGGGACAATGTGGTGGTAGTGTTCAATCTTCCCGCCGCAGATGGCACAGCGCCCGTCCTGCAAGGCTGACACATAGGATTCCACGCTGTCGTAGCCTTTGAGCCGTCCGTTTTGGAAGTCAGCACCGTATATCCTACCGTCCTCCAGTTCCATGAAGGCGAACTTGTTATACTCGAGCGTCCAGTCCGTCACTGGCAGTATCTTCCGGATTCTCCGGATGACGCTGATATGCGTCTGCACGCACTGCCTGACGGTCGGGGTTATCCATCCCTTTCTGCGGCGACGGTTCAGAAACTTTGCCTCTGTATTGATGATGTCCTTCAAAGACAGGACACCATCTTCGTATCCCGGCAGCTTGCGGCCTTCAGGGAATGTGGTCGTCGTGCCGTTCTTCTTTGCACGGCGTTTCCGGCGGAGCCGTTCCCCGCGGCGGGATGCTCCTCGATGAGTCGCACGTTCCGCCATGAGCTTCGGCACCTCCCTGTTGCGGGAGAGGACGTTTGCGGCATACACGACCTGTCCTCTGGTATTGATGACAGCTTCGCCGATGTTCATCCGTCCGGGGTCTGTGCCGCCATAGAGCGGCTGGGTGATGCTCTCCGACTCGTACTGGAGCCGGATGACGAACGGTTTTGTTGAAACCGCTTTTGCTTTGCCAGATTTCAGCAGACGGCGCACATGACCGAACCTTGTTGTCGGCATGAGCGGCCTACCGTCCTTCGACAAGACGTAGACAACATACATAGAAATACTCCTTACGATAAGTCATCCCTTGCGGGATGTTGTAGTGCCATAGACTCGGCACGGCTACGCACAGCGCGGAAGGCTTGGCGTCACCTCCGGTGTTTCGGAACTGAATCCTGCCGTGTCATGTCTCTGCTCAATGACGCACCCATGGGGGCAAGCCCCCGCTTCAAGCGCCGCTAGGCGCTAAGCGGTGGGTCATTGACTTCAAACGCTTCAACTGCTGAACCGACGCGAGTTCGGCCCGCTTGTTCGCCGCGAATGTCGGCGTCACATCACCGATATCCATCTTGTAGCTTGCTGTGACGACGTACAAATCGTTCGTTTGCTCGCTGCGGAACACGCGGATGAACTGCACTTCGCCAAGACCCGGCAGGCCCCAGTAGACGATGGTATCGTTCTCGTCGTTCTTGATGTAGTTGACCGACACATCATCCTTCGAGAGCGTGTTCCCTTCGAGCTCCATGCGGTCTGAGAGCGTCACAAGGACGCCGGTAATCAGGCGTTTCATGAATTCCTGCCCAGACTCCTTGAACTCTGCGTTGACCTTATGAATCGTGAACTTCTGCGTCCAGTTATCCGGCGACTCTCCAGATGGGTAGTAGGAGCTGATTCGGTCATATTTCCCATCGGACGCTGGCGGGACTTCATATTCCGTCCATGTCTCATCCAGCGGCATCAGGACATCGTTCCCGAAGATGTAGTAAGAATGCCCCTTGAGCTTGAGCTTCGCGGAAGTCGTCACTTTCTGCGGGTTCCCCATATTCTCCATCAGGTTCGAGAAATCCTGCTCCGCTTTCTGTCTCTGCTCGATATCGACAGGCTTCTCGCCCGACTTATCTTCCATGAAACCACTTTTCCTCTCCGTCCTGTGCTGGATGGCCGTGCTGATGTTCTTCTCCACGGTCGGATAGATGGCATACCCGATGCTTCCGAGAAGCGCGGCTCCGATGCATACGCCAGCGATGATGCGCGGCGACCATGAAATCTTCTTCACTGCCCTTGCCTCCCGATGAATTTCTCCTGCTCTGCGCGCACGTCGTAGAACGATTTGTCCTTCTTGATGCTGGCGAGCATATCGTCAAAGACCATCTTCGCGAGCTCGACCGTCGGGTACTTCCCCAGCACGAGGCTGTAGCCGAAGCTGTAGCCGACAATCTGATAGCCCGCTTCGGTCGGATTCCCGTTCTGGTCGACATCCTGATACATCTGGATGTCAAGGCCGGTAACGTCCATGAAGGACGTGGTGCTTGCGGATAGAACGAACATG
>Ga0256406_1003076_pt1 | contig 21635 bp, 17 predicted proteins | sample RumenRJG_03DNA_FD_185986 | JGI IMG/M metagenome (GOLD analysis project Ga0256406, IMG submission 185986) | Bovine rumen microbial communities from Lethbridge, Alberta, Canada - RJG_03 | ecosystem: Host-associated > Mammals > Digestive system > Stomach > Rumen | place: Canada: Alberta | collected... | reverse complement strand
TTGACGGCCCTTCGCGCAGACGGACGCTGGCCACTCGTGGTGTTTACGAAGGGTGAATTGCTCGACCAGCAATTGAAACTGAAGCGCTCGGGACTGGCCCCCTTATTCCAAGGTTGTGTCATCGTTTCCGACAAGACCCCCGAGGCTTATCTTGACCTTTGTAGCCGTTATGGCACCGATATGGAGCACTTGCTCATGGTGGGCAACTCCTTCAAGTCGGATATAGCCCCCGTACTCCGCTTGGGGGGGTGGGCTGTGCACGTGCCGTTTGAGCATGAGTGGCGGCATGAGATGACCGAAACCTTCGACCACGCTCACCTCGCTACAATTGAACATATGGTCGACTTGCTGCCGATGCTGAAGGTTGCCCGTTAGAGGCGTACGGCTGTAGTGGCTCCCACTGAGAGGGTTCTTAGAGGGCCACTGCCATAGCCAAATCCCGGAGAGCGATCGTAGCCGGCTTTTAAGCCTACGTCGATGTTATGGCTTGCCCGATAGTGAATGCCAGTCCAGGTGCCTAAGCCCCAGCCCCGGGAGGAACGGATGTTCACCGTCGGCAGGCCTCCCGAACTACGCCAGAAATATTCGGCAAGCAGTCGGGTCTCGATGCGCCAGTCCTTAGAGAGTGGAAGGGAGAAGCTGGGTCCGGCACCCACTGTGGAGAGGCGAAGCGGGGAGGAGGAAGCAGAGGTGCCGTCGATAATGTAGTTGATGCGGCTCATGCCTAAGGAGGCGTTGATACCCAGGTAAGGATTGAAGAAGAATGTACCTTCCAGCTGTGTGGATGTACCGGTGGAGGTGCGCAGCTGATGTCCGCCTTCAAGGGCATAGCGTCCCACAGGAATCAGAAATGCCGATGAAAGTGCAACCGTGGCTGTGGGAATGTTGATGGGAGCGCAGCAACTTGGGGTGCTTCTATGGTTGTCGGCGAAGAGCGCTTCTGCAAGGCAGCATCCTACTTCGGAGGCAACGATGCCGATACCGGCTCCCTCCATCACGTCAGAAGGCCAGTGACGGTGGTGACGGATGCGGAGCAACCCCGTAGCGGTGGCGGTGGAAAAAGCACCGAACGTTACCCAGGGTGAGAGATGTCCATACTCTCTGGCCAGCAGGGTGGCCGTCATAAAGGCTGTTGCCGTGTGCCCTGACGGAAAACTGCGGTTGTCGGTGGCATCGGGACGCATGCGTTTCATCGAGCGTTTCAGACTTTCGGAGGCACCATAGGTGAGCAGGGCAGAGAAAGCACTGTTGGCCGCAAGCTGACGCCAAGAGCTTCTTGACGCGACACCGGCTGCTTTCAGCGTGATGACAGTGAGAGCCGGTATCCATTCCACCACATTGTCAATATTGCTATGACGTCGGGAGAGAGGAGCCGGTAGACGGTTGCTCAACTTCGCATCTTGCTGCTTCTCCACAAAGCCTCCGATAATAAGGGGCATTCCGACGAGAGCTGTGGCGGTGAGCTGACGGTGGGTGGACTGCGGAAGGGTGTCGGTAGCCATCGTTCGGGGTTGCTGTGCCATTGCACTGAAGGAAGATAGTAATGATGCTGCAAGCAACACGGTGAGCGGGGGTATCAATTTCATAAACTTAATGATTCAGAATGCAAAGATAAGCATAATCCTTCGTCTAAGGCCTGTACTTCTGAAAATCTTTTGCTCAAATGTAAAACAAGGCCATCATAAGGACTTTTTTTGTTCTGCTTGTAGAATGGATTCACTTTCCAGATTGAAGGAGATGACGGTGAATTCAGCTCTGTAATTGTGCTCAGTGAGAATGAAAGTAATCTTTAACTACTGCAGATTATGGGGCGGCTGCAGAGCTGTCAACAAGTCATAGTTTGCTGTAGTAAAGCACCTTCTTTCTTGTTGACTGTCTTCTGATAATCAATGATTTAACCCATGCAGTAGGTTGTACTTCCACGAAGCGGAGTGTCAGCTCAAAAGCAGGTTCTGAACCGACCGGGGATGAGAGCCCCCTCTAAACCTTGGCCGAGATCCCTTCTAACCCCTGGGTGATAAGGCCGATCGCTCGATGGTGCCGCAATCAGTATCCCCTTGGCTTTGAAACCACCTCCCGTTATCGGAGCAGAACGTTTTCCACCTGCGCCTTAAGCAGATCCTGAAACAGCATGAGTAGCGCTGATATGCTGTGAGATTAAAACGAAAAAGACTGCAATGTTGCCGAAACAACTTGCAGTCTCTTCTATCTGAATAGAGTTGGCCGTTCAGCCTTTTACGATGGGGTGGAGCAATGGGTAACCACGCTCACCCTGCTGCTCACCATAGAAGTCAGTTGCCTTAACCGTGCAACATGTCTGCACTCTGATTCTTGGGTGATAGGCTGTCGGCTTGCTGTTCAGGCGGCCGTATAGCAGCTGCCCTGGAGCAGAGCCTCCCCATAAAGTTCCATCGCTTTGCGATAGGCATCAAAGAATTTCTTGATGCATTTCTTGATCGTTTTCATCTTGTTATCCTTTCTTTTATGAGCCCGCTTTGGGCTCGGTTAAACAACGAACCAGCAATCTTTTCGTTGCAAAGGTAGTATCTGTGTGCGTTAACAGCAAGCCTTTTCGAGCTTTTTCCTCTTCACACTCTTATATTTTGACTTGAGTCAAAGAATGTGGTGTGTAGTGCATTTTGGCAGGTGCAAGTGTCAATTTGGGTGTGTCAGTCTGACTTTCAAGGCCTTATTTCGGCTCAGATAAGAAAGCGGGTGGATGGAGGGCTATTGCTATCTCTGCACTTCCGGGTCGTAGCCCCTCGGGATATGTGGCAGCATGCAGCTCACTTTCAAGTTGTCAAACATATGTTAGACTTTTGGACATCATATGTTTGACGATTTGACAGGTGGTGTATTAATCGTTGGAATCTGCGGTGTTCACTGGCATCCATGCGCAGACAGCAGCCCGTTCTCCTCACCCACATTCCTCTGGGCTCATATTTCACCTTAAAGCTAATGGGGCGGAAAGAATTTGGGAGAGCGTCTTCGGTAGGGGATGAATGCGCGAGAACACAGCTGACCATCATCCCCATACTCTCTTTTCTAAGCCGGAATCCCCGGTTCCGACTTGGCCGGTCAATTAACGGCAGAGAGCTCCCCACTTCTGTCTATGGGGAGCTGACAATACCTAATCAATGAATTTTAGGAACTTATCGGCTTGCGTGGCGAGCTGCGTCTTCTGTTCCTCGGTGAGTACCATGCGGCCTTCAGTCCAAGCCTCTAAGTTGAGAGCGATGCCCGTCTGTCCCTCCGTCATCACATTGGCTTTCAGTACGGTGAGCAGTTGGGTGAGCAGTTTGCGGCATCCCGCAGTAGCCGCTTTTCCGCCTGCTCCTGTAAGTGTGAACTTTCTGCCGGCAAGCACTGTGGACGCATTGCGTTCGGCTGGGTTGACGGGACGTGATAGCCAATCGATGAGATTTTTCACGTGGCCAGGATAGGAATAGTTGTACTCAGGTGAGAATATCCACACGCCGTCGGCCTCAGCCACTTCCTTGCGTGCTGCTTCCACCGCCTCGGGTGCAGGGTATTCGATGTCCTGGTTCATCAGAGGAACGTCCGAGTAGTCGAGTTCCTTGACTATGGCTTTGCCCTTGAGGTGTTGCTTGACGAGCTCACTCAGTTCGCGGTTGAAACTCTGTTTGCGGAGAGAGCCGATAATAAAAAGTATCTTCTTCATAATGGATGGAGTTTTAAAGATGAAACATGTGGTAAAAAGGTAAATCGTGGAAAACCCTTGACCGTGTAAGCTAAGCGTCGCACTCTGCAATGCCGCTGAGCACTTTGTGAGCTAAAGCGCCGTCAGTGTTTGCGATTCGTAATGCGGTGGAGTGATGCCGTGGAGTGCAAGATAGTCGGTGAGGACGCGGTAGGGTTTGTGATGGAAAAGACTCTTCATCCCATTGCTGTATGCCTTCGGGGCGCTTCGAGTTGACCCAGAATGGGAACAAGCTGAAGACGACGAATGACAAGCGGCAGTGCTACGGAGTGAATCCTGAAAGGGATGAGGTTGTCATAGAGCTATTAAGAAAAAAGCACCCGGACAGTGCACACTGCTGATTCCGGGTGCCAGTATTCAATCGTCTGAAGAACGGAGGGTGTCAGGCATTGTCTTTCTCCTTCAGTACGTCCATAATCTTGGAACGCAGCTCATCGCAGAGCTCAGGGTTATCCTTAAGCAGCTTGATGGAGCCGGTGCGGCCTTGACCAAGCTTAGTGCCGTTGTAGCTGAACCAGCTGCCGCTCTTCTGAATGACGTTGTGCTCTACGCCAAGGTCAAGGATTTCTCCCACCTTGTTGATGCCTTCACCGTAGGTGATTTCGAATTCGGCCTTACGGAATGGTGGGGCCACCTTGTTCTTCACTACTTTCACGCGCACCATGTTGCCGATGGGGGTATCACCGTCCTTTACAGTCGTTGTCTTGCGGATGTCGATGCGCACGCTGGCATAGAATTTCAGCGCATTACCGCCCGTTGTTGTCTCCGGACTACCGAACATCACACCAATCTTCTCGCGGAGCTGATTGATGAAGATGCAGCAGGTGTTGGTCTTTGATATTGTGGCAGTGAGCTTACGCAGTGCCTGACTCATGAGGCGGGCCTGGAGGCCCACTTTGTTTTCGCCCATGGAGCCATCGATTTCGGCCTTGGGGGTGAGGGCAGCCACAGAGTCGATGACCAGGACGTCGATGGCACTCGAACGTATCAGCTCATCGGCTATCTGCATGGCTTGCTCGCCGTTGTCGGGCTGGCTAATCCAGAGGTTTTCGACGTCGACACCCAGATGGGCTGCGTAAAAACGGTCGAAGGCATGTTCGGCATCGATGAATGCAGCGATGCCCCCCTGCTTCTGAGCTTCTGCGATAGCATGGATAGCCAGAGTGGTCTTACCCGATGATTCAGGACCGTAAATCTCGATGATGCGTCCGCGCGGATAGCCGCCAACGCCGAGGGCTGCGTCAAGGCCAATGCTTCCGGTGGGAATGACCTCAACGTCGGCAATGCGCTCGTCACCCAGCTTCATGATGGACCCCTTGCCGAAGTCCTTTTCTATTTTCGACATGGCTGCCTGCAGTGCCTGGAGTTTTCCGGCATTGGTCTGGGCAGTCGTGTTCTCGTCTTCTTTCTTTGCCATAGTTGATAATTGATTATTCTTGATGTCAGTGATTATCAGAGTTCGAGGTCGCCGTCGAAAATCTCATGCCAGGGCAGTCCTTGCTCGGCAACGACTTTCAGGAATGGATCCGGGTCGAAGTCTTCGACATTCCATACACCGGGTTTGCGCCATATTCCTTTTAAGAACATCATGGCGCCGGTCATGGCAGGCACTCCGGTTGTGTAGCTCACTCCCTGCATTCCCGTCTCCTTGAAAGCATCTTGATGGCGACAGTTATTATATATATAATAGGTATGCTCCTTGCCATCCTTGATTCCGCGTATACGGCAGCCGATGCTCGTTTCGCCGTCGTAGTTGGCACCCAAGTCCTGCGGATTGGGGAGCACAGCCTTGAGGAATTGCAGCGGGATGATGTTCACTTTTACGGTTGCTCCAGAGCCGTCGGCCAAAGGAGCCTCGTAGCACACAGGATCGATACGAGCCATGCCGACATCCTGGATGACGCGCAAGTGGGTGAGATACTCCTGTCCAAAAGTCATCCAGAAACGTGCTCTGCGGATGGTGGGATAGTTCTTTACAAGACTTTCCAGCTCTTCGTGGTGCATCAGATAGCTTTCGCGCGGACCAATATTTGGGTAGGTCAGAGGTTTGTGCACTGCCAGCGGCTCAGTCTCTATCCATTTGCCATCTTCGTAATAGAGGCCCTTTTGGGTGATTTCTCGGATGTTGATTTCCGGGTTGAAGTTCGTGGCAAAAGCCTTATGATGGTTACCGGCATTGCAGTCGACGATGTCGAGTGACGTGATTTCGTCGAAAACGTGTTTGGCAGCGTAGGCGGTGTAGACTCCGCTCACACCCGGGTCGAAGCCACATCCGAGGATTGCGGTGAGGCCGGCCTTCTCGAAACGGTCCTTATAGGCCCACTGCCAGCTGTACTCGAAGTGGGCTTCATCTTTGGGTTCGTAATTGGCTGTGTCGAGATAGTTGCATCCACAGGCCAAACAAGCGTCCATGATAGTGAGGTCCTGGTAGGGGAGAGCCAGGTTGATGACAAGCTCTGGCTTGTAGCTGTCGAAGAGGCGTGTGAGCTGCCCTACGTCGTCGGCATCTACTTCTGTGGTCTTGATATCGTAGTTGTAGCCTTTGGCGTGAATAGCTTCTACAAGCCTGTCGCATTTCTCCTTGTGGTGACTGGCAATCATAAATTCAGTGAAAACGTCAGCATTCTGCACAATCTTGAATGCTGCCACGGTGGCAACGCCACCGGCTCCAATCATTAACACTCTGCTCATAAGTAGATTAAATTTATAATGGATATGCTTATTATTAATGCTTCTTTTTGGGCTCACTTAAGCTCGTCGGCCCTAATGCCGAGTGCGTTCATGAGCGAATAACCGAGAATTTCCTGCCGGAAGTTGCCTCCTTCCAAAGGCTGCATGGCAAAGAGCGTGATGTGCTTCTCTTCGTCGGCATCTCTCAACGCATTTCTTAGCGTTTCGTAGGTGAAGTCGTCGTCGGAGGGTATCACCATGATGCGTTTTACCTCGTCGTGGTTGAGAATTGTGTGCAGAAGATCAAGCATCACTGATGTGCTGTCGCCGCTCGGACCGCCCGTGGCGATGGAGTTGACGATGAACTCACCAAGATTGGCATCCTTGAAAGCCTTAGCGTTAAGCTCGGTTGCATAATCGGAAGGCTTGAAGTTCTCCATGCGGGAATGGCTCTTGTCGTGGAGAAGTACTACTTGGGTCTCATGTTCATCACCTGGCCGCAGCCGCCCGTCAAGAGCGATGTCGACTGCCCACTGACCGAAGTCAGCCTGTGGAATGCGCCGCCCTAACATACGTTCGAAGTTGACGATAAGGTTGAAAGCCACTTTGTCAACAAAGTCGGCATCGGCGATAATGATGTTCTCGCTCCAATGAATGGGTGTGGTGGTTGTATTCATAAGCGCAAAGATAATAAATAAATATGGTATTGATGGGGAAAGCCCGGAAAAATGTGGGCCGGATGAAAGGGTTTGGGGGTAAAAAACAATTAACCCACCTCAAAAAGAGCTTGAAGCGTCTTTTGAGGTGGGTTAGTAGATGGGAGGAAATGCTATTCAGTGGCCCATGAGCCCGTCTTTGCATCGCTCTCACCTTTCTGGTAATTTGCGCGATAGTAACCTCGGAGCTGCATGTCGAAGACCAGCGTGGAGTAAGCGGGGATAGAGCCGCTTTTGGTCTCGCCATACCCCAGTTTCCAAGGGATATAGACCTCCCAGCGATCGCCTATCTTCATGTGCTGCAGTGCGGTGGCGAAGCCATCTACAACGCCTGACACTTTGAAGACAGAGGGCTGGGCGGTATCGATACTGTAGTCGCCTGTGAAGGATTTATCGAACACGTAGCCTTGTGGATGTTGCGCCGTTGGCATCAGTCGGCCCAGATAGTTCACTTTTACGGAGTCGGTGTAGAGGGGCGACCCTGAAGCGCTCTTGCTGCTGTCGACTACGTGGACAATGATATTGTCAGTGCTGCTGGCAGTATAGTTGACGTTGTAGTCGGGCAGGGAAAAGCATTTGATAATCTTCCAGCTCTTGTCGCCGGCAGCTATCTTCTTTGATGTAGCGTCATAGAGCTTTTGAAAATAGTCGTCGTTGCGTTGCTGCCAGTCGGCGTATTCGTCCTCCTCACCCGTAGTTTCCATACAGGAGGTGAAGGGCAACAGCAGAACGGAGAGCAACGTCATTGCAAGCAATGTGCGCAGCGACTTGATGCTATGTGTTGATGAAAGTCTGTTCATATCTTACAGGGTGGACTATTACACGTCGAGTTTCTTTAGGAGGCTGGTGATGCTCACACGGTCTTCAATGATGCTGCGGAGCTTGCTCACGGGTACTCGCTCTTGCTGCATAGAGTCGCGATAGCGCAGCGTGACGGTGTCGTCCTTCAGCGTGTCGCCATCGACTGTGACGCAGAAAGGAGTGCCGATAGCATCCTGACGGCGGTAGCGCTTGCCAATGGTGTCCTTGACTTCGATGTGCGTGTTGAAGTGGAATTTCAGCTGGTCAACGATTTCTTGAGCCTTCTCGGGCATTCCATCCTTGTTGACGAGAGGGAGAACAGCGCACTTGATGGGGGCCAGTGGCTCGGGCAAGCGTAGCACCACGCGTTGGGTACCATTGTCAAGTTGCTCTTCAGTGTAGCTGTGGCACATCACGCTGAGGAACATACGGTCGACTCCGATTGAGGTTTCCACGTCGTAGGGAACGTAGCTCTCATTGGTATCGGGGTCAAAGTAGCGCATCTTGGTTCCTGAATATTTCTCATGCTGCGACAGGTCGTAGTTGGTGCGCGAGTGTATGCCCTCCACCTCTTTAAAACCAAAGGGCATATGGAATTCTATGTCAGTGGCAGCGTTGGCATAGTGAGCAAGCTTCTCGTGGTCGTGGAAGCGATAGTTCTCTTCGCCCATTCCTAAGGCTTCATGCCACTGCAGACGGTGCTTTTTCCAGTATTCGAACCACTGCATCTCGGTACCGGGCTTGCAGAAGAATTGCATCTCCATCTGTTCGAATTCACGCATACGGAAAACAAACTGACGTGCAACAATCTCGTTGCGGAAAGCTTTGCCTATCTGGGCTATTCCGAAGGGAAGCTTCTGACGGGTGGAGCGCTGCACGTTGAGGAAGTTGACGAAGATGCCCTGTGCCGTTTCAGGACGCAGATAGATGCGGTTGGTAGCACCGGCTGTAGAGCCCATCTCTGTGGAGAACATAAGGTTGAATTGGCGCACGTCGGTCCAGTTCTTTGTTCCCGATATGGGGTCGACGATACCTTCGTCGAGAATAATCTGCTTGAGCTCTTCAAGGTCGGGTCCCTGCATAGCTGCGGTGTAGCGGGCATGCAAGGCGTCGCGCTTCTGCTGGTGCTCAAGAACACGGGGGTTAGTGGCGCGGAATTTGGCCTCGTCAAAGGCTGCCCCGAATTTCTTCGCGGCTTTCTTTACCTCCTTGTCAATTTTCTCGTCGTATTTGGCGATTTGATCTTCTATGAGATTGTCAGCACGGTAGCGCTTCTTGGAATCGCGGTTGTCAATGAGCGGATCGTTAAATGCGTCAACGTGGCCACTGGCTTTCCATACGGTGGGATTCATGAAGATGGCTGCGTCTATGCCTACAATATTGTTGTGAAGAAGCACCATGGAATCCCACCAGTACTTCTTAATATTGTTCTTAAGTTCTACGCCGTTAGGACCATAATCGTAAACTGCAGCAAGTCCTTCGGGATAAATTTCTGAACTCGGGAAGACAAAGCCATATTCCTTGCAATGGCCTACAATCTTCTTGAAAACATCTTCTTGTGCCATGTTTCTATTTTAATAATTGATATGTTTGGCGTCTCCTTCCGCCTTTGGTGCGGGTGGGAGTTTTCTTTATGTGGCAAAGTTACTATATTTTGTCGAATTGGCCAAATAGCTTTTAAAAAGTTACTCTTCTTTTAGTTTTTTGAACCTTGAAGTGGGCGAAATCAGGGGTCCCAGGATATTCTTTGTGGGTTAGTTAATCGCTATCCAAGCACAGTGCACCCGCGGAACATGAAGCAAGAACGATAACTGCTCCTCTCAAGTCTGACATGAAGTTCGTATGCTTAGGTCCGCTGACTCTGCTGAAGAGCCGGTGGAGGACGGTTTATCTTCGGGGGATGACAAATGGTCTAATGCCGGGACGGTGTTGAGGGGTCAGCACTATGGTTCATGTGGGGTGAAAGTGGCGCTCTTGAGGGGCAAAGGCTGGGGTGACTATATGGTAATCCTATAGAAAAAGATTGTTCACTGCGCAGCGAATGATAAAAAGCTACGCAGCGAACAATCGTTTGCCAGGCTGCAAAATCAAGTGATAAGTCAGCAATATGCGGCCGCATATTACTCTTCCCGATAGTCTGAGTATATGTAAAGCATGCAGCAAGGACAGCCCTGTGGGGCTGAAGCATAGGTAACAGTCAAGCGACGACAGGAGCGCAGACCGGGGGTGGTGTGCCCTGCCACAGCTACAGTGCCCCGTGGGGCACACGAGCACGAAGTGCGCAGAGTCCTTCGAAGCTCCAACCAAGGATATTATCCACTGAGCCGAAATCCGTCCTTCTCTCGTTGCTTCTTTTCTTTGTGGACGGCTATGAGGGTCGCACCCTGCTGTGTAAAAGCACATCAATTTCTGCTCTTGGCAGTTGGCCATTAAGGAAATATAGAAACGTTAGGATTCAGTTCAAAAATAACGAAGACACGGACAATGTCAACAGGTCCCTTCATCTTGTGTTTTGCTACTGGGAAGAATTTGCTTCAGATGGAACAGCGTAGTAGCTCAACTTGCCCACTCTCACGTTCTCTGGATGGCTGAATCATTGGTGTAAAATCAAAAAAATAATTAAAAGCCAATATTACTCAAGGATTTATTTTGTGCTTTCGTGGAAACTTCGTACTTTTGCAAACTGTTTGGAATAAGTATCAATACGAATACAAAAAAGGTAGCAATGTCTAAGATTTGTCAGATTACCGGAAAGAAGGCACAGTTAGGTTGCAATGTGTCTCACTCAAAGCACCATACAAAGCGCAGCTTTGATGTTAACCTGTTCAGCAAGAAGTTCTTCTATGTGGAGCAGAATTGCTGGATCAATTTGAAGATCAGCGCCGCTGGTCTGCGTCTCATTAATAAAGTGGGTCTGGATGCCGCACTTAAGCATGCCGTTGCTAAAGGTTACTGCGAGTGGAAAGACATTAAAGTAATAGGAGAATAAGCATCATGGCAAAGAAAGCTAAGGGTAATAGGGTTCAGGTCATTTTGGAATGCACTGAAATGAAGAACAGCGGACTGCCCGGGACCAGCCGCTATGTGACTACAAAGAATCGCAAGAATACCCCCGAACGTCTCGAACTGATGAAGTATAACCCTATCCTGAAGAAGATGACTCTTCACAAGGAGATTAAGTAATTACTATTTTTAGGTATGGCAAAGAAAGCAGTTGCATCCCTCCATGAAGGTTCTACGGACGGACGCGCTTATTCTAAAGTTATTAAGATGGTGAAGAGCCCCAAAACTGGTGCCTATGTCTTCGATGAGCAGATGGTGCCAAACGAGGCTGTGAAGGATTTCTTTAAGAAGTAATTCCTTTTTTATCAAATCTACTATAAGACCGCATTTGAGTAATACTCAGTGCGGTTTTTTGTTGTACTCAGTGTGAAAAGTCCGTGATGGGGGGCATTTATGCGCATAGATGCCCAAGTCGCCTTAGAGACTTGTCGCGAGCTGCAGGCTGCTTTGTGTTAAGCTTCAACCGTTTGCGCGGGAAGTGCTTCATAGCTATTTGACAAGGTACTTGTGGTGATTTGAAGATGCTCTTAAAGTGGGTTGTTAAGCGATATTCAGAAGCTCTATGTACTTCCTTTTTTCTTTTGTCCGTCCATCGGGATGAGTCGGAACTCTCAGAAGTTGCTTCTTTGCATAGAATGCGCTTGAATCGCGATTATTTTCGATTTAAAGCTTTCGCGTTTCAGAATTATTTAGTAATTTAGCACCCAAATATAAACGGGAAAGCTGGCAGAACGAAAATAAACACTGTTTTTGCCGATTTCCTCCTAACATCAACTTATTAAATGGACGACTATCAGACAATCGACCAGGACCGCATTAAGAAAATCAATATAGAGGAAGAGATGAAATCTTCCTACATCGATTATTCGATGTCGGTTATTGTGGCGAGGGCGCTTCCCGATGTAAGAGACGGTTTCAAGCCCGTTCATCGTCGCATTCTTTATGCGATGCGTGACATCGGAAACACCAGTGACAAACCTTACAAGAAATGTGCCCGCGTGGTAGGTGAGGTACTTGGAAAGTATCACCCCCATGGTGACAGCTCTGTCTATGGTGCACTTGTGCGCATGGGCCAGGAGTGGAATATGCGTTATACGCTTATTGATCCACAAGGTAACTTTGGTTCTGTTGACGGTGATTCACCAGCAGCCATGCGTTATACAGAATGCCGCCTTTCAAAGATGGGTGAGCACATCATGGATGACCTTGACAAGGATACCGTTGACATGACGAACAATTTCGACGATACCCTTCTTGAGCCTACGGTCATGCCGACCAAGATTCCCAACCTTCTTGTTAATGGTGGAAACGGTATTGCCGTAGGAATGGCTACCAATATTCCAACCCATAACCTGGGTGAAGTGATTGACGGCTGTTGTGCATACATTGATAATCCGGACATAGACCTCGAAGGCTTGATGGAGTATATTAAGGCTCCCGATTTCCCCACAGGTGCTTACATCTACGGGTTGCAAGGCGTGAAGAATGCCTACGCCACCGGTCGTGGACGAATAGTTATTCGAGCCAAGGCCGAGATTGAGAGCGACGAGAATCATGATCGCATCGTCATCACCGAGATTCCTTATGGTGTCAACAAGCAGCAGCTTATCGAATACATCGCAGAACTGGTGAAGGAAGGAAAGCTGTCGGGTATCAGCAATGCCAACGATGAGTCAGGACGCCAGGGTATGCGCATCGTCATTGATGTCAAGCACGACGCCAATGCCAACGTCATCCTCAATAAGCTCTTCAAGATGACGGCCTTGCAGAGTAGCTTCCCTGTGAACTGCATCGCCCTTGTGAAAGGGCGCCCACGTCTGCTCACTTTGAAGGACTGCATTAAGTACTTTGTGGAGCATCGCCACGAGGTGACTATCCGCCGTACAAAGTTCGACTTGAAGAAGGCTCAGGAAAGGGCACATATTCTGGAGGGTCTTATCATTGCCTGCGACAACATCGATGAGGTCGTACATATTATCCGTGCAAGTAAGACTCCTGTTGACGCTCAGCGTAATTTGGAACAGCGCTTTAACCTTGATGAGCTTCAGTCGAAGGCCATTGTCGACATGCGCCTCTCTCAGTTGACTGGACTCCGCATGGACCAGTTGCATACTGAGTACGAAGAGCTTGAGAGACAGATAGACTACTTAAATCAAATCCTCGCTGACCCCGAGCTCTGCAAGAAAGTAATGAAAGATGACCTTATTGAGGTGAAGGAGAAGTTCGGAGATGAGCGTCGTACGCGTATCATTCCGGCCGAACACGAGTTCAATGCAGAGGACTTCTATCCCAATGACCCTGTTGTTATTACAGTGAGCCATTTGGGATATGTGAAGCGTACTCCGTTATCCGAATTCCGTGAGCAGTCACGCGGCGGAGTGGGTTCAAAGGGTGCCCGGCATCGCGAACAAGACTTTACAGAGTTCATCTATCCTGCCACCATGCACCAAACAATGCTCTTCTTCACACGTAAGGGCAGGTGCTACTGGTTGAAATGTTACGATATTCCTGAGGGTAACAAGGATTCCAAGGGCAGAGCAATACAGAATTTGCTTAATATCGACAGCGATGACAGTCTGAATGCCATCCTTCGTCTGCGTGGTTTGGATGATGAAGAGTTTGTGAATAGTCATTATGTGGTCTTTGCCACACGCAATGGAACGGTTAAGAAGACCTGCCTTGAGGCCTATTCGCACCCGAGAGCCAATGGCGTGAATGCCATCAATATTGCCGAAGGCGACGAAGTGGTGGATGTTAGACTCACCAATGGTCATAATGAGCTAATATTGGCTAATCGGAATGGCCGGGCCGTCAGATTCAACGAGTCGGATATTCGTTGTATGGGCCGCACTGCCACCGGTGTGCGCGGTATGCGACTCGACGATGGCGACGATGGAGTTGTTGGTATGATTGTTGTCAACCATGCCGATACAGAGACGGTGATGGTTGTAAGCGAGAATGGTTATGGCAAGCGTTCGCTTGTTGAGGATTACCGTAAGACAAACCGGGGTGGAAAGGGTGTGAAGACGCTCAACATCACCGAGAAGACCGGCCGGCTCGTAGCAATCAAGAATGTGACCGACGACAATGACCTTATGATTATTAATAAGAGTGGTATAGCCATCCGGCTCTCTGTAGCCGAAGTGCGTGTCACCGGCAGGGCTACTCAGGGTGTGCGCCTCATCAATCTTGCGAAGAAGAATGATGTTATTGCTTCAGTCTGCAAGGTGATGAGCTCTGAGCTTGAAGCCTCCGTAGAAGAGGAAAGTCGATCGCAGTGGTCGCAAAAGCATGAGGAGATAGAGGAAGATAATACGGCCATCGATGATTCTCCGAAAGAGGATGAAACAAACGAGGGCGGCGATGCGTCTTCTGATGAAAGTGGTACCCCAATCGTAGATTTCGATACCACTGACGATAGTGACAACGATGAATAAAAACCTTTTAAAAGATAAACGTATGAAGAAAATCATGATTGCGGCCATGATGCTTATAGGAGCATCTACCGCTTTTGCTGGCGACAGTGACGCGCTCAAGGCAATCTTGAAAGCTAATGACTACGCTCAGGCTGAGAGCCTGCTGAAGTCGTCGCTCTCGCAGCTGGCAAGTAATGCCGAAAAAGCCAAGGCTTATAACAAACTTGTGGAGTTGGCATTGAAGACTTACAATGTGCAGAAGGCAACGATGGCTGCCAACCAGACCTTTGAGCAACTGAAGCAGAAGGATAAGGTGCAGCCTTATGATACGGTGGCTTTCTACAACTCAGCTTACAACGCTTTGAAGGCTGCTGTGGAATGCGACAAGTACGACGCCATGCCTAACGAGAAGGGAAAGGTGAAACTGAATTTCCGAGACGGCAACAAGCAAAGAATCTGGGATGCCCGTACGATGCTCGTCAATGGCGGACAACGTGCTGCTCAGCTTCGCCAGAACGAAGATGTCATCAAATATTGGGGAGCTTTCCTCGATACTGAGGACTCTCCCTTGTTCACGGGCATCTCGCGTGAGAGTGAGAAGTCATACTTTGGACAGGTGGCTCTTTTCACTTCCGAGTATGCCGACATGTTGAAGAAAACCGACTTGGCCAATAAGTATATCGACATGGCGCTGAAGGATGACTCCGTGAAAGCTGAGGCTACCGACATGAAGATACGTTACATGCAAGAGGGGCTCACCTCGCGCCAGGATTCTATATCCTGCCTTGAGAAGCTGAAGGACTTCTATGCAACCAACAGTAACAATGAAGTTGTGTTCAACTCTCTGGCCAGTTTCTATAGTGGGCTGGGCATGAAGGACGACATGGCTAAGCTTGTCTCCGACAAATTAGCTCAGGATCCCAACTACTTCGCAGCATGGCGTGCTAAAGGTCTTGCTGAGCTCAATGCCAACAAGTACGATGATGCCATCACAAGCTTCAAGAAGGCTATCGGCGTGCGTTCCAATGATGCGCTTGCTTTGACTTATCTGGGCTTCTCGCTCAATGCAAAGGCAGCCACTCTTAATACTGTCGCAGAGCAGAAGCAGACTTATACCGAGTCCTTGGGCTATCTTCAGAAAGCTAAGGAGGCTGATCCTGACCGGCGTGCAGCCAACTGGACCTATCCTCTCTACCAGTGCTACTACGCTCTCTATGGCGCTAATGACAGCCGTACGAAGGAACTTGAAAGTGAGCTGAAGCACTAAGCTGATATCACAAAAGAGCCATAAAGGCCACTCTATAAGGGGAAGAACGCTGAATACATACTAAGTAAGCGCTCTTCCCCTTCTTTTTAGCAAATTATGTTAATATTGCAGACAGAAGCTCTTCATTCTCAATCCTTTTTATTATATTTGCAAAGATGAAGTTTAGAGAACTCCGATTGATTGTAACTGCTTTGCTGCTCATCTCCTCACTATGTACTTTTGCAGGCAGAGTGATGACGAAGGCGGATAAGCTGAATGCTAAAGTCGATGCAGAGCTTAAAATTCTGTCTTCGCAGAAGGATTCAGCCGGTTATTACTTTTGTGTGGCTAATGCAATTCTCTTTGCCGTGGAATGCGATAAGGCGGATTCTTTGTTAAGTTATCATGCAAGCAATCAAAGCCGGCTGGAACCACTGCGCCGTAGGATGATTCACAGTGCGCTTTCTTCCCCGTCTTATTCCCCAGAGCAGCTAAAGCGTTTTTTAAATGTGTTTATTGAAAGTGCGTCTTCGCCGCTTTTTTCCAACGTGACCTATCCCGCTGGTAAGGTAGCGTTGATGGTTAGTCAAAAGGCGATGTCGTTAGCCCAATATGCAATGGCAGAATATTATGCTGACATCGCCCTGCTTTATGCCGATTATGCAGCGAAGGCAGCAGAGATGAAAGTAGGGTGCATGCGCCATCGCCTGCGCACTCAAGCAGATTCAACGGCTTATCTTATGGTGTTGCTCGACCTTCATGAGAGACAGCCGGACAATAAAACTTATTATAGTCAGTTACTTGATGTCCTGACAGAACCGGGTAGGGAGACTGATTTAGTGAAGTTCGCTGATGACGAGCTACGTCGCGATTCAGCCGATGTGAGAGCTTGGATACTTAAAGGTGAGGCTTCAATGCATATGCATCATTGGGATAATGCCATCGCTGCTTATAAGAAGGCGGAGGAAATCGAACACCCCTTGGGAGTTGATTATAACTTGGGTATTTGCTTGAGTTCAAAAGCTTTGGAACTCAAGGATAGCCTTGTCGACAGCCGAGGCCGTCTCTCGAAAACCGACAGACCCAAGGTGCGCAAACTCTTGGATGAGGCATGTGTCTTCATGGAGAGGGTCAGGCAGGGCGATGCCGGGCAGAAGCAGTTCAAATGGGCTAAGCCGCTCTATCTCATTTATTATGCCACTGGTCAGCGAGGCCGTGCTAAGGAAATTAAGGAATTAATGGAGGATTGAAATGAAAGTCAGGATAATCTTAAGACAAGTTGTTTTCTTATTGCTCTTTCTGCTGGCTCCTTTCACGCTGAGCGCTCAGAAGAAGGAGATAAGCCAAGCCAAGCAGTGGCTCAAGGCTGGCAACAATTTGGAGAATGCCGAACAGAGTATGCAGAAGTTGTTGAAGGACTCGTCGAATTGGGAAAATGAGAAGATTTGGTCATTGCTTTTCAACGCCGTCAAGAAGCAGTACGAGCAGGGCAATGAAAAATTGTATCTGAAACAGCAATACGACACAGCCAGTTTGTTTACTCTGAATAAGAAGATGTTCGAAATTCTGGAGCGTTTCGATTCTGTTGAGGCCCGACCTGACAAAAAGGGTAGGGTAGAGCTCAAGTACAGAAAGAAGCATGCCGACTTTTTGGTGCCTTTCCGCTCTAATCTATTCAGTGGAGGCTCCTACTTTGTCAACAAGCGCAATTATCCAGAGGCATATGTTATGTTTTCTACCTATCTGGATTGTGGAATTCAGCCCTTATTCACGGGCATTGATTTCATGAAGAAAGACTCTCTGAAAATTTATGAGGCTGCTTATTGGGCTGTGTTCTGTGGGTATAAGATGAAGAAACCCAAAGATGTATTCCGTTACATGGATTTGGCACTGAGGGACACGCTGCATCGGCCATACACCCTTCAGTATCAGGCTGAGGCCTTTCTTATGCAGAAGGACACTGTGAAATGGTTGTCTATATTGGAGAAGGGTTTCCGCAGCTATCCCCGTTTCGTGTACTTTTTCCCGCATTTAGCAGATTATTATTCTCACCATGGCCAGATGGCAAAGGCGCTTGACCTCTCGGAGAAAGCCCTTCAAGTCGATCCCACCAATCTCATCTATCAGTACGCCAAGGCGAATATCCTGCTCAATATGGGTAGTTATAAAGACTGCATATCGCTCTGCGACCATATCATCTCCAAGAATTCCTCAATGGCTGACGCCTACCTTACAGCGGGCCTTGCCTTCTTTAATCAGGCCGTAGAGCTCGATAAGAACATTCATCTTACGGCTAATCAGAAGTCGCAAATTCAGACGCTCTATCACCGTGCTCTTCCTTATCTTGACCATTACCGGAAAATGGCTCCTAACAGTAAGGATAAATGGAGCTTGCCTTTATATACTATTTATCTCAACCTGAATATGGGAAAGGAGTTTGACGAGATGAATGCGATCATTAACAATGAGCAAAAGAAGTAGAACCAGCTTATAATAGTTGATTGAAGACAATGAACACAATAGAACCTACCTCTAAGGGATTTCTTTTTGGAGGCGAAATCCTTACACCCAATGAAATGCAGAAATCTGTGGGAGAGGCTATCACTTCCACCAACAATGACGTCGTTGTACTCTCTCCCACCGGTAGCGGCAAGACTTTGTCCTATTTGCTTCCCCTTGTTTCTGAACTTGATGCCAATGCTCCGGTAGTGCAGGCTATTGTCATTTTGCCAGGTCGGGAGTTGGCTCTTCAGTCGTCGCTTGTACTTCGGCAGTTGAGGACTTCACTCAAGAGTTTCGCTTGCTATGGCGGACGGTCAACGATGGATGAGCATAAAAAGTTGAAGACCATCAACCCTCAAATCATTTTCTCTACGCCAGGCCGACTGAACGATCATCTTGTCAAAGGCAACATCAAGACGGATGCAGTACGCTTCGTTGTTATTGATGAGTTTGACAAGTGCCTTGAATTGGGATTCTGCGATGAGATGAAGCAGCTCATGCACCTTATGCCTGCTTCAGTGCGAAGAATACTTCTTTCTGCTACCGACCAGGAGCAAATTCCCTCATTCGTCAATATGCAGCACACGGTGAAGCTCAATTTCAATGGCGACGCCAGGACAGTGTCCGACAGAGTCTCGATTTATGAGGTGAGGAGTGCCGAGAAAGACAAGTTGTCTACGCTTCAGGCCTTGCTCCGCACATTAGGTTCCGAGAGCAGCATTGTCTTCGTTAATTATCGTGAGAGTGTGGAGCGTGTGGCCGAATACCTTTCTCAGCAAGGCTTTGTAGTTAGTGCTTTCCATGGGGGACTCGACCAGAAAGCGCGTGAAGCCGCCCTCTATCGGTTCTATAATCATTCCTCCAATGTTTTGGTGAGCACTGACTTAGCCTCACGCGGTCTCGACATTCCCGATATTTCCGATATCATTCATTATCATCTTCCCGAGAACGAGCAGTCCTTCATTCATCGTGTGGGACGTACTGCGCGTTGGAATGCCTCCGGGTGCAGTTATTTTATCCTTGGTCCAGGTGAGGAACTTCCCCCCTATGTCGTTTCTACGGGCGTCCATGCTCTAACCTTGGAAGCGGCTTCGAGTCTGCCTCCAATTCCTCATCCCCGTATGAGCACTATATATATAGGTAAAGGGAAAAAGGATAAGATAAGCAAGGGCGATATCGTAGGGTTCCTGTGTAAGCAAGGGGGATTGAGAGGTAGTGACATCGGTCAGATAGATGTCCTTGAGAGATGGAGCTATGTTGCCGTAGATTATTCCAAATTCAACCTTGTACTCCAGCGTGTTCAGGGAGAGAAGATAAAAGGACTGAAAACGCGCTGTGAGGGGCTTCGGTGATGAGGATTCTAAAGTTGTAAGCAAATTCCCTGGAAATTATTTGCCAGTTCCGAATAAATAGCGTACATTCGCACTGTGAACAAGTAATATTGTGTAACAAAACAATTCGTCTATGAAGAAGTACAATTTTAATGCGGGACCTTCGATATTGCCCCGCGTGGTTATTGAGAACACAGCAAAGCAGATTCTTGACTTCAATGGTAGTGGTCTCTCGCTGATGGAAATCAGTCACAGAGCCAAGGACTTCCAGCCCGTCGTCGATGAGGCTGTGACCTTGATAAAGGAACTCCTCGATATTCCAGAAGGTTATTCAGTTATCTTCCTCGGTGGTGGAGCTTCACTGCAATTCATGCAGATTCCTGCAAACTTCCTCATTCATAAGGCTGGCTACGTTAATTCCGGTACGTGGGCCAAGAAAGCTCAGAAGGAAGCCCGTCACTTTGGTGAGGTCGTTGAAGTAGCTTCTTCTGCCCCTGACAACTATGTTTATTATCCGGAAATCAAAGATGTGCCCTCCGACCTCGACTATCTGCACATTACGTCAAACAACACCATTTTTGGCACAGAGCTGCGCGAGGATCCTGAGGTGCCCGTGCCATTGATTGCCGATATGTCGTCGGACATCATGAGTCGTCCTGTCGACGTGAGCAAGTACACGGCCATCTATGCCGGTGCTCAGAAGAACATGGCTATGGCTGGTGTGACCTGCATCATCCTGAAGAACGACATGCTGGGGAAGGCTCCCCGCGAGCTCCCCACTATGATGGATTACCGTACACATGTCGATAAAGGCTCCATGTTCAACACTCCACCAGTGGTGCCCATCTACTCCTTGCTCGAGACCATGCGCTGGGTGAAGGCGCAGGGCGGAGTCAAGGAGATGGATCGCAGGGCTCACGAACGTGCGCGCATCGTCTATGATGAAATCGATCGCAACAAGCTCTTCCGTGGAACCGTGAAGGAGGATAGCCGATCACTGATGAACCTTTGTTTCGTCATGAGTGAAGAGTATAAGGATTTGGAGAAGCCGTTCCTCGACTTCGCTACAGAGCGTGGCATGGTGGGCATCAAGGGTCACCGTTCGGTAGGAGGATTCCGCGCCAGCTGCTACAATGCACAGCCGCTTGAAGGGGTCAATGCACTCGTTCAGTGCATGAAGGATTTCGAGGCTCAACATTAATTTTTAAGTATGAAGAGATTATTCTTTATCGGACTCTTGGCTTTCTCTGCTGTGGTTGCCTTCGCTCAGAAGAGCAGCCTCAGTGTTGAGGGTACTACATCCAAGTATATTGGCGACACGGTGCAGATTCTTACGCACGAGAATTTCAATACCCCCATAAAGGTCGTTGCTAAGAACAATAAGTTCAGTGCGCGTGTTCCTCTGAACAAAGTGGGCGATATGCTCATCACATGGCTTCCCAAGGCAAAGGATGCTCGTCCCGTTAGAGTTATCATCTTGGGAGTGCCTGGTGAGAAGGCTCAGGTCAGCTTTGAGAACTTTCGTCCGGATGGCGGCATGAACATCTACGTCACAGGCTCTAAGTTCTATAAGGAGTCCGACGTGATTGACCGCACTCTCGAGAAGATGACCGATGAGAAGCAGATTGCTGACTATGTGGTCAACTTCATCAAGCAGCATCCAAGCAGTGATGCTCCCATGCGTTTTCTGCGCGATTTCGGCTATGACGATGCTTTGCGGATGCAGGAGGCTTTCAGTCCCGAAGTGCGCAATGGCCGTATGAAGGACTATCTGGAGGATCACATGAGTATTCTGAAGAAGCGCCACGATGAGGAAGAGGCTGCTGCCAAAAAGCAGGCAGCCGGAATTGTTGCTCCCGACTTCACCCTTAATGACCTCAACGGAAAGCCGCTCTCGCTCTCGTCTCTGAAGGGTAAGTACGTAGTACTCGACTTTTGGGGCAGCTGGTGCATTTGGTGTATCCGTGGCATTCCAAAGATGAAGGAGTATTACAACAAGTACAAGGGAAAATTCGAAATCCTCAGTATCGACTGCAATGATACTGACCAGAAGTGGCGCGACGCAGTGAAGAAATATGAGCTGCCGTGGCTTCACGTCTATAATCCCCGTGATAGCAAGGTCCTCAGTGACTATGGCATCCAAGGCTTCCCCACAAAGATTCTTGTGGG
>Ga0256406_1003075_pt1 | contig 21636 bp, 20 predicted proteins | sample RumenRJG_03DNA_FD_185986 | JGI IMG/M metagenome (GOLD analysis project Ga0256406, IMG submission 185986) | Bovine rumen microbial communities from Lethbridge, Alberta, Canada - RJG_03 | ecosystem: Host-associated > Mammals > Digestive system > Stomach > Rumen | place: Canada: Alberta | collected... | reverse complement strand
CGACAACGGCATGATGGCCGAGAAGGCCCAGGATGCACTGGCTGCGACGCCTGCGGAAGGAGCCAAGGCTCCCACTGTTCCCGCGGCCATGACCCCCGCGGCTTCGGCGCCTGCGCCTGCAAAGAAGTCCGCGGTTCCCGACGCTGCCAACTTCCGCGTGCTTGAGGAGGCCGCGCGTGCCTACCTCGACGATGATGAGTGGGCAAAGATCGACCGCGCCTATCACTTTGCGGCCGACTACCACCGCGACCAGCGCCGCCGCTCTGGCGAGCCCTATATCAACCACCCCGTCGAGGTGGCCCTCATCCTCTGCAAGGACCTCCACATGGACGAGGACACCATCTGCGCCGCGCTCCTGCATGACACGGTGGAGGACACCCCGGCAACGCTCACGCAGATCTCGGACCTCTTTGGCGAGACCGTGGCCGAGCTGGTGGATGGCGTCACCAAGCTCACATCCATCAAGGTGACCTCGATGGACGAGAAGCAGGCCCTCAATTTGCGCAAGATGTTCCTCGCCATGTCCAAGGACATCCGCGTGGTCATCATCAAGCTTGCGGACCGCCTGCACAACATGCGCACCCTGGCGGCGCTGCCGCCCGACCGCCGCCTCTTCAAGGCGCGCGAGACCATGGATGTCTACGCACCTCTTGCCGACCGTCTGGGCATCTCGTCCATCAAGTGGGAGCTTGAGGACCTTGCGTTCTTCTGGCTTGAGCCCGAGGAGTACCAGCGCGTGGCGCGCATGGTGCAGGACTCGCGCGCCCAGCGCGAGGACGACACCGAGGCGGCCATCAAGACCCTGGATGACGAGCTCAAGCGCGTGGGTCTCAAGAACTACCAGATCACCGGCCGCCCCAAGCACCTCTGGTCCATCTACCAGAAAATGACCCGCAAGGGCCGGGACTTCTCGGACATCTATGACCTTATCGCCCTGCGCATCATCACGCAGACGGTGGGGGACTGCTACTCGGCGCTTGGTGCCGTCCACACGCTGTGGCACCCCATGCCCGGCCGCTTCAAGGACTACATCGCCACACCCAAGGCCAACCTCTACCAGTCGCTCCACACCACGGTGGTGGGTCCGGACGGCAAGCCCATCGAGATCCAGATTCGCACGGTCGAGATGCACGAGGCATCCGAGTACGGCGTCGCCGCCCACTGGCTCTACAAGAAGGCCGGCAACTCCCAGGGCAAGATGTCGGCCGAGGACCGCTCGATCGACTCGACCATCAACTGGATTCGCAAGAGCCTCGACTGGGCCGTCGAGGACGACATCGACGACCCGCACGAGTTCCTGAACAACCTGCGCGTGGACCTCTTTGAGCACGAGATCTTTGTCTTCACGCCAAAGGGCGAGGTCATGAGCCTGCGTCGCGACTCCACGCCGCTCGACTTTGCCTATGCCGTCCACACCGAGGTGGGCAACCACTGCGTGGGAGCCAAGGTCAACGGGTCGGTTGTGCCACTCACCTACAAGCTCAACATGGGCGACCGCGTTGAGGTCCTCACGAACAAGAATGCCAAGCCCAGCCGCGACTGGATGAACATCGTGGTCACGCCCTCGGCGCGCGCCAAGATTCGCAAGTACTTCTCGGTGGAGACGCGCGCGGACGACGCCGAGCAGGGCAGAAGCGAGCTCGCCCACGAGCTGCGGCGCCGCGGCTACGGCATCTCCACGCAGCGCACGGTCAAGGCCATCGAGCGCGTGTACCCTCAGTTCGACTACCGCACGCCCGACGACCTCTTTGCCGGCATTGGCACGGGCAAGGTCTCGGCAAAGCAGGTGGCCAACCGCATCGAGGAGATCCTCGAGGAGGGCTCGCCCGAGCAGCTTGAGGCTGCGCGCAAGGAGGCGGAGCGCCAGGCCAAGCGCGAGGAGGCCATCAAGGAGAACAAGCCCCTCATGCAGTCCTATGCCATCACGCAGACTGCCAAGGGCGCCCGCCGCCGCAGCAACTGCGGCGTGGTCGTGAAGGGTGACGCTGATCTTCTCGTCCACCTTGCGCACTGCTGCAACCCCGTTGCCGGCGACGACATCGTGGGCTTTGTGACGCGCGGGCGCGGTGTCTCGGTGCACCGCGCCAACTGCCCCAACGTGCGCGACCTCATGAACCACCCCGAGCGCATGATACCCGTGGAGTGGGACACCTCCGGCGCCACCGAGTTCAGGGTCGAGATCGTGGTCGAGGCGACGGATCGCATGGGGCTGCTCAAGGACATCACCATCGCCATTGGCGACGCGGGCGGAAACATCCTCTCCGCTGCCACCCAGACCGGCAAGCAGGGCATCGCGCGGCTGCGCTTCATTGTGGCCATCTCGGACGCAAGCCTGCTGGACGCGCTGCTCGCCAGCGTCTCCCGCGTGCCGTCCGTCTACGACGCGCGCCGCATCATGCCCGGCGAGGGTGCCAACCAGATGAAGCAGCGGGTGTAGCCATGGGGAGTTTCTTTCGCGATGCGGGGTCGTTCGAGGTTTCGCCCGGTGGTGACGTGGTGCGCGTCTTTGTCGTTGGCCCCATTCAGACCAACTGCTACGCCTACGTCTCTGCCGGCGAGGCACTGGTTGTTGACCCCGGTGCCGCTGGTGCGCGCGTAGCCGCGGCGCTTGCTGGCGAGAAGGTCGTGTGCGTGGCGGCAACCCACGGTCACGGCGACCATGTGGGCGGCGTGGCGGCGCTCGTCTCGGCAACGGGTGCGCCGTTTGCGCTTGCGGCGGCAGATGTCGAGATGGCCGAGCATGCCGGCGACCCGGTGTACTCTGGCTCGGGCATTGCCTACGACGACGATGCCCCCGCACCTAAGCGGCTGCTTGCCGAGGGCGACGTGCTAGAGGTGGGAACGGCGCGCTTTCGCGTGATGGAGACGCCCGGCCACACGCCGGGTGGCATCTGCCTGGTGGGGGAGGGGTCGGCCGAGGGGATTGCCTTTGTCGGCGACACGCTCTTCCCGGGGTCGTGCGGTCGCACCGACCTTGCAGGTGGAGACCCGGACGCCATGCGCCGCTCGCTCGCACGTATGGGCAGCGATATCGCGCCGGAGACGGTGCTTCTATGCGGGCACGGTCCTGCCACCACGATGGCAGAGGAGCTGGCGAGCAACCCCTTCGTGCGCTAGCGCGGGCATGCAACTTTTTTGCCAGGTAACGGGATTCCATTACCTGGCAACGGGATTCCGTTACCAGGTAACTTAATCCCATCTACGACGCGATGACCTCCGGCCATGCGTCGCCAAACTTCTTGCGAAGGTCAAGAATAGCCTCGCAGAACGTGTATCCGTGCGGCGCGGATGTGCGCACCAGGTGCCCGTCGCGGTAGGCAATCAGCCGGTTGCGCGGCACCGGCTTCCAAAGCGCCGCCTCTGCCTCGCCGCCAAGGGGCTTTGTCGAGAAGACGATGGCATCGTCCGACAGCTGCCGGTAGTTGAGCGTGTCCTCTGACGTGTTGGTGTGCACGTAGGTGTAGGTGCCATCGTCCATGATGAGGTTCAGGCGGTTGAGGTTAGAGATTTGCGAGAGGGCGCCGGCCAGCGCGTCAAAGGTGCCGTCAAAGCCCAGTGCGCCACCTGCACGCATGGTGGCCTCGTCCAGGACGTCGAGAAGGAAGAGCATTGTGCGCTCGCTGTCCGTCTCACCGCGCTCGATGCGGTCATAGCCCGCGAGCAGCTCCTCGTTGAAGAGGATGCCGTTGTGGATGAGGGTCCACTCGCGTCCGGAGATGTCCGAGCCCAAAAACGGGTGGCAGTTCTCCACGCTCTGCGCGCCGCAAGTGGAGAAGCGTATGTGCGCCTCCAGGCGGCAGGCCTCCACGGGCTGCTTCAGAATCTTGGGCAGCAGCGTTGACTCGTAGGCCGGGATGGGCTCGCGCCAGAGCATGACGTCCGCCTCGGGGTCGCCGGGCTTGCCATGGTCGTCTCGCCACGAGAGGCCCCAGCCATGCGGGTTGTCATGGCTGTGTGTGTAGAACTCCCTCAGGTAGGCGTTGGCCAAGACCGGCCTTCCCGAGTTGATCGCGAAGAGCTCGCACATTCCGGGCGTCCGATCTCAAGCGGGTGCAGGTACAAGATGATGATAGCGCGTCTCGTGTGACGGCACTGTTACCGAGCGGAGCTAGTACCCCACGGTGCAGGGGAAGCCGAGGGCACGCACGCGCTGGGCAATGGCATCGAGGGTCTCTCTCGGCGCCTTACTAAGGCCCGAGGCAGGCGTGTCGCGGTCCACGGTGTAGATGGTCACGCCCTCCGGCCTAATGCGCTCAAGCGCCGAGAGCCACGCTTCCACGTGTCCCTCGTCCGTGTTGTCGAGCGAGCGGCCCTTGTAGCTGCCGCGCAGGAAGATGGTCTGTACAATCACATGCCCCTTGAAGGACGCGAACACTTCCACCTGACGCTCCACGCTATAGGGCACACGGGGGCGGTCGAGCGCGGCCACGTAGGTGGCGTCGACGGTGTCAAGCTTGAGGACGTTTCTGTCCACGCGGAGAAGCGCTGCGTGCACCTCTGGCCGCGCAGCCTGCGTGCCGTTTGAGAGCACGGTCACATGCGCTTCTGGCGCGTAGCGGTCGCGCAGGGCAAGCGCCGCGTCGACGGCGGCCGGAAAAGCGGGGCTTGCAGTGGGCTCGCCGTTGCCGGCAAAGCAGATGTCATCGAGCTTCTCATCCTTCTCGGCCATTGCCACCAGGGCCGTTTCGAGGGCGGAAATCACTTGGTCAAGGTCTACGTAGCCGTCATGCGTGCGGCGCTGGTCGTCAAAGCCGTTCTCGCAGTAGAGGCAGTCGAAGGTGCAGATCTTGCCTGTTGCCGGCATGAGGTTCACGCCGAGGGAGACGCCAAAGCGTCTGCTTGTGACTGGCCCAAAGACGGGGCTCTGGTTGAGGAATGTGGACATCCAGATTGCCTCCAATGCCGCTGGCGTTACCACCTATATCTCGTCGGCAAAGGTGACAAAGTCGAGGTTGCCGATGGACTCTATGAAGAGACTCTTGCGGCCCATGGACGGGAGCTCCACCGAGAAGGTCGCCGCCGTGCCCTTGCGGCCATCCTGGCCACGAATGACCTCGAAGTTCTCGTACGTGCAGTCCCACGAGTGCAGCTTGCGGAGAAGCTCCCGCACGCCCGCCGGCTCGTTGAACTCCACGTAGACGTCGAAGGTCTTTGATGCGCGGCGAATCACGCGGTCAAGGCGGTTGAGCCCCTCGAAGGTGAGAAGCACGAAGAACAGCCCAATGAGTGCGGCCTCCGTGAACCCAATGCCCGCGGCAAGCCCTATGCACGCGCATGCCCAGAGGCCGGCGGCTGTGGTGAGGCCGCGGACCTCGTTCTTGCCCGTCACGAGGATGGTTCCCACGCCGAGAAAACCAACGCCCGAGATGACCTGGGCGCCAATGCGGTTGATGTCGCCACGCGCATCGGGGAACTGGTGGAGCACGTACTCGCTCACGATCATGGCCATAGCTGCGCCAATGCACACGAGGACGTGGGTCTTTACGCCTGCGCCCTTGTTGTGGAACTCGCGGTCGATGCCGATGGCCGCGCCAATAAGGGTTGCGAGCAGCAACCTTAAGAAGACGGCATGGGCACCCCATGCCGCCGTCTCAGAAACAAAGCTCTGCCAGGCTTCGCCAATCATGCCCTGTGCCGCTTACTACTCGTCGCCAAAGCTGATGCCCAAAAGCTTTGCCTCGCGCACGAGGTCGCAGTTGGGGTCGACGTACTTGAGCTTGCCGGCAACGTCCTCCAGGGGTACGCGGCACATCTTGCCGTTTACCTGGGCAATCATGTAGCCGTACTTGCCTTCGAGGCAGCCGCGCGCCGCTTCGACGCCACACTGCGTGGCAAAGATGCGGTCCTGGGAGTCCGGCTGGCCGCCGCGCTGGGTGTGGCCGGGCACGGCCACGCGGACCTCGCGGTCGGTCCTACGGGCAATCTCCTCGGCGATGTCATAGGCCACGGAGGGCTTCACGCGCTCGGCCACAAGCTTCTTGTAGTCCTTCTTCTTCATGGCCGCCTGCTCCTTGGAGATGGCACCCTCTGCACAGACGATGATCGCAAAACGGCCGCCGTTCTCCTCGCGCCTGTCGATGGCCTTGACCACGTTGTCCATGTCGTAGGGGATCTCGGGGATGAGGATGACGTCGGCGCCGCCAGCAACGCCTGCGTAGAGGGGAATCCAGCCAACCTTGTGGCCCATGATCTCGATGACAAAGACGCGGCCGTGTGAGCTTGCCGTGGTGTGGATGTCATCGATGCAGCGCGTGGCCACGTCGGTCGCCGAGGTGAAGCCAAAGGTGAGGTCGGTTCCCCAGGTGTCGTTGTCGATGGTCTTGGGCAGCGCGATAACGTGCAGGCCCTCCTGCGAGAGGCGGTTGGCCGTCTTGGTTGAGCCATTGCCGCCCAGCATGAAGAGGCAGTCGAGCTTGAGGTTCTTGTAGGTGCGCTTCATGGCGGGCACCTTCACGGTGCCGTCGGCCTCGGGGACGTCGAGCAGCTTGAAGGGCGTGCGGCTGGTGCCGAGCACGGTGCCACCCTGCGTGAGGAGGCCCGAGAAGTCGCCGGGCGTCATCTGGATGTAGCGGTTGTGAATAAGGCCCTGGTAGCCATCGAGAAATCCGTAGATCTCAACGTTTTGCTTGGTGTTGTGCATGATGGTCTTGACGATTGCGCGCATGGTGGCGTTGAGCGCCTGGCAGTCGCCGCCGCTAGTGAGAAGGCCAATCCTCAACATGATTCTTCCTCTCCTGTGGTCCGTCGCCCCTGACGGACGTCTGAGGAAAGTGTGGCACAAGTTGCGGCTTGTGGGTGGGGCCGGCGGTCAAAGGGGGCCGGCCCGGCGCGACCGTTGGATGGGGCCGCGCCGGGCTTCGGGGCCGCGCCAGGCTTCGGAGCCGCGCCGGACCGGCTGCCGGGTGCTACGGGGCAGGAATTCGACACCTAACAGCGTTCCTTCTCGTCAAAACGTACGAAAACAGCCCGACAGTCCCAGCGTCCGCCGTCTTACCGGCTTCTCTCACAGCGAGAGGAACAGCTGGTGCAGCCTGAGGTCTGGGTCGAGTTCCGGATGGAAGGCAACCGCCAACTGGGAGCCCTGCCTCACGGCTACCACGTTTCCGTCCACGCGTGCCAGTGCCCAAGCGGCCTTCCCCACGTCAACCACGCGCGGCGCCCGGATGAAGGTCATAGGCACGTCTCGGCCAACGCTCGCAACATCTGCCACGCCATGGAAGCTTCCCAGCTGGCGGCCATAGGCGTTGCGCTCTACGGTCACGTCCATCGTGGCCAGGCGCGGTGTGCCCTTGTCGTCATGCGCGGCAAGTCGCTGTGCCAAAAGGATGAGGCCGGCACAGGTCGCAAGCACGGGCATGCCGTCCTCGATGCGCTCGTGCAGGGGCTCAAGCATGCCAAGCTCCTCGAGGAGACGTCCCTGGACCGTGGATTCGCCTCCGGGTAGCACCAGGCGGTCGAACGGGCGCGAGAGGTCCTCTGCGCTGCGCAGCTCAAAGGACCTCTCTCCAAGCTCTGCCAGGCGAGCCTCGTGCTCGGCAAAGGCCCCCTGCAGGGCGAGAACCGCTGTTGCCATTACTTGCCCCTCTCGGCCATGAGCAGGTCTATCTCGTCCTTGTTGATGCCAACCATGGCCTCGCCGAGGTCTTCGGAGAGGGCTGCCACCTTCTCGGGGTCGTCGAAGTTGGTGACGGCGCCCACGATGGCGCGGGCGCGCTTGGCCGGGTCGCCGCTCTTGAAGATACCCGAGCCCACAAAGACGCCCTCGGCGCCCAGCTGCATCATGAGCGCGGCGTCGGCGGGGGTGGCCACGCCGCCCGCGGCAAAGTTGACCACAGGGAGGCGTCCGTTCTCGTGCACAAAGCGCACGAGCTCGACGGGCACCTGCAGGTGCTTGGCCTCCTCGAAGAGCTCGTCTGAGCGCAGGCTCACCACGTGGCGAATCTGCGCGTTGATGAGGCGCATGTGGCTTACGGCCTGCACCACGTCGCCTGTGCCAGGCTCACCCTTGGTGCGGATCATCGACGCTCCCTCGGCAATGCGGCGCAGCGCCTCGCCCAGGTCGCGCGCGCCGCAGACGAAGGGCACCGCGAACTGGGTCTTGTCGATGTGGTAGATGTCGTCGGCGGGGGAGAGGACCTCGGACTCATCGATGTAGTCGATATCGATGGCCTGGAGCACCTGGGCCTCCACAAAGTGGCCAATGCGGCACTTGGCCATCACGGGGATGGAGACCGCCGCCTGGATGCCCTTGATCATGTGGGGGTCGCTCATGCGGCTTACGCCACCCGCCGCGCGGATGTCGGCGGGGATGCGCTCGAGCGCCATGACGGCGCAGGCGCCGGCTTCCTCGGCAATGCGTGCCTGCTCAGGGGTCGTGACGTCCATAATGACGCCGCCTTTGAGCATCTGCGCAAGCTCGCGGTTGAGCTTGGCGCGCTCCGGTCCGGGCGTTGGCACGATGGTCTTCTTATCCCTCTCGTCCTGTGCCATGTGTGGTCCTCCTTGCGTTGGCGTGTTCGTGTGGCTACGTAGCCTAGACGCGATGTGGCAATATTGAAATGTCCAGAACGTGATAGATTGATAAGACCAACTTAAGGCCAGTTTTACAAAACCGGTAAGGCCAGTTGCTGAGAGGGGCTTCGCATGCAGGGCATAGACCTCACCGGGCGAGGAGAGCTTCCCCTCTATGAGTACCTCTACCGGTGCATTCGCGACCAAGTGGTGACGGGCCAGATTGCCGCAGACGAGCGTCTGCCCTCGCGGCGCACCCTGGCGGAGCGGCTGGGCGTGAGTGTGGTCACCGTGGAGGGTGCCTATGCACAGCTGGTTGCTGAAGGGTATGTGGTCGCCCGGCCACGTCGCGGCTACTACGCTGCGAGTCTGCCCTCTCTGCCCAATGCGACTGCGGCGATGCCTGTGACCGCAGTCTCTGCGCATGCTGCTAAGGCGGGGCTGGAAGACAAACGCGCCGCAGGTAGCGTGCCGTATGACCTTACGCGTGGTGCCAGCGTTGCCTCGCCTGGAGCGGCCCGGCTCTGGGAGCGGGCGTTGCGTGACGTGCTTGCCCACGAGTCCGATGCCGTGCTTTACCGCACACCGCCCGCACGTGGCGTGCCCCGCCTTCGCGAGGCGATCGCCGCGCACCTCGCGCGCTCGCGGGGGATGTCGGTCGACCCCAGTCTTGTAGTAGTGGGTGCCGGCGCGCAGACGCTCTATGGGCTTGTCGCGCAGCTCTTGCGTGAGGGCGGATCGGTTGGCGTGGAGGACCCCGGTTACGCGCGTGCAAGCGAGACCTATCGCGCACATGGGCTTGATGTGCGCTACCTGCCGCTTGATGGGGAAGGCATCTCGGTGCGGGCCTTGAGGGGGTCTGATGCCACCGTGGCGCACGTGATGCCCTCTCACCAGTTTCCCACCGGCCGTGTGATGAGCGTGGCACGCCGCTACGAGTTTCTTGGCTGGGCTGCCGAGAAGGACGGTCGCTACGTTGTCGAGGATGACTACGACTGCGAGCTGCGCCTTGCCGGTCGGCCCATTCCAGCGCTTGCGAGCATTGATGCCACGGGTAGCGTGATCTATCTCAATACGTTCTCGAAGAGTCTCTCCTCGGCACTGCGCATTGCCTACCTGGTGTTGCCGGCCTCGCTCGATGCTGCCTTTGACGAGCGCCTTGGGTTCCTCTCGACTACGGTGCCCGCCATCGACCAGGTGGCGCTTGCGCAGGCACTGGAGTCTGGCGCGTACGAACGGCATGTGGCGCGCTATCGACGCGACATGCGCGAGGTGCGCGATGCGCTGGCAGAGGGGCTTCTCGACGGACCTGCTGGGCAGCGTATTCGCATCGAGGAGGCAGATTCCGGGATTCACTTTGTGCTGGCCGTAGAGGACGACGGCCGGGGAGAGGCCGGCATTGCCGCTGCGGCTCGCGAGGCGGGCGTGGGGCTGTCGCCGCTCTCGTCGTTCGCACGGGTTGCCGAGCACGCTGGGACCCCAGACGGTTTCGCCAGGTTTGTGGTGCAGTACGACGGTCTTTCCGCAGGTGAGGCTTGCGCTGCCGCCAAGGCGCTGGGGGGCGTCCTATAGGCCGAGCTGGGACCTTACCTGCGGGAACGGCAGAACGCTGGACTGCCCCAGGGTGTGTTCGCCCAGGTCGCGCTCCATCCATACCGTGTCGTACCAGCGGCCAAACTTGTAGCCGCACTTGGTGAAGCGACCAATCTCGCGGTAGCCGAGCCGCGTGTGGAAGGTGACGCTCCCGTTGTCGAGGTGGGCGTCCGGCGTGCTGGTTGTGGCAATGCAGGCGTACAGGTTGAGGATGCCCTGGGCAGCGAGCACTCGCTCGAGCTCCTGGTAGAGCGCGCGGCCAACGCCGCGGCCACGGGCGCTACGGTCTACGTAGATGGAGGTCTCGACGCACCACGCATACGCGGCCCGCCCGTAGTAGGGGCTTGCGTAGGCGTATCCCAGCGCGGTGCCCGCGGCGTCGTGCGCAATCAGCCAGGGGTGCGTGGCGCCGATCCTCTCGATGCGTGCGGACATCTCCTGGGCGCTGGGGGCATCGTACTCAAAGGTGATTGCGGTGTCCCGCACGTAGGGGGCGTAGATGGCGGCAATGTCTGCGGCGTCTGCGCTGGTGGCAACAGTGATGCGAAGCTGGCCCATGGGTTCCTCCTCCTGGTGTTAGAGCCAACTATAACGATGAGGGGCAGTGAGGGCTTGCGACGGCAGCGGCCATCCGTTCTCACGCCGACGCTCCTCTGTGATAAAGTGCGCTCACGGATGCCTGCCCTTGCGGGGGCGGTGTCTGGGTGACAATGGGTGCACGCGTCGGAGGTCCAGCCGGCGCAAATTGGCTCGAAAGGCGGTATGGCATGGCAGACGAGCACGACGGCACGGCGGCTACCGGCAACGCGGAGGCGGCGGACGTTACGCACCTCCCGCACGAGAAGCTCGAGGAGATGCAGCTTGAGGGAGTGCGCCGCACGTTGGTCAACTGCTACGAGCATATCCCGTTCTATAAGCGCTCCTTCGACGAGGCGGGCTTTGATCCCTATCACCTGGCCTCTCTTGATGACCTGACCAACGCGCCCTTCGTGACCAAGCAGGACCTTCGCGACGCCGCGCCCTACGGCATGCTTGCCGTGCCCCTCTCTGACGTGCGCGAGATTCACATGTCGTCTGGCACCACTGGCGTGGCCACGCTTGGCGCCTATACCCAGCATGACCTCGACTTCTGGGCAGACTGCTTTGCGCGCGGCATTCGCTACGCGGGCGGCGGTGCCAACGACGTGGTGCAGGTTGCCTACGGCTACGGCCTCTTCACGGGCGGCCTTGGCGCCCACTACGGCGCCCTCGCCTCTGGCGCAACGGTGATTCCCACCTCTGCCGGCAACACCGAGCGTCAGATTCGCATCCTGCGCGAGATGGGCACCACGATCCTCTGCTGCACGCCCAGCTACGCCATGCACATTGCCGATACTGCGCTCGAAATGGGCCTTGACCCCTCCCGCGACTTCCACCTCAAGGCGGGCATCCACGGCGCCGAGCCCTTCTCGGACAACTTCCGCGCCGAGCTCGAGCGCAAGCTCGACTACAAGGTGCTCGACATCTACGGCCTCACCGAGACCATGGGCCCCGGCGTGGCATGCGAGTGCCTCGAGCAGGACGGCCTTCACCTGGCCGAGGATCACTTCTTTGCTGAGATCATCGACCCGGCCACCGGTAAGCGCCTGCCCGATGGCGAGTGGGGCGAGCTCGTCCTCACCACGCTCGACCGCGAGGCGTCGCCCGTCGTGCGCTACCGCACGCGCGACATTACGCGCATCCTGCCTGGCGAGTGCCCCTGCGGCTGCACGCACAAGCGCATCGACCGCCTGCACGGCCGCACCGACGACATGCTCATCATCCGCGGCGTGAACGTCTTCCCATCGCAGATTGAGGACGTCATGAAGACCTTCGACCAGGTCTCCAGCTGGTACCAGATCGAGGTTGGCACCGACGAGCGCTCGCTGGACGTGGTCACGCTCAAGGCCGAGGCAAATCCCGACTTCGACTTTGACCAGACCGGTGCCATCGAGGCACTGCAGCGTCAGATTTCCGCGCGCCTCAAGACCGACCTCTCCGTTGGCATCAAGGTTCGTATCGTCGAGCCCAAGTCCATCTCGCGCAGCACCGGTAAGGCAAAGCGCGTAATCGACACGAGGAAGGGGATTAAGTGATGATCAAGCAGATTTCGGTCTTTCTTGAGAACGACAAGGGCCGTCTGGCCGCGCTCTGCCGCTGCCTGGCGGACGCGGGCGTCAACATGAGCGCCCTCTCGATTGCCGATACCCCGGAGTACGGGCTGGTACGCATCGTGTGCAACGAGGCCGACAAGGCCAAGGCGGCGCTCGACGCCGCCGGCTATCGAGCCCGTGTGACCAAGGTCACGGCCGTTGCCGTGCCCAATCGACCGGGCGGCCTGGCCGAGCTCCTCGAGACCCTGGACGACGCCGACATCTCGGTGGAGTACGGGTATTGCTTCTCGCACCAGGACGGCAACGCAATCTTTGCCCTCAAGGTGACAGATTCGGCGCAGGCGGCCGAGGCGGTCTTTGCCATCGAGCGCGCCGGCTTCCAGATCCTGGAGGAGGGCGAGCTGGACTAGCTTTTGCCCTGGGCGTCGCTGTTCTTCTCGCATCCGGCGGTCCTTGTCGCCGGAGGGCGCAGTATGTTGCAACTCCATTCAAAACAGGCCCTCCGGAGACAATTGGTCTCCGGAGGGCCGTCGTTGTTGCGCCCTGCATCATTTGGAGGCTTCCGGCGACAAATTAAAGGCCGTGTGTCGCCGTGGAGTTCTACAGGCGCTCGAAGAGCGCTGCGCTTCCCGTGCAGTCGTCGTCGATGGTGGCGGGCAGTGCCGGCACCATGGCCTCGATGAGCTTGCGCAGCAGGTGGAGGTTCTCGTTGAAGACGCGCAGCACGTCGTCATTGGTGACGGCGGCATACTTGCCCAGGCCGGAGTCGTAGTCGGTGACCAGGCTCACGTTCACGTAGTGCATGCCCAGCTCGCGCGCAAGCCACGCCTCGGGGTACTGCGTCATGTTCACCACCGACCAGCCCATCTTCTGGAACCACTCGCTCTCTGCGGTGGTCGAGAAGCGCGGCCCCTGGATGGTGACCACGGTGCCGCCGTCGTGCACGGGAATGCCCAGCTCGCGGCACTTGTCGACGGCAACCTTGCGCATGGTCTCGCAGTAGGGGTGCGCAGCGGAGAGGTGCTGCACGCCCAGGCCAAGGTCGTGCGTAAAGAACGTGTCGGCGCGACCCTTGGTTCTGTCAACGAACTGGTCGCAGATCACAAAGTCGCCAGGGTGGATGTCAAGCGAGAGGGACCCCACCGAGCAGGGCCCAATAACCTGCTTCACGCCAAGCTCGTGCATGCCCCAGAGGTTGGCACGGTAGTTGACCTCGCCGGGGGCAAAGGTGTGCTTGTGGCCGTGGCGGGGGAGAAACGCCACCTTGCGGCCGCCGATGGTCCCCACGGTATAGACGTCGGAGGGCTGGCCCCAGCGCGTGTCGAGGGAGACCTCCTCGTAATCGCCCTCAAAGAGGCTGTAGAACCCGGATCCGCCAAAGATGCCAATCTCTGCCTGCGGAAGCTCTGCCATGCGTGACTCCTTTCGAATACGGTGCATATGCCCTCGTACATTGTAGGGTGGTGGCTTCGTCCCGTCACGCGGACCAGCGTGGACGCCGCCGGTAGCACGGGGGCACCAATCAATACAATTCATATATGGAACAGTACATCAAAATGTATTTTACCTATCCATTAGCCAATCCTACTATCAAGACTGAAAGGCGGCGCGCCCCACGACGTGCTGCACAGGGACAGCAACTCGGTGTTGCCGTCCAACCGCATGTCGTTTTAGGAGGCAACAATGATTCTCGGAATGGGTGTTCCCGAGCTTCTCGTCATCCTCTTGGTCGCCCTGATCATCTTTGGGCCCAAGAACCTGCCCAAGCTCGGCTCCGCCATCGGCAAGACCGTCAAGAACGTGCGCGAGGGCATGGAAGAGGGCAGCGACGACAAGGACGTTGCCAAGGCCAAGAAGTCCAGCTCCTCCGAGAACGTCGAGGAGGTTGTCGCCGATCCCGACGACGCCGACGCGGACGTTGCCGCCAGCGCCAAGTAACCCTGGTTTCCCTTTCCCCAGGCCGGACGGCCTCCTTCCTCCGTTCGGCCAGTTCCTACCCCAAATCGCCGAGAAGAGCCAAGCACCTCTGTGCAAGCGGTGACATGTAACGGTCTGCCTTCCAGACCACCGCCTGCCGGGTTGACAAGCCCTTCTCGGCGATCACCTTTATGAAGCAATCGCCCGTGTCGGTGACGGGGAGCAGCGTCTCGGGCACGAGGGCAACGCCCATGCCGCCACGCGCCCAGGTGCAGGCCGTGCGCTCGTCGTCGACCATGCAGCTTACGGCTAGCTCTGCCTTGGCCTCATCGAACGCGGCGCGCACCTGCTCTTCAAGGCGACGCGCGAGCACCACCGGCACGCCCGAGAGCTGCGCGCAGGTGACTTCCATCTCCGAGCCCACCTCAAGCGCGGGCGGCATGATGGCAAGCATGCGCTCCGTCTTTGCGTAGCGGCAGCGCAGACCGGCGCTCGCGAACGGCGTGCGCACCACGCCGATGTCCACCACACCCCCCTCGAGCATCTCGAGCACCTGCGGTGTGTCCCCCTCGCGGAGTTCCACCGACACGTTGGGTGCGGCCGCAAGCTCGGCGAGCCTCGTGCCCGGCACCGATCCCGCGCATGAGGCGTCGACCCCAAGCGTGAGCACGCCGGTCATGCCCTTGCCCACACCTTCGACGTCGCGCTTCGTGGCCTGCGTGAGCGCAAGGATGCGCGTGGCCCGCTCGTAGAGGAGCTTGCCCGCGTCCGTGAGCGTGGCCGAGCGCGGCCCCCTGCGCACGAGCGTGGTTCCCAGCTCGCGCTCCAGTTGCGCCAGCTCGTACGAGAGAGGCGGCTGCGAGATGTGCAGGCGACGCGCAGCCGCCGTGATCTGGTGCTCCTCGGCTATGGCGACGAAGTACTCCAGTTGCTTGAGATTCATGCGTGCCTCCCGCGATATCTGCAAGCGCGCAGTCGCCTGGCGTGACGGCAGCGTGCGAACAAGTCATACGAGAATTGTATGGCGTTGACTTAGAACATGCACGTGCAAGATGGATGTCCAAAGCGCAGCCCCGCGCCCATGGGTAGAATGTGGGCACGAAGGCCGCCGGGCGCATGCGCCGGCACACACGGAGGGTGAGGTCCACATGGCCCGCAACAGCGACAATTACCCCAGCTACGAGGTCCCCGGGGAGGACTTTGACCCAAAGCGCGAGGTCGAAGAGGCAATCGACGCTGGCGAGAAGGCCCTCGTGTGCCTCAATCGGGCGTCCAAGTGCCTAGACAGCGCGTCCGGGTGGGGCATGCTCGACATCTTTGGCGGGGGTCTTATCTCTGGTCTGGCCAAGCACCACCGCATCGACGAGGCACAGGACGCCCTGCGAGAGGCGCAGTCGTCCCTTGCGGTGTTCTCGCGTGAGCTCTCGGACGTCCGCGAGTTCTCTGGCCTCAAGGTGGACATTAGCCGTGGCTGGACCTTTGCGGACTTCTTCTTTGACGGCGCCATCTCGGACATCGTGGTGCAGAGCAAGATCGAGGACGCGCGCAACCGAGTGGACCATGCGCGCGACACTGTTCGGGACACCCTCGCGCGCCTGGAGAAGCTTCGCTAGGCGTCTTTGCACATCGAAAACGTGGCACTTACGCTGGGCTAACGTCTTGTTCAAACAAGTTGTAGACGTTATGTGCAGTTAACGATGAAGCAACATATCGCTCCTACCCCGCGGGTACCGTATTCATCAGGAACACCGCTAGGAAAGGAGGATTCCATGAAGATCAAGAACCTGAGCAGGCTCCAGAAGAAGGTCCTTGACGCCTGCATGGACGGCTGGTTCATGAGCGGCGAGTACACCGCCATGTTCGACAACCACCGTCGCAGCTTCGAGGCCGACAGCCCCCTGTGGCTCTACCGCGATATTGAGCGCTGGTATGGAAGCCATGCCGCCAACCACGGGGATTCCCACCTGCTCGTCAAGTGCACCAGGGTCGATTAGGGGCAATACGCCCCGGCACCCCGGTGCCGTCCGGGGAAATGACAAAGTGCACGTTGGCAAGCGGGACCCCACGGGGTCTTTTTTGTTAGTCTTCGGGGAGTAGCGCCCGCGCGCCGCCCCCGTTTTTCTTTGGGGCAGCCTGGAATCCCTAGGAGGAACCCATGCCCCTCTCGCTCAACTCTTCCCTTGATGGCCTTAGGCTCTCTGGCATCAGACGCTTCTCGGCACTCGCCGCGCAAACTCCAGGGTGCGTCTCGCTCACGCTGGGTGAGCCCGGCGAGGACACGCCCCCCAACGTGTGTGCCAAGGTGGGGGAGGACCTTGCCTGCGGTCTCACGCACTATCCGCCCAACAACGGCTTTGCCTGGCTTCGCGAGGCAATCTGCGCGTGGGAGGCCGAGCGCGGCGTGCGCCTTGCGCCGGAAAACGTGATTGTGACCGATGGCGCAACGGAGGCGCTCTTCTGCGCCATCACGGCGCTTCTCAACCCCGGTGACGAGGTCATCATCCCCACGCCGGCGTTTCTCCTCTATGACTCTCTCGTGAGGCTGGCGCGCGGCGTGCCCGTGGCGCTTGACACCACGGCGAGTAACTTCCAACTCGACCCGCAGGCGCTTGCGCAGGCAATTACGCCCCGCACAAAGGCGATTGTGATCACCTCGCCCAACAACCCTACTGGGTGCGTGCTTGACCGTCGCAGCATGGATGCCGTTGCCGAGGCGGCACGTACACGTGACATCTACGTGATCTGCGATGACGTCTACGGCGAGCTTTGCTATGAGCCAGGCTACCGACGCTTCTCGGCCCTCTATCCCGAACTTGCGGACAGGACCATCGTTGCCAATAGCTTCTCTAAGCCGTGGGCCATGACCGGCTGGCGCCTTGGCTGGGTGGGCGCGGGCGAGAATGTCGCTGCCGCCATGGCCAAGGTGCACCAGTACGCGGTCTCGTCGGTGCCGGCCTTCCTGCAGCATGCTGCCGTGGAGGCACTGGTTACCAATACGGCTCCCATGCGCGCCTCCTACCAGGCACGACGCGATGTCACGGTGGAGGCGCTCGACCGCATGGGGCTTCCCGTCGTCACGCCCCGGGGCGCGTTCTACGCGTTCCCCAGCATCGAGGGCCTTGGCCTTTCGAGCGAGAAGTTCTGCGAGCGGGCCATCCGCGAGGCCGGTGTGGCGCTGGTGCCAGGCTCGTGCTTTGGCGGCGAGGGCCACGTGCGCCTGAGCTACGCCGCTGACGAGAAGACCCTGGCTACCGGCCTTGAGCGCCTGGCCGGCTTTGTGGGAGCGTTGAGGTAGCGGCGCGTGCCGCCAACGGCGCGTACGAGCGCTACTCGTTCTCCACCACGTGCGCCATCATGAGCAGCAGGGCCACCGCGACGCCCTGCTCGAGCGAGTCCTTGCGGATCCACTCGTCGCGGGTGTGGGGAAGGCCCCCCGTGATGGTGCCCACACACACAGCGGGGACGCCAAGCGAGAGGGGCACGTTTGCGTCGGTCGAGGAGCTCACGTGGCGGGCGCGCACGCCAAGGACCGCCTGGATGGCGTCATCGCAGCGGCGCGTGAGGCGTCGCTCGGCGGTCTCGTTCACGTCGCCGGTGGCCGGACGGCGGCCTATGACGGCGATCTGGACGTCCATGTCGTCGCGGGCGTCCGCCCGGGCAACGAGGTCGCGGAGCTTCTCGTCCATCTCTTGCAGGCATGGCTCGCTCGTGGAGCGAAACTCGCAGAGGCACGATGCCTCGCTCGCGATGCTGTTGACCGTGGTTCCGCCCTCGATGAGACCCACGTTGCAGGTGGTGCGGGCATCCGTTGGGCGCGGCAGGTCGTACATCGCGCACACCACGCGCGAGAGCCGCTCGATTGCGTTGGGGACGCCCCAGTTCTTCCAGCTGTGGCCGCCCTGCGTGTGCACGCTGATGCGGTAGCGCATCGACCCCACTGCCTCGGTGACCACCTCGGGGAAGTGTGCGTCAAGCGCGGTGAGCTCCGTCACGGGAGCGGTTGCCTCGCGCATGAGCTGCTTGGTGCCCTTGAGGTTGCCCAGTCCCTCCTCGCCGGAGTTCGCCACCACCACAACGCAGGTGTCGAGCTTGGGGCGGTGCTTGAGGAACCACTTTGTGGCCATGAGCAGCGTCACCAGGCAGGCCGTGTCGTCGCCGATGCCCGGAGCGTACATGTTCTCCTCGTCCTCGGTGAGTGGCAGCTCGCCCGTGTCGGGGAAGACGATGTCGGTGTGGGCGGAGAAGACCGCGCGGCCTGGCTCGGAACGGTCGCCCAGGATGCAGACAACGTTATGCGCCTCGTCCACGGTGACGTCGGTTGCGCCCTGCTCGCGGAGCCAGGTTGCGACAAACCAGGCACGGCGTCCCTCGTCGCCCGTGGGGGCGCCAATACGCCCGAGCGCGCGCAGAAGCTCGAGCGACTCCTCGCGCACCTCTCGCGCAAACTCCAGTGCTGTGTAGGTCTCCCTTGGGTTCATGAGGTCCTCCAGAGCGCGGCGCGCCGCCGCGTAGCGTGCGTGTTGCCCTTAGCATACTCCCTTACTGGCGCCCAGCCGCCCCCTATCGGTCCCCTCTCCCTCCCACTTGCGTTCTTTAGCGGTATTTGAGAATCGTGTTTCCCGCCAACTGGGCAAACGCAGTGTCCGATTCTCAGAAACCGCTAAAGAACGGGGCGGAGGGGGATGCGGGGATGAGGGGCGAGGAGGCGCCTACCCCCTCGTGAAGAAGTTTTTCTCCGTTGGTGTCACATGCGACCTTGCGCCAGAGCGGCGTGGATGCTAGCGTTGTCCGCACGATAGAGGAGCGGGCACGATGGTCCTGGAGGAGCCGGCGGGCAAGGATTCCAGGAGAGGCGATGCCCGCCGAACTTCCGCGCCAGGCATGGCGCGGCGGTGGGCTCGGCGGGAATACCGCCGGGACTGTCCGTGGAGAAGATCCGCGGGAGCGCTATCCCCGGCCACGCGGCGCTGCTGCGTGGACCCCGGCGGCGCCCCTGCGGCGCGTCTGGGGGAGCAATGGGGGAGAAGCTACCATTCGTCACAAGAGACCAGCTCGAGCGTGCCGCCGCGCAGTGGCCCACGCCCTTCCACGTCTATAGCGAGAAGCTCATCCGCGAGCGTGCGCGCGCCTTGAAGGCGGCGTTCTCGTGGAACCCCAGCTTCACCGAGTACTTTGCCGTGAAGGCAACGCCCAACCCTACGATTGTCTCCATCCTCGCCGAAGAGGGCTGCGGCTGCGACTGCGCAACCGCCACGGAGCTCACGCTTGCAAACGTCTGCGGCGTGCGAGGCGAGCGCATCATGCTCTCCTCCAACGACACGCCCGACGAGGACTACCGCCGCGCGCGCGACCTGGGTGCCATCATCAACCTTGACTCGCTCGACATGGTGGAGTGCCTGTCGCGCGCGCTGGACGGAAAGCTGCCTGCCATGGTCTGCCTGCGCGTGAACCCTGGCGGCAACTTCACTGCCTCAAACGGCATCATCGGCGAGCCCGAGGACTCCAAGTTTGGCATGACCGTCGAGCAGGTCATGGAGGCCGCGCGCAGGCTCTCTGCCATGGGCGTCACCGAGTTTGGCCTCCACGCGTTTCTTGCCTCAAACACGCAGGTCGAGGACTACTACCCGCGCCTCGCGCGCGTGCTCTTCGAGCTGGCCGTGCGTCTTTCGCGCGAGCTTGGCGTGCATGTGCGGCTGGTTGACCTCTCCGGCGGCATTGGCATCGACTACCGCCCCGAGGATGTTCCCGTGGACATTGCTGCTGTGGGCGAGGGCGTGCGCCGCGTGTACGAGGAGGTCCTCGTGCCCGCGGGCATGGGCGACGTGGCGCTTGCCGCCGAGCTTGGCCGCTGGATGCTGGCGCCTGCGGGCGGCCTTGTGACCCGTGTGATCCACGAGAAGGTCACCTACCACGACTACCTGGGCGTCGACGCCTGCGCCTCCAACCTCATGCGCCCGGCGGTCTACGGCGCCTACCACCACATCACCGTGATGGGCCGCGAGGGCGAGCCCGCAACCAGGCGCTACAACGTGGTGGGCAGGCTCTGCGAGAACTCCGACCAGTTTGCGCGCGACCGTATGCTGCCCGAGGTCCACATCGGTGACCTGCTCTTCATTCACGACGCTGGCGCCCACGGGCACTCCATGGGCTACAACTACAACGGCACGCTCCGCTCGGCGGAGCTCTTGCTGCGCGAGGACGGCTCGTTCGAGCTCATTCGGCGCGCCGAGACGCCCGCGGACTACTTTGCAACGCTCGACTTTCCGGGCTCGCGCTTCTCGGCGCTTGCCCACCCAGAGGGCTAGGACACGTAAGGTTACACGCGGGGCGCCCGTGGGGCGCACATGAGAGGGGACGCACAATGGACATGCAAGGACTTACCGGTTCTGTCGTGGCGCTGGTCACGCCGTTTTTGGAGGACGGCTCCATCGACTTTGGCTTGCTGGAGCGCCTGGTCGACTTTCACCTCGAGAACGGGACCGACGGCATCTTGGTCCTGGGGACCACGGGAGAGTCTTCCACGATGACCGACGAGGAGGACCTCGAGGTAGCCAAGACCGTCATCGACCGCGTGGCGGGTCGCATTCCCGTCATTGGCGGCGCGGGATCCAACTCCACGGCCGAGTCCCTCCGCAAGGCAAAGGCGCTGGAGAAGCTCGGCGCTGACGGTCTTCTCCTCATTACGCCCTACTACAACAAGTCCAACGAGGAGGGCATCTACCGTCACTTCACGACGGTCCTCGACCAGGTTGACGTGCCCTGCCTGCTCTACAACATTCCCGGTCGCACGGGTTGCTCCATCTCGGAGAGAAACGTCGCACGACTGGCCACGCACCCCAACGCGTGGGGCATCAAGGAGGCTTCGGGCAATATCTCCTACGCGACGATGGTTGCGCGCTACCTCTCGGATGACTTCCGTATGATGAGCGGCAACGACGATATGGTGGTGCCCATCCTCTCGCTGGGTGGCGTGGGCGTGGTTTCGGTGTGGGCCGACGTCGCGCCGCGCACCGTGCACGACATGTGCGAGAAGTGGCTCTCCGGCGACACTGCCGGCGCGCTCAAGGTGCAGCTGGACAACCTCGACCTGGTGCACGCACTCTTTGGCGAGGTCAACCCCATTCCCGTGAAGGCCGCGCTCGCCAAGATGGGGCTCATCGGCCCTACCGTGCGCCTGCCGCTCTGGCAGCTCTCGCCCGAGGCAGATGCGCGTCTGGAGGCGGCCATGAAGGGGGTTGGTATTCTTGGCTAGCGTGCTGGTGGTTGGCGCCAAGGGGCGCATGGGGACGCTCCTTCGGGCGGCCGTCGAGGCGGATGCGAACCTCTCGCTTGCGGGTGGCTACGACGCCGACAACATCTCTGAGCTTGACTCCGTTGCCCCAGCGGTAGACCTCGTCATCGATTTCTCGGCGCCCGCGTCGCTTCCCCATGTGGAGGCCTACGTGCGTCGCACGCATGCGGCGCTGCTCTCGGGCACCACTGG
>Ga0256406_1003074_pt1 | contig 21641 bp, 19 predicted proteins | sample RumenRJG_03DNA_FD_185986 | JGI IMG/M metagenome (GOLD analysis project Ga0256406, IMG submission 185986) | Bovine rumen microbial communities from Lethbridge, Alberta, Canada - RJG_03 | ecosystem: Host-associated > Mammals > Digestive system > Stomach > Rumen | place: Canada: Alberta | collected... | reverse complement strand
GCTCACCCACAGCGACGTGTCAACGACACAAGTCTATACAGACGTAGTCAGCTCGCTCAAGCGTGACGCAACGAACAAGATCTCATTGAAATGAGACTCACAGTGTCATACTATTACATTCTCACATACTCACATACTCACATACTTTTAGAATAGAAAACCATCATCATAACCTACTGACATTTTGATACTATGGAAAACCAAACACCTACCTCACAACCAACTACTACCATGAGAACATTTACCTTTGACGGGATGCCGGAATCTCTGGCATCCCTCCATGAGAAGTGCGACACGATCATCGCCCTGTTGTCGTCCATCGCCAGCGGCACGTGCGCTGCAGCCAAGGACACACCTATCGGCATGACGGAGGCCAGCAAGCTGCTCGGCAAGAGTCCGTCGACCATCTACGACATGACCTCGAAACGGAAGATACCCTTCCACAAGCGCGGCAACAAGCTCTATTTCTTCCAGGACGAACTGATGAAGTGGATTACCGACGGAGGATACAGCGACACCCACTATCCGGACGATGCCGCGGCTAACATTGACGAGCGTAAGGCCGAAAGGCATCTCAAAACCCTGCAAGCGGAAGTCAAGCGAAAACCGAAACCCTTGATGTCCTGACGAATTGGCGATTAATGGCGTAATGTCGGTATGTTGCCCGAGCAAGTATATTACTCACGCAAATATCTTACTCGGGCAAGCAGCTCACTTGGGCAAACATATTGCTTTATGTTCAAGAACTCGTAAAAGTTTGGGGAAGGATTAAATTAATCTGATCTATCAGAGCAATCCGCAGATAGATTATATCTATTCTATCAGAGCAATCTTTAGATAGATTCTATCTGATCTATCAGTGCAATCTGCGGATAGATTCTATCTGATCTATCAGAGCAATCTGCGGATAGATTCTATCTGATCTATCAGAACAATCCGCGGATAGATTCTATCTGATCTATCAGAGCAATCCGCGGATAGATTCTATCTGATCTATCTAATCTATCTTTCCCCATCTTTGAGTTAGGTTTTATTTGGGTCACATGATAAAGGTTATCATACTTATCACGGTTATCACGTGATAAAAGTAATCATACTTATCACGGTTATCACGTGATAAAGGTTATCATACTTATCATGGTTATCACGTGATAAAGGTTATCATAGTAATCACGGTTATCACGTGATAAAAGTAATCAATTGCATAGTCTGAGCCAGTAAAATACTGAGTCTGCGACTGATCACGATCGCTCAACAACTACGAGAAAAACCTCATTTAGCACCTAAAACAGACATGATGCCATATATATCACAAAGCCTACCGCTACGGCAGTCAATTGGGAATAGCAAGTTGTACTTTTGTGGCCACACGAGGCTGTCGCCGTCGTATGACCATAAAAGTCACTTGCCAGCGGAGCTGGGTATGAAATCTCGGTCGCAACTCCCGGATTATCTTTTGAAGGATGATGAGTCTCATGAATGCGAAGACTGCCCAATGTGAATTCCAATTTCCAATAACTTCCAACATTAACAACTTCAACAGATGAACGACACCAACAGAAACCATGTCTGCAAAGTCAGACTTAGCGATGATGAGCTGCAACTCTTCCAGAAGAAAGCACAGAGCTACGGCGGCAACACAAGTGCAATGATTCGTGATGCAGTCAACCGCTTCGATGACAAACGGACAAGAGGGAGAATAGAAGCAATGACGACGTTGCTCTCCTTCTATACCAAGTATCAGCAACAACTCTCGTGGCTCGGCGGCAACTTCAACCAAGTCATGCACTGTGCCAATGAGCTGGCCATTGATGACAAGCTCGACGAAAACTATTTCCGCAAGGTCATCATGCCGGAGGCCCAGGCTACCTTGAAAGCCATCAGAGGCATCAAGGCGGAGTTGGATGCCCTTCATGATTTGGTAGAGCAAATGTAGCTTATAATTGCGAGCTTATATATAACTTCCGTTTATCTTAATAATTGAGGTCTTCCAAACATCCATGACAGGCGAAGCCTATCCATGGTCTTGGCCAACAACAGAGAGCCCGCAAGGCCAATGATGACGACCACTATGGCATGCACTATGCCGCTACCATCGAAACGGAAAATGGGTAGAAGAAACTTTCCTGCCATGGTAAAAATAGGATGGAACATATAGATTGGCAAGGTGTATCGCCCAATATACAAAATCATCTCAAGCGGTTAGCCATGACAAAATCTTTTGAGGGACTAGGCGAAAGAGAGAAAACAGAAAGCCATGACAAGGACCAGCAGGTTGCTCCATATGGCGGATTTTTCAATCGTCTATTAGTTTTTCACATTGCTATTGATAATGTGTAAATATCGCTTGAATTCTTGATTAGAAATATTCTTATATTTTTTAATCATCACCTTGAATGCAGTTAGATTACGTAGGATGGCGAGATCCGGATCTGTCTGGATATATGTTAACCGTCGAAAGCCATTCTCTAAGGCCCTGGATAAATATAGAAGGGATTTTTCCTTGTTTCCTAACCTTCCATAAAGACAAGCTGCATTATAATAACTATCGGAATTACAGTATTTCGTTAGTATACTATCAGTAAAGGCTATGGCCTTGTTTCTTTGTCCAAGAGCAAGATAAGCCATAAGGAGCTGAGTTACCTTCCGTCATGGGGATAGAATTTAATTGAAGAGCCTTATTATAATCATTTATCGCTGCATTCAAATTGCCAACTTTAGAATACATCTCTCCACGTTCATAATAGGCATAACTATAGGTGGTATCCAAATCTATTACAGTAGAGAAATCTAAAATAGCTCCATGTATGTCAGACAATTTATCTTTTATCATTCCTCGTATAAAATAACCTGAAAATAGTTTGGCGTCTATATCGATACAAGTATCTGTTGCGAGAAGGGCATTTTGATAGTTCCCCATACTCATCAAGATTTTAGCTCTTAAATAAGAACGTTTATAAGCTAAATCATTGCTTTTTTTATCAGCAGCCTTTAACGCAAGTGTATCGTTTCCCGCATCGTATAGAAAATCTGCTATAAGTGCTTGATAATAAGGATTAGCCTCAATATCTACGGCCTGCTGATAATAGCCCGCTGCTTCATAGAAGCGCGATTGGCTTAAGGCTGCGTTTGCGGCAAATGCAAACCATCTGCGCTCATTTGGATATTCCCGCTGCATTACATTAAATTTCGATAAGAGCATGTCTGTCTGCATGGGACTTAATTGATATATGACCGATATTGCTTGAGCCAAAGCCAAAGACTCAGAACTCTGTCCATGTAACAGAGCTTTTATGATGTCTGTAGTCACCTCATCTGCATCACCCTGAGTCTTGACCAAACACTTTGCAAGGCAACTATAAGCTTCTGCAAGAGTCGAGTCTAATACAAGAGCTTTTTTGAGATACCTTTTTGCTTGACCGAAATCATTCCTATCCATTACCACCTTAGCTGAATCAAGGTACAATGAAGCATTGTTTTCTATATCCATTCTCCCATACTGGGAGACAACTTGACTCTTTAGTACTCCTATGTTACAGATGAGACAAAAGAGTATTATTATAGTGTATTTAATGTATTTTTTTCATAAAACTAATTTTATTGATTCATTGATTCCAACAAGATATTATTAGCTTAACCTCAATTACTGCTACCTTATTAAAAGTCTCCCTTAATTCCGCAACTAATCGCTTAGAGAAATTATTGATTGCAGATTTTATCACGTCATTCAAATAACAATTATGTCAACCAACATCATCTTCTGAAGTGCTATCAAGCTACCCAGCGGGTTGTAAAGCTCGCATCTCGCTTAGAAAAAGGGCTCCCATCTTCATGATTGATGTTAAATTCATAAATCAATTTTCATATTAGTAATCAAAGTAACCGCTCGATAGGGTTGTTTGCTTCTACCGGGCGTTTATTCTTTAATTGCAAGCATTCTTCCGTTTTGCTCTTTAGAAGTGTATCCATCTCCTGATTTGTCTTTGTAAGTTCAGTCACTTTGTCAAACTCGTCAGCTAATTTTCGCTGCAAAGTCTCAACCTTTGATTGCATCTCTTCTTTTAATCGTAAGCTATCCTCCGTTTTGCTCTTTAGAAGTGTATTCAACTCCTGATTCTGCTTTGTGAGCTCAGATACTTTGGCCGCATGTGCATCTACTTCTCGTTGTAGAGTCTCTATCTTAGATTGCATATCCACTTTCTTTTTCTGAAAGGATTCCACGTCTTGTCTAAGTCCATTGATTTCTTCACTCAATTGTTTGTTTCTTTCAGTAGTACGAATGAGCTCCTTATTGATGGCCTTGACCTTTCCTTGGCATTCGTCAATAACAGCACTTTTCTCCTGTAGCTTTATCTTCAATGAACCAATGGTCGTCTTTTGCTCCTCTATATTTCGATCTTTTTGGTACGCCTCATGTTTTATGCTGCTTGCTATTTTCTGATAATCAGAGCATTTCTTTCCCAACTCATTATATTTAGCTGTCAATGCCTTTAAGGCTTTTGACTTCCCTCTATAGTTCAGCCACAACACCGTCACTAAGAAGACAAGGCAGAACACTGTGCTTCCAATGATGCCAGCCTTTATGGATACCCTTTGGTTGATAAGATGCAATAGTACCCTTTGTAAATCTGTATAAGCAAACAACAATTCCATAAATCTATACCTTTAAAACGTTTCCTCGCAAGAAGTACACTTCTGGCTGATGGTCAATGGAGAAGATGCGCGCGATGATATACGCCTCAGTTGCTGAGTTCTCCACTTCGTCTATCATGCTCCATTCCCTTGCACTAATGGGCATGTTCACGATGCTGTTTTTCGAGCAGACCGTTGTCTTCACTTCAAGATACACCTTGACCCCTTGCTTCGAGATGAAAGTAATGTCGTACTTGTCGTAATTGTTTTTGTGATAATATTTCGTTCCTTGGTAATCAAGCGAGAAGTCATAGTCGTCATCCTCGGTAACAATGGACGGACATATTGGCTCATATCCTTGAGATTGGAGATAACGGTACATGAAAATCTCACCTTTGAATCCTGTGTGTGCGTTAGGGCTGATTACTACTGGCATCGTCGGAGTGAAGACGCCAGTGTTTACCGGTGGCAATGACCGTTCTTCTTCCATCAGTTCAGTATGGTATCCTTTTTCCTTGAGATAACTTTCAATACCATCTTGCGACTCAATCATAACGACGAATAATTCATGAGCACAGCTCTTTTTGATATCCAAGAAGGAACAGAGAGGCCCCATCAATGGCTCTAAGTTGGCAGGGCGAATGTTACCTGTAAAGTAGAAATTGTCTTCCAGGCCGAAAGTTGCTTTTTCCAATTGGTCATCATCATCACCATACGACAAGAATATCTTGTCACATTGAAAGAAATGAGTTTTGGCAACCTTGCTTCTCAAGTTGCTCTTTGCTTTGTTGTATTCGTCTTTATCTCCATCTTCTCCCATCTTCAGCAATGCCAAGGCAGAGATTCTTGACTCTAACGCATCCTTAATCTTGTCACATTCTTCTCTTCCCTTAAAACTCGGCTTTACACTCGTCTCAGTGATAATCTTCACACCCATCAGACTCAGCAAGTCTACTACCTTGTCTTTATCCTTAACAGCACCGATATAGACCCCTTTCCGTTTACCAAATCCGTCAAGAGTGATATACCTCAGCTCTGATGGGAGATAGAATTCACCGTCCATGGCAAGGAGGTGATGATTGGTTGCCCATTTTGCCAATTCGTCTTTATAGCCAGCATTTTCTATGCCACCTATTTCTATGATTCTGGAATAGATATTGGTAATCTGTTGTTTGTTCTCATCTGCTTTTCTCGTATCATTGGCAATTCTTTCCAAGACGAGAAGCATATCGTCTATTCCCACCTGGGTTTTCAAGTTCAACAACGAGTCCCAAGAGTTATCTATCTCTCCATCGATGTCTAAAATAGGAAGATAGTTGCCACCAACGGAATTGACGCTTTCGATATTGGCAAATAGGTCTTTCGACAAATGTTGCGTTCCATCCTTTGCAGGAAAATTCTGCTTGTTTTTAATTGCCCATTCGATAAAAGGCTCTATATTCATGGAAGAGTAAGACACTGATACCGCCCAAAAGCCTGCCAATCCGCTTGCTGTATCTTCATTCTCCACATATTCTTTGGTAAGTATTTCTGTCCAAATTAATTTAGTCAAATCAGGTCTTAACTCTTCTTGCGAAAGCATCAGAGGTGGATAATAGACATAGCTCGAACGATAGGAGTAAATAAATTTTGTTTCCCAGGATCCTATATTGTAAAGCTTTTCAAATTTAAATTTAGTTCTTGTTATTATGTCCCAATCATCATGCCCAGAAAGCAGTTGCTTTTTTATTTGTATCGTGTCATTCACCCCGAACTTCATCCAGAACATCTTCCATTCTTGTTGGGTTTTAGAGTCATTTACGTATGCTTCCGACACATAAATGTCGCCATGATATGCGCTTTCCAAATCCACTTCTGGATGATAGTAGGATCTGAAATATAGTTCCTCTGCGTACTTTAGTGTTCCACTCTTTGTGAGAATCTTGATTATCGACAGCGTGTAACTGTCTATCTTATCGAAAATGTTCTCATGACTATTCACGTCAAACAAGAACCGCCCGACTTCTATGGCATTTTCCACTTTTACATAACCGTCCTTGCACAGCACGTCCTTTATAAAGGTTATATTGTCCAGCTCGGACACGCCAAGATCGTCAAGCCATTTGTCCATAGCTTTGTCATTCTTGATGAAGTCAGCAATATCAGGATGAAGAAAGACCACATCCTTAGCCATTTCATTTTGTTCCCGGTAGTCAGAGGGAAAGTAAAGATTTTCAGGGGCGGCAAGTTCCTCATTCTCGTCTAACAGGAACTTCACGGTTTTCAGCGTCTCCATGAGGTCCGATTTTCCTGCGCCATCCCTTTGCTGCAAATAGTAATGGAAGAGAAAATCAACCAATTTCTTGTCGAGCCCTACGTCAATGCCCTCAAAGCATTCTTTATCCTCAAAGAGCTTGGCAAGGCAATTCTTATCGAAGAAGAACACGCCGTAGTCCTTCAACATCCTACTGCCTTTCCTTACTCTTCGTATGAAGCTACTGTCATCAAACGATTTTCCGTATGTCTTGTTGACGTGACGAAGCAACACGCCAGTTGAGATGGCCTCGGATATGCCGATAATATCCATCATTGCTTGATGAGAGAAAAGCATAATCGTAGGGTCATTCGCACTTGGAATAAAGGCGACAGTGTCTATGGCAGTTCTCATTCCCTCTTCGTATGCTGTCTCCAACGGATTGCTCCTGCCATACGACACCTTTGGCAGCACCTCGTAGTAGTTAGGATATTTATCTGAAATCTGCGACATCCATGTCAGTAGCTCGTATGGCACCCTTGAGAATATCAACTTGTTCCAGGCTGAATCCTTGTGCAACTGTTGGCGACCCGCATCCGTGATAAAGTTCGCGTTGACAAGGAACGGCAGTCCCTCATCGCCAAACTTGAAGGAAGTCGGCAGATAAGTGTACACCACGGCATCCCTCATGGGCATCAGCCTCTTGTCTTTGTCTACTCTGATGGCAAACGACAAATCAAAGCTCTTGGCATCTTGCAGTTTCAGAGGGGTATATCCGTCATCTCTCATTTCCTCTTGGATAGCAGGCGACACTTCCACATGATCATTTGAGTAAATCAGCCATCGACTGTCCTCAACGCCATTCCGTGAGAGCACTACTTGGTCGTCGATTGTTTTCTTCTCCAAAAACGAGGTTAGCTTTTTCTCCTCCCAAAATGACATCTTGATGTTTTTTGCACTGACAAACAACAAGAATTGGCAGTCCGACATCAAGCGTTTAATCTTGTCACCTATATTTTTCTTCCTTCCAAGACGAATATAAGTAACTACGGTGTAGTCCGATGTGTCAATGCCGACATCGGACGGTGTGGTCTCGATGGGGATAATCTGCCAAGGCATTAAGTACCTCTTCTCAGGATCCTTTGACCCGTATGATTTCTTCCAGTTCTTATCCCAATAGTCATCCCAGTATTCTTTGTCGAATTTGAAACAGTATCCGCCCGAAAGGACTGTAACACAGCTGGACCAGAACACCGACTTGAAGCCTATACCCTTGTAGCCGATTTTCTTGATGTCCTTTGTCTTGTTCCCGTTCCCCACGTCGCACAATCCTTCTATATCTCGTTTCGAGAAGGCTTGACCGTTGTGCATGAACACCAAGTAGCCGTTCTTAATGGCTATCTTCACGTTCAGGCATCCAGTCGAATTCTCGAAAGCGTCCACCGCATTTTGGAATAGCTCAAAGACGAAGCGTTCTTCTTCCGTGTATATTCCAGAAGAGAGCTGAATCAAACTTTGCTCTTGCGTCGTCGCTTGGTCAGGATTGTTATAATCGCTTTTCTTCTTATAGAGGTCTGATATAAAAGTATCGTTGTCCATTATTATAAACATCTATCAGATACCAAGTGCATTACAAGAGTAAGACTTTATTTGCGGTTGAATATCTTTGAATTCATATCTTCCTGTAGGATTCGGCAATTCGTATCGTACGCTGCCATTCGCAGGGACTCCAGTAAAAGTGTGTTCGATGGTTTTCTGTTCAACATCAGTAGGATTTCCAAAGTAATTCCATTGATCTTGTGAGTAACTAACCGAAACAGTTACGTTCTGAAAATTATACTTGCTATAATTCACTAATTCAAATTTAGGATGATAAGTATCCGAAATATTTCTGACAAACAAAAAGCTACTGAGATTATTCTTTAGCCCTTCGCCGTCATTATTGATGTAACCAAGTTCACTGCATGTTAATACATTTAAGTGTACAGGGCATGAAATGTTGTCTTTCCCGTATACTAATTCAAACTCTGCTTGCGGACTAATAAGCGTTTGTGCTTTCCCATGTGCTGCAACAGATTTGATAACGCCTTTCTCTATGATGGAATTTCCTGCATCAACTGTTACGCAAATATCCTCAATCGCATAATCAGAAGTATTCGAAGCAACGACAAGAATACCTTTCTCTGTCTTCTTTGCGCTGACCTTAACTTTCGCAACCAATTGTTCGTATGTGGGTTTAGCGGCTTCTGCGGGTTGTTCGAGGCTTGATGCAGATGAATTCGGATTTTCTGTAATATTAGAACTTTGTGTAGAGTTTGACTTGTTAGAAATGGCAGCTGCCAAAATAGCGAAGAATACAGCGATGACAACAAATATCCATACTCTGGATTTGTTGTTATTCTGAGAAGAACTTTTTCTGGAAGCTCTTTTTTGCTGTGGGGCGACTTTCGTTTCGGATGACAACCTTCTTTGAATTTCATCTACCGACTGTGGTCTCTCATGTTTGTTAAGTTTCATCATCCATTCCACCAGCTGTCTCATCTGTGTGCTGACATTCTGAGAAAAATGGAAGGCATTTGATCCTTCTGATGCAATATCTGCAAACGTAGGAGGCATCGTTCTCGTTAACAGAACATAGAGGGTCGCCCCCAACGCATAGAAGTCCGTCCATGCCCCTATATTTTGTATTGTTCCCTGCAATTGTTCGGGTGCCGCAAAGCCTTGTGTCAATGATAGTGATGTCGATACCGTCAGTGTCCCTTCGCTTTCTATTTGCTTGCTCGCACCGAAATCTATGAGGACGATATTGCCGTTCTTGTCAAGCATGATATTGGCAGGCTTAATGTCAAGGTGCCAGATGCTGTTATGGTGCATGGCGGACAAGGCAGATAGTATCTGGCTTAGATAATCCCGAACGCTCGATTCTGCTAAGGCTCCATGATGATGGGTTATCACTTCTTGCAACGACTCACCCTCAATATAATCCATCACATAATACGCCGTGTTGTTCTCCTCAAACATGTCGTGTACTTTCACGATATGCTTGTTGTCAAGGCCAGCAATTCGCTGTGCCTCCTTAACAAACTTGCGCTTCTGATGGGTGAACAGATTGCTGTTCGCATTATTGCTCACAGTGACCATACCATCTTGGCGGTCGTTGACACCCTGCATGAACAGTTCCTTAATGGCAACCTTGTTGCCCAGAACCGTCTGTGTAGCCAAGTAGGTGATGCCAAAGCCACCCTGCCCGAGAACCTTTTCGATTCTATATTTACCGTTTTGGAGCGTTGCTCCTTGAATTAACTGTTGCATAATGCTACAATACTAATAACTGCCAAAAGTAAATAAGTAAATTAAGCCTACAATCCTATTCATCCTCAAATCCAAAATCAATATCTTTATTCGTCAAGTGTTTAACATCTATATTTTTATCAAAACCTTTGATGAATGCATTGTACATATTAAAAACTCTTTTGGAAACTTTTACACCAAAATAAATCCCTAACAATTTGATCTTTAGATAAGGTCTTTTCCCCTTGTCTATCGTCTTAATGTACCTTATCTCTGATTCATCTTTCCATTGCTTTGATTTAATTTTTAAGATGTCAGCTATTGTGTCATCATCTATTTTGCTAATTTCTTTAATCTTCGAGTCGTAATCAACCTTTTTTTCTATCCATGGTACATCACATCTTATATTTGTCTTTAACAGAGACGTCACGTAAAACTTTAAGCAACACCCTTTGTGACAATCTCCGTAAATCGCAAACATATGTCCATTGAAACTTTTTGTCTCACATGTTGTACTGACTACATAAGTTTCATTATATAATCTCCTTAACAAAGTTTTTTTGTCATCGTTCGATATTGTTGAAGAGAATCTCACATAACCTTCTTTTATGTCATTGAGTTCATTAATCGTAGGAGCATACAACTGATGCCTATATACTATTTCTAACAGTCTTTCTGGATTCCTCAAGCTCATATATTTGAAACACAAACGTCTATCCATTTTGGTTTTATTATATTTTTTGTATTGAAAGTTTACATAAGAATGGCACTTTTTCAAATTATATTTTTGATGATCCTGCTTAGTCCAACATAATGAAAGGAGCCCAATAGAAAGGATCTTTGAATTTGTCCTTAACCATCTTCTTTGCTATTCTGAATGCATCATGTTTATCTTTACCAGAAAGTAGTTGATTATAGAAGTTTACCATCATATAAGAAGTTGCCTTATCGTCAACTTTCCATAATGTCATTATAAGGGTTTGCACACCAGCCATTTTAAAAGCCCGTTGTAAACCTACAACTCCATCAATTCCTTGGCATCCTTAATCAACTTTTGAACGGAGATACCCTCTGTCGCTTTGTCGGACTTCTCGTTAGTACCCTTACCTTGCTCGTACTTGATGTCACCCATACCTTGTGTCTGTACTTCTGACAAAATCTGAGCTGCTTCTATTAAAGCGGAAGCAGAATAGGTCTCATAACCATACTTAGCCAGCTCATTAGCCAATTTGATCCGTGCAACTGACGAGTCTATTGGCTTTGCTTCATCCTTCTTCTCTTGAGCGTAAGTCGCTGTTACTGCCAGCAACAGAACAATTACAAAACTTAAAAATTTTCTCATAATCGAAAGTATTGAAAGTTAAACTTAAAGCTACTATTTTACATTAATATTTCTGATAGTAGAACGACCCATATTGTAGTTTATGGATGTCACACCATCCGGTAAGGCATTGAAAAAAGTCTCAAAATCGACCGTTTGGTTTGCATAAGGAATTCTTAAAGGATCGTTTGGAGAAGTTCCGATGTTATTACTGTCAATAATTCTAAATATACGTCCCGTAGAATTATCTCTAATGAATATGTTGTTATCAACCCATATTCCTGTTTCTGGCTGAAGACTAGTGACTGACCAATGAACAATGGTTAAGTCATTTCTTAGCTCAATAGACCTAAGTCTCCATCTGTGCAAATCTGTGGTCACAGTTCGGCCAATTTTTATAGTTCGAGGTCTAACATCGTATGATTTAGAATCAAAATTGTCGGAATTTAAAGAAGTAACATTCTTGCCATTTCTTACAGGTCGACTCTTAGTAATATCGCTATCACGAGTTTGCGGATCTGAAGAAATTGTATCTACACAAGTAGAATTATCTGTTTCGAGAACAACTGTAGAGTCTGAGTCCACAGCAGTTATAGGGGCTGCTTTCCTATTTTTATCGTTGTTGCCTATTACTGAAATTATAATAATTGAAACAAAAGCCAATGGAACAAATGTAACCAGTATCTTTACTCGATTGGAGTCTTTCCCTATTAGATTTGATGTAGCTTCATCTTGAATATTATGATTGGATTCGTCGCCTTTGTTTTCAGCTACATTTCCTGTTTCTTTGTTACCTCCTTTATCAAGCAATAGAGTATTTCTTTCGTTATTTTCTTTGTCATCGAAATTACATTTTTTAGAATCTATTTTGTCCACAAGAGTCACACTGCCATTAACAGTTATAAGGCTTTGGAAACCAACAACGCTTTGAGGGCGTTTTTTTCTGTTAGTATTCATTAGCTGTATAATAATGTTTTTGAGCCTTTTGCTAATGGTCGCTGGCATCGGCAGCGCGAGATGCTTGTCCTCGCTTCCATCATCATCTATATCCGATGGCAATGGTGTCTTCTTGTTGGTAAGCAGAGTATAGAGTGTAGCACCGAGGGCATAGAAGTCTGTCCATGGGCCGAATTTCTCCAAGTTCTGCTCCATCTGCTCGCGAGGTGCGTAGCCATTGGTATAGCTCACTGCCGTAGAAGTGGTGGCACCTCCCTGTGCACTCTGCTGCTTGCTGGCACCAAAGTCGATAAGCTTCACCACGCCCTGTTTGTCCACCATAATGTTGGCAGGCTTCAGGTCGAGATGCAGGATGCCCTCCTTATGGGCAGCCTCCAAGGCATCAAGAATCTGAGGAAGGAGTTGCATGACTTCTGCTTCCGACAAAGGTTTGCCAGTACGCTTTAGCCGGTCGCTCAAGTTTTCACCGTCGATGTAATCCATTACATAGTAAGCGGTTCCGTTCTCCTCAAACAAGTCATGCACCCGGACGATATGCTCGTTGTTGAGTTTGCGCAATCGCCTCGCCTCTTTCTTGAACTTCTCCAACTGCGAGGAGAAGGTTTCACGATTATCGGTATTGCTGACGCTTACCGTCGTGTTGTTATTGTCACGCTGGCTGATGCCCCGCATGAAGAACTCCTTGATGGCATACTGTTCCCCGAACTGGATGTTCGTTGCCACATACGTGTTACCGAAGCCACCCGATGAGAGGTAGCGGTCTATGCGGTAGGTGCCGTGAAGAACAGTGCCTACACGCAGCATGTTGTCGGTATTGATATTATTGCTCATATATTAACTTCTTGCTTGTCTTTCGGATTCGACTCTCCTTGAGAATCTTTGTTATATAAATCCATGCCTTTATTGCCTTCTTTCATTTTTTTGATAGCTTCTTCTTCTCTAGTTTTCTGTTTTTCAGAACTTTTCTTTGTAGTAGGGGGCTGCCGATTTTTTAGAGTGTCTTTAGCATTTGTTTGCTTAGGCGATGCCGCCTTATTCCTCGAAGTATTTTTATTCTTAACTCGCTCTGAGGGGTTGCGGGCAGTCTTGCTTATAGATTTCTGAGGACGAAGATTACCACAGCCTTCCAACTTAAAAACGGAATTTCGATTTTCCCGTTGAATTGTCTTTTGCGGTCGTAGCATCTTATACCCCAAACCACCTACAAGAATAATACAGACAGCCAACAGAACATATAGTGTATAGCCTTTCTTTGGCGATTTCCTCACCTCTGCTTGCGGCTTAGGTGTCGGTCTGCTGACGATGGAGACATCGTCGCTTTGGCTCTGCGGCCGGATGTTAAGTGCGTTGTCTTTTGAGGTCTGCTCGTCATCTAACAACATGTTGTCACCAGCTTCACGCATCACCTCCTTTATGTGGATGAGATAGGCCGAATGGTTGTCCTTGTTGTCAGACGTGGCTGCAATCAGTTGCATTCGCTTTTTCTCGTCAGAACCATCGGCGGAGAGCAAACGGCAAAGCTCATCATTGCTCATCTGCTCCAACATCCCGTCACTACAGATATAGAAGTAGTCACCAGGCTGGATGTCAGCAATGTGTACGATGGCAGGACGCACACGGTTTTCCTCACCCGGTTGGATAGCCCGCGTGATGATGTTTTTCTGCGGTGATGTACGCATCTCCTCGTAAGAAATCTCGCCTGCCTGATACAAGTCATAGACCAGAGAGTGGTCACGACTTTGGTAAAGGATGCGGTTCTCTTTAGGACGGACATGGTAGATGCGGCTGTCGCCAATATGGGCGGCAGTCACTCCTCCGCTGTGAAAATAAAGCAGGCAAAGTGTCGTGCCCATCTTCTTCAGATGGCTATTGTCCAGACTGTCCAATTGGCGATAGGCCGCCTGAAGGGCATAGAGCAAGTCGTCATCGGTAAACGACGGTTTGCCAAAACTCAGGATAGCGTTACTCATCGCCTTGCACACCGTCTGGCTCGCCACTTCCCCATGCTCGTGCCCACCCATGCCATCACAAAGGATGAACAGGCGGTCATCATCAGTCGCCTTGCCAAACATAGGGAAGATGCTGTCTTCCTGGTTGTCGCGCTGCCCCAACTCCCAAATGGCTTGTGGCTGGTATATCTCTATCTTCATTGCTTATTGTTCTTTATAGATGACATGGGTCTTCCCCATGATGATTTCACTTCCATCCCTTAATATAACCGCATCGCCCGACTGCAATTCCTGCCCATCCACATACGTGGCATTCTTGTTTTGGTCGTTGCTGATGATTGCCTGACGAATCCCTGCTACTTCCTTCACCTCTATCTTGGCGTGGCGGCGGCTCATATATCGGTCGTTGGTCTCGATTTGGAGGGAGGCTTGCGAGGATGGTGCTTTCCGCCCCACCGTGTTCAATCCGATGGAAAGCGGATAACTTCGTCCGTCCACACTAAGGTAACAGCTCTTGGTGTTGGGTGCTGAAGCCAATTGCGTGGCGCCGTTCATCCTGCCCAACTGTGTCTCGCCGCCGTTATATCCTCCGCCAAGGACGGTTTTCGCCTCCAAAGGAGCTTCGTGTCTGAATCTCACCTTCAGCACGGCCTTGCACTGCGGACACGTAATGAGTTTCTCGTCCTCCATCTTGGAGTTTCTCACATCCAAGACGACACCACAATTGGGGCATTGTATTCTCTTTATTTCCATATTCTTACCATTTGATGACCGGCATGGCACCATCGAACTTTCCCCACATCACAGGATGCTGGCGGTTGCCGGAGGCCTTTACCACTCCTTCATGAACGTATGTGTACAACTCGTCAGCCGTGAGCGTTCGATTGCGGTCTGTGTCTGCGCCACCACGAAGCCCTCGTTCAAGAAACACTGTGAACAAGCTGTTGTGAAATCCCGTCTGCCACGGAGTCTCCATAGATAGCTCCGTGGAACGTGAGGAGAGAAACAGCATGACGTTTTCCTTGCTTCTACTGTCATTGCGCTGATTGCTGTACCGCATCTTTCCAGAAAAGCAAGCGTCGGCAAAGATGACTTTATTGCGGACGTCGAACTTTCTCATTACTTGATAGATAGTACTGTAATAAAGGAAACCGTCGTAGCATATCAAACCGCCTGGGATGCCGTGTCCACTAAAATAAAGCATGATGACATCATCTTTATCGGCTTTGCCGAACATCGTGTTCATTGCCTCTATGATGTTATTAGTGGTCGCGTTGGTATTCGTGTAGCAGACCGACTCGGAATATTTGTTCTTCTGAAAAATATTGTCAATGGTCTGCGCATCGTACGCACTGACCCTAAGGTCATTGCCCGTGCCGGGATAATCGCTGATTCCGGCACAGACAACGTACGTTCTTGCCTGCGCAAGGCAGACCAACGTAAAGAACAATATGATAAGACCTAACCTTTGCATTTTTCCTTACACCATCGTTCCCATGTCGGCGTCATTCATATAGTCGGGCATGTCGGGCGACACGTCCGGATTCTCTCCATAAGCCACCTGCTGCATGTTCGGGTCAAGACCACCATCATGCTGCATGGCATAGTCGATTCCGTCGTCAGGTTGCTGCCCTGCTGCTTCCGCCAATTGGCCTACTGTTGCCATGTTGCCCTGATGGTCGACAACGACATCGGGATCATCGAGCACGTTGTTGTCGTTGACATCGATGACAGCCACATCCGCATCACCGTCGCCGTTAAGGTCAACGGCAGCCGCGGCATGGCCTTGCACTGTTCCTTGTGCTACGACATGCACGTCGTCATCGGCGGCAGCCGTGTCTTGATGGCTTTGGGATGCCGCCATATATGCAGGCTCTACATCCTCCTGCTGATGAACTGCAGTTTGGACGGACGCATGTGAGACAGGCTCCACGTCGGCCTTGGCATCGGCGGTTTGAGAATGAGACGTTGCGTGTGCTTCCGCAACGTATGAGTTCTCCATCTCGTCGGCTCTGATCTCGGGCTTGATAGCCTGGGCATATTCTTCCCGGCTGTCAGCCGTCATGTTGTCCCATTCATCAGCGGTGTAGGTGCTGTAGATTCCGCCATGCCAGTGGAATACACCACCGGCACCGACCTGTGCGCGAGCAGAGTTGAAAGCATCGGTAAACGACATGTCATCGCTTACTTCTCCCACCTTGACAGGCTGCTTGTCGGCCGTTGGTGAAGAAGCTGTTAAAGCAGCATCTTGCTTTTCCTCTCCGCTGACTGCATAGATAGCCCCCGCACCCAAAAGGATGCCGGCGGCAGAGCCGATGGCAACCTTCTTCCAACCAGCCTTTACGGGTTGTAGCTCACTGATGGGTTGCTCTTCAAATTCTGCATACTCGACTTTTGAAGTCGGGTTCAGATACTTAGTCTCTTCATTTGTTTCCATATCTTTCCGCATTAAGGGTTTATTTTCTGTTTACCACTGCAAATATCGGAAATCTCCGACAAACTTGTTCCGCTAAAGAAGGGTTATCGTATGAAATGGTGGGATTTAAGTACGAAATATTCTCATGCCTCCGCATTTACTGTAGATACTAGCAAAAAGCTTGTGAACTTTATCCGATAACAAGACCATTCAAATTGATTAATTCCATAAAAACTTGACCACCAACCGTTCTAAATCAAATTTCTGTTAAGCTACTCAAATCTAATAGACTTTATTATGGCTTGCATGGGGTTTTTCTGCCCCTCAACATACTCAGTCCTTACTAAGCATAGCCATTGACGTTGCTCATTATAAACAGCCGTTAAATCGAAAATAATCTGTACATTGCCTTGATATCTTACCCGACGCTCATAACATTGGTTTCCATTGATAATATAATCACCTTCATAAAGGACTTTTGAAGTTAGGCCTTTGAGATTATTATCCCACCATCCTTTCCAAACTTGAGAAAACTGCTGTTTATTCCAACCACTATAATAGTCACTAACGACCAAGCCATAAACAGATTGTTTCTTCCCGTTATTAAATGTATATAGCCAACGTGTTTGAAGAGAGTCGGTGTATTGCTTTTCAGTTATATATTGAGAGGGTATGATAAATGCCACATTCCCATCTGTTAGTTCACCATGTGCGAGTGTCTTTGGATCAATTTCCTTAGATGTAGACTTGTCTTGCGAATCTTCCACAGAGGTATCATTGTTAACTGAATAGTCGCTATTAGAGGAGTTATTGGTTTGGACGATATTCAAAAACCAAATTAAAATAATTGTCCAAGGGACAAGAAAACTTGCAGATGCCATTATCCAATCTTTTGTATTGACCCTACGCTTCTCTATTGGATAGATTTCTTGCACGAGAGTAGAGTAGTGGAGGAATCCAAGCCATATTACGCACCATATTAAGGCTCCTACACAGCGACCAGTATCACTGGCATCCGGATTCATGAATACATAAATGATATTATCAAGAGCGCATATTACAAGGAAGGCTCGTCCATAAAACACGGCATTCGATTTCTGTTTTACGAACGCATTTATTGCGACACAACCTAAGCAGATAAGAAATCCACATTGCAGAACATCAGCGACTTGCAACATTTCCATACCTTTATACTCGTCAGAGGCTAAGTCTTTTAACAAAATGCCCAGAACTGCCAAGCAATTGAATCCTATGACATAAAGGAAGAATTTCAACCATCCTGTGATTTCTGGAGTCTCGTCATAGACCGGTTCATAGCGTACATTGTTTACATCTTCATCTGGCATGGGAGTTATTTGAGTACTTGCATTTACGATGCTAACGTCTTGATTATTCCCACTAATACAATCGTTTCCAGTATTATTCAGAACTTCAACTTTATCTTCTGTTGTTGGATTTAAATTAAGCAAACCACGTAGCTCGTTAACATTCTGAGGTCTGTCAGCCCGTCGTATACTCATCATCTTGATAATAGCTTTTTTCATACTTGCGCTTATGCTTGATGAAAAAAGAAACGCTGATGCTCCACTCTCCACTATATCTGTTTGACGAGGCGGTTTTTCTCCAGTAAGCAATTTATATAGCGTAGCTCCCAAACTGTACAAATCCGTCCATGGTCCAACCTTATCCATTCTTGATTCCAATATCTCAGAAGGAGCATAGTCGGGGGTAAAACTGACCTGTGTGCCTGTTGTGGCACCGCTTTCATTGGCCTTAATCTGCTTACTTGCACCAAAATCGATAAGAAATACGTGGTTATCCTTATCTATCATTATGTTACTAGGCTTAATATCAAGATGGAAGAATCCTGCATTATGAATATCATCCAACGCATCGAGAATAGATGGAAGAATAGCCTTTACTTCTTCTTCTGAAAAAGTTCTTCCTTGATGAGCTTGTCGTTCAGAGAGTGTCTCTCCATCAATAAAATCCATCACATAGTAAGCCGTATTATTCTCTTCAAAATAATCGTATACTTTAACAATATGACTATTATCAAAATGTCGTAAACGTAATGCTTCTTTCTTGAACTTTTGCCTTTGTTCTTTTACAATCTCAGTATCAGAACTGTCTGCTACTTGCGCTAATGTGCTGTTATCACTACGTGTCATTACATCGCGCATAAAGAACTCCTTTATAGCGACCGTTTCGTCAAAAGCATTAGTAGCCTTGTATGTATTACCAAAGCCACCAGAGGCAAGGTACCCCGTGATAGTATATGAACCACGCAGAACCGTGCCCACAGGCAGCATTGACTTGAATCCATGTTTATCAGCCATTACTTTACTGTTTAGGGATACATTCAATATTATAGAACTGCCATTGATCCGCACCGTTACTCTCTATAAGGTCAAATGATTTTGTTTCGTGCGGTATGGGAGAGAATACAAGATAAAAGCTTTTTTCTTGTCCGACATAATCAAAATATGTCCAATCGGGACTAAAATTCACACCATCCTTATCTATCAATCTATATTCATTCCCATCAACAACAAGATGCGTATTTCTATTTATAGCAAAACCTAACCCATCTTTCTCATATTTAGTAGTAAAAGAAACAATTGTGACGCAATCTGTCCTGTAAACAGAAGTAATTTTTGCTGATGTAACAGAAGTTCGATAAGTAGGGTTGTTTGTTTGTACTGCATCATTATCCTTTCCCCATTGCGCCAAGTATTCGAATGCATGTTGTTCATTACCTGTAGTCTGACTAAGAATCTGCTGCCCTTGATAATCAGAGATTGAATTGCTCTTAATGTTATTCTCATTTATATAATTGATTGCCAATTGGTCATTGTCTTCAGCTGCCTTTCGAATCCAATAAATCCCTGTTTTTTTATCCTTATCATGACCAATTCCTTCATATAAGCAACGCCCAAGGAAGAACATCCCCCATGATTCACCACCCCTCGCTGCAGCTCTAAAGAGCTCAAATGACAACCAATCGTATTCTGTCTTCCCATTATTAACAAATGAAGAAATGTACAATCCTAAACGAGACAATGCAACATTCATGCCACCCAATGCAGCTTTAGCATACATGCTCAGAGCTATTCCCATATCTTTGTTAACTCCATTGCCATTTTCATAGCATAATCCTAATCCATATTCTGCATTTATATTGCCTTTATTTGCAGCTAACGTCAAATTTTTAACACCCTCTTGAAAGTCTTGGGAGACAAGTTCACCATCAATATAGGCCCGTCCAAGATCAGCTTGACCATCTACAGAACCTGCTTCTGTAGCTTTTGCATACCAATCAAATGCTTGTGACTTATCTTGTGTGACAAAGATACCAAATCTATACATATCTCCCAAATAATCCATAGCATCACCATTACCCAAATCTGCAGATTTCTTTAGATAAGTATAGGCTTTAGATGCATCTGTATTATAACCATACAAGCCCCGAAGCCAAATTCTACCTAAATCTAATAATGCATCATCATCATTCTGATTTGCTGCTTTTTCGAGCAACTCCTGGCCTTTTGGGGTAGATTGCTTTATCCCCAATTTATCACTTCCGGCCATATAACACATACCAAGCGTTTCCTGTGCATCTGCAAATCCTTTGTCTACTGCACTCTGGAGAAGCGTAACACCGTATGATATATATTCATTGGTTCCCGTCCCATTAATGTAACAGAGGGCGAGTTGATATGTTCCCCAGGCAGAACCGCCACGGTGGGCTAGACTAAATCGGTTGAATGCTGTTGTGTTATCTCCCTCTCTTTGATAAAGAAGTCCAGAGATTACCATCATGTCAACATCTCCTTTGGCTGCTCCTTTATCAAAGAAATATCTTGCTCGGCCTTCATCTTGGCTTACGCCATTGCCATACAAATATGAATATGCTACTGTTGATATGGCTCGAATATCTCCCTTCTCGGCTCTTCTTTCCAAAGCTGGGCTGTAATTGTCGTAGTCCACGTATGTCTGCTTACTGCGACTATTACTTTTACCTGTAGGTCTACGTCTTGGTGCCAGACCCTGTCCGGGATTATTCCTCTGATGAGCATGTTTCTTAATAGACGATATGCTATTAGGCTTATTGCCGAACACTCTCAGCCCTTTTGTTGGGTCATTTATTTGGGCTTGAACACTTGCTACCATAAAAAAGGCAAGTAAAGTAAGCAAGCTTTTTATAGCTGCGTACTTGTTAAGTTTGGGTAGTTTTTTCATATCAATAAACATCTTTTTGTATTCCATTTTTCATCCTACTCGTTTCTTTCCCTGTAGATTTGTCGTACCAGGTCCCATTACAGAATTGGCCTTCATTGTAGAATGTACCTTTGTATGTGCGATTGGCTTCTTTCCAATAGTATTCCCCATCTTCATAAAAATCTTTAGAAAACGTCCCAGTAAAAATATTTCCACTACTTTCGAAGAATTTTCCATACCCATCTTTTAGACCATCTTTGTAGTTTCCGTCGTAGATTCCATAGCCATATTCACCATGGCCTTTCCCAGAGGGACAGCCATTGCTGTCTATAGAACCTGAATAAGTAAATGTATTTCCTTTAGCATCTTTAAACTTTTTATTTTTAACTTCCCGCATAGATGAATTGACGGATTTTGAAATAGCATTTGTATTAGGTCTGTCTACTGTGTTTTTTTCAAGAAATAGCCATATAACAAAGCCTATACATACAAATACTGATGATAGCGCTTAATCGGTACCACTCATATCACTTGAATCGGTACCATCTGTAGCGCTTGAATCGGTACCAATCGTATCGCTTGAATCGGTACCAAGATTGTAGGCAGAGCCGTCATGTTGCA
>Ga0256406_1003073_pt1 | contig 21650 bp, 21 predicted proteins | sample RumenRJG_03DNA_FD_185986 | JGI IMG/M metagenome (GOLD analysis project Ga0256406, IMG submission 185986) | Bovine rumen microbial communities from Lethbridge, Alberta, Canada - RJG_03 | ecosystem: Host-associated > Mammals > Digestive system > Stomach > Rumen | place: Canada: Alberta | collected... | reverse complement strand
GATGTCGGTGCTTAGCGGAACCGTCTGAGGGCGGCGTTTTGCCCGTTTGTCGCAGTTGATGGCGGTGTTGAGCGCGATGCGGTACACCCACGTGTTCACGCTGCTGCGGTTCTCGAACCGGTCGTATCCCAGCCACAACCGGACAAGAATCTCCTGAAACAGGTCGTTGACCTCTTCGTTGTCGCGCGAGAACATATAACACACGGAGTAGATAGTCCGCTTGTACTGCCTCACCAGTTCCTCAAATTGTTTCTCTTTAGTGCTTTTCATCTGGCCGTTTAGAATTTCTACACCATTGGACAACTCATTCCCAAAATCCTTACATTAATTTGTAAAAAAAAAGAGGCATCTGTAAGAAACAGGTGCCTCTTTTTTGAATGCAATCATGCGCAATGGTTACTTCTGCATGGTCTTGAGGCGCTCGGTGAGCATGGGGACGATCTTGTGGAGGTCGCCCACGATGCCGAGGTCGGCCACTTGGAAGATGGGGGCGAACTTGTCCTTGTTGATGGCGATGATGAGTTCGCTTTCCTCCATGCCGGCGAGGTGCTGGATGGCGCCGCTGATGCCGCAGGCAATGTAGAGGGCGGGGCGGACGGTCTTGCCGGTCTGGCCCACCTGGCGGCTGGCGTCCATGACGCCGGCGTCGACCATGGCGCGGCTGCTGGAGACTTCGCCACCGAGTTCGGCGGCCAGGGCCTGGAGCTTGCCGAAGCCGTCCTTGGTGCCTACGCCGCGGCCGCCGCTGACGAGGATCTTGGCCTCGCTGATGTCGGCCACGGTCTTCTCTTCCTTGACGGTTTTGACGAGCTTGACGCGGGCGATCTTCTTCTCGTCGAAGTTGACCTTGAAGTCGACCACCTCGCCCTTGCGGCTCTTGTCGGCGGCCATCTTCTGCATGACGCCGGGGCGGACGGTGGACATCTGCGGGCGGTGGTTTTTGCAGAGGATGGTGGCCATGAGGTTGCCGCCGAAGGCGGGACGGGTCATGCGGAACTCGTGGGCTTCGTCGTCGCTGATTTCCAGCTTGGTGGCGTCGGCGGTGAGGCCGGTGCGGTTGCGGGCGCTGACGCGCGGGCCGAGGTCGCGGCCGATGGTGGTGGCGCCGATGAGCATGATGCTCGGTTTCTCGCTCTCGATGATGGCGGTGATGGCCTCGGTGTAGGGCTCGGTCATGTAGTCCTTCAGCAGGTCGTGGTCGACCACCATGACGCGGTCGGCGCCGTGCTCGATGAGGGTGGGGGCGAGGCCTTTGATGTCCTTGCCCAGCAGCATGGCGACCACCTTCTCCTGGTTGGCGTCGGCCAGCTCGCGGGCTTTGCCCAGCAGCTCGAGGGCCACGTTCTGAAGTTTGCCTTCGCGTTGCTCGGCAAACACGTATACGTCTTTATAATCTGTGAGGTTCATAATTTCTCGTTCTTTTCGGTAGTTATCGGGAGTTACTGGGAGTTATCGCACTTGCGTGCCGGGAGTTAGAGACAGATGTTCCAAACTGACGCTATTGTCTTTAACTACTCTAACTACTATTAACTACTCTAACTACTTTTAACTACCCAATTCATTAAATGATGTGCTTCTCCTTGAGTTTGTTCACGATGAGCTCCACGGCCTCTTCGGGGCTGACCTCGAAGGTCTGGCCGGCGGGTTTGAGCTGTTTGGGGAACGACTTGAAGACGCTCGTCGGCGAGCCGGCCTTGCCGATTTCCTCGTCGGGCACGTTGATGCGGTCGGCGCCCCACACCTCGACTTCCTTGTCGAAGGCGTCCACGATGCCGCTGACGCTCATGTAGCGCGGCTGCACGGCGCTGGCCAGGGCGGTGACCACGCAGGGGGCCTGCATCTCGAGCACCTGGTAGCCGTCTTCGAGCTGCTTGCGGATGGTGAAGGTCTTGGTGGCCTCGTTGTACTGGAGGTCCTCCATGTAGGAGACCTGCGGCAGGTCGAGGTGCTCGGCGATCTGGGGACCCACCTGGGCGGTGTCGCCGTCGATGGCCTGGCGGCCGGTGACGATGAGGTCGACATCCATCGTGCGCAGGGCGCCGGCGATGGCGCTGCTGGTGGCCAGCGTGTCGGCGCCGCCCAGCTTGCGGTCGGTCAGCAGGATGGCGCGGTCCACGCCCATGGCGAGGGCTTCGCGCAGGATGGCCTCGGCCTGCGGCAGACCCATGGTGATGACGGTCACGTGGGCGCCGTATTTGTCCTTCAGCTGCAGGGCGAATTCGAGGCCGCCCTTGTCGTCGGGGTTCATGATCGAGGGCACGCCCTCGCGGATCAGCGTGCCGGTCTGCGGATTGATTTTCACCTCGGTGGTGTCCGGCACTTGTTTTATGCAAACTACGATGTTCATATTCTTTATTCTTTCGGCCTCTCCCCCGACCCCTCTCCTTTCAAGAGAGGGGAGTGGAATGCATCTCGCTTCCTTCGGTAAGGTTGTGGCCCTTTTGTTTTACTGTATCTATCTGCTCCCCTCTCCTCCGAGGAGAGGGGCTGGGGGTGAGGCTGTTATTTAAACAGTTTTCCTGCAATCACCATGCGCTGCACCTCGCTCGTGCCCTCGTAGATCTCGGTGATCTTGGCGTCGCGCATCATGCGCTCCACCGGGTACTCGCGCGTGTAGCCGTATCCGCCGTGAAACTGCACGGCCTTGGTCGTCACCTCCATCGCCGTCTCGGCGCTGAAAAGCTTGGCCATGGCGGCGTCGGCAGAGTAGGGGATACCGTGGTCTTTCTTGTAGTGGGCCGAGCGGCAGAGCAGGCGGCGGCCTGCACCTTGGTCTCCAGGTCGGCCATCTGGAACTGCGTGTTCTGGAACTGCGCGATCGAGCGGCCGAACTGCTTGCGCTCCTTGGTGTACTTAACCGTCTCGTCCATAGCGCCTTGGGCGATGCCGAGGGCCTGGCAGGCGATGCCGATGCGGCCGCCGTCGAGCGTCTTCATGGCCAGGCCGAAGCCCTTGCCGAGCTGACCCAGCTGACGGTCCTTCGGGATGCGGCAGTCCTCGAAGATAAGCTCCGTCGTGGCGCTGCCGCGGATGCCCATCTTCTTCTCCTTCTTGCCGATGCTGAAGCCGGGGTCGGTCTTCTCGACGATGAAGGCGCTGATGCCCTTGGTGCCCAGGCTCTTATCGGTCATGGCGATGACGATGAACACGTGGGCGTAGCTGCCGTTGGTGATGAAAATCTTGCTGCCGTTGAGCACCCACTCGTCGCCGTCGAGCACGGCAGTGGTCTGCTGCCCGGCGGCGTCGGTGCCCGCGTTGGGCTCGGTCAGGCCGAAGGCGCCGATCCACTCGCCGCTGGCCAGCTTCGGCAGGTAGCGCAGCTTCTGCTCCTCGGTGCCGTTCTCCATGATGGGAGCCACGCACAGCGACGTGTGGGCCGACAGGATGACGCCCGTCGTGGCGCACACGCGGCTCAGCTCCTCCACGGCCATGCCGTACATCAGGTTCGTGCCGCCGGCGCCGCCGTACTGCTTCGGCACCGGAATGCCCATCAGGCCGATCTTGGCCATCTTCGCAACCGTCTCCTCGGGGAAACGCTCTTCCTCGTCCACCTCGGCGGCCAAGGGTTTCACCTCCTTCTCTGCAAACTCGCGTATCATCTGCAGGAAGAGTTCTTCTTGTTTGGTGTAGCTAAAATCCATATTGTTTGTTTTATCGGCCTCGCCCCCCGACCCCTCTCCGTGGGGGAGAGAGGAGAGGAATGTCTTTATTCCATCTCTCTTCTATCGGTAGGCTGTGGCTTTCTTGTTTCTCTTTTTTACTGTCTACTCCCCTCGCCTAACAGGAGAGGGGCTGGGGGTGAGGCTTTTACTTCACTGCAATCGTCTCAATCTCAACCAGTACGCCCATCGGCAGCCCCTTCACCGCGAAGGCGGCGCGCGCAGGGCAGTCGGTGTTGTAGTACTTGGCGTACACCTCGTTCATCGGCTTGAAGTATTCCATGTCGGCCAGCAGGCAGGTGCTCTTCACCACGTCTTGGAACGTGTACCCGGCCTCGTCCAGGATGGCCTTGATGTTTTTGAAGACCTGCTCGGTCTGCGCCGTGATGCCCTCCGGCACCTCCTTGGTGGCGGGGTTGATTGGGATCTGTCCCGAGATGTAAAGCGTGTTGCCGGCCTGCACCGCCTGGCTGTACGGGCCGATGGCGGCAGGGGCGTTGGGGGTGTTGATGATTTTCTTCATTTCCAATATTTTTATTTAGTTTTTATTTCTCAAATCGAGGGTGCAAAGTTACACCTTTTTTTTCAATCGTCGGCACTTTTTTTATCAAATTTTATTATCTCGCTGACTCACAGCCGCTTGCCTCCCGCCGCCAGCCTCCATCCCTCCGCCCCGGTTTTCCGCCCCTTTTGCCGCCCATTTTCCACCCGCATCGTTGCCCTTTTGCACCCCGTTTTCCATCTCCTCCCATTGCAGAATTTATCCAAACTATGGGCAAACTTTGATGCCCCCAATTCCCTGGTTTTCAGGCTGCATTTTCCTGCCCGTTTTCGCCCCGTTTCCATTTTTGTTTCACTTTTTTTCGCTCCCTTTTCGCCAAAAGTCGTATCTTTGCACCCCGAATTATGCTGTTCAATTCGCTCCATTTCGCCCTCTTCCTGCCCGTGGTCTTCGCCGTCTACTGGCTCCTGCGCCCTTCCCTCCGCAGCCAGAACCTCTTCATCCTCGCCGCCTCCTGTTTCTTCTACGCCTGCTGGGACCCCCGCTTCCTGCTCCTCATCGCCTTCACCTCCCTCGCCTCCTACCTCAGCGGCCTCGCCATCCACCGCTCTTCGGGGCAGGGGAGACGGTGGTTCCTCTGGGCGAATGTATCTGTCAACCTGCTGATACTCTGCCTGTTCAAATACTACGATTTCTTCGCCCAGTCCTTCGCCGACCTCTTCCTCGGCGGCCGCTCCGACCACCTGCTCCTCCACCTCGTCCTCCCCGTCGGCATCTCGTTCTACACCTTCCAGGCCCTCAGCTATTCCATCGACGTCTACCGCCGCTCCGTCACTCCCACGCGCGACCCCGTGGCCTTCTTCGCCTACGTCAGCTTCTTCCCCCAGCTCGTCGCAGGCCCCATCGAGCGTGCCTCCTCCCTCCTCCCGCAGTTCCTCGCCCCCCGCTCCTTCTCCTATCCCCTTGCCGTCCAGGGGCTCCGCCAAATGCTGTGGGGCTTCTTCAAAAAGATGGTCGTGGCCGACAGCTGCGCACTCTATGTCGACCGTGTATTCACTTCTTATTCAGACTGCTCCGCCCCCTCGCTCATCCTCGCCGCTCTCCTCTTCTCCATCCAAATCTATGCCGACTTCTCCGGCTACAGCGACATCGCCATCGGATGTGCCAAACTCTTCGGTATCAGCCTGCGACGCAATTTCAATGTCCCCTACTTCAGCCGCGATATCGCCGAGTTCTGGCGCCGCTGGCATATCTCGCTCACCTCCTGGTTTCGCGACTACCTCTACATACCCCTCGGCGGCAGCCGTGCCGGCCGTTGGCGCTCCGTCGCCAACACCTTTATCATCTTCCTGGTCAGCGGGTTGTGGCATGGCGCCAACTGGACCTTCCTCCTCTGGGGCTTCTACCACGCCCTCCTCTTTCTGCCACTCATCCTCCTCGGCCGCAATCGCCGCCATCTCGACACCGTCGCCCCCTCCCGTCCGCTGCCCTCCCTCCCCGAATTCTTCCAGATGTTGCTCACTTTTCTCCTCGCCACTCTCGGTTGGATCTTCTTCCGCTCGCCGTCTATCGAGTTTTCTTTCAGCTATATAGCACGTATGCTGGGAATGGGTTCCGCTGGACAGTTCCTTTCGCCCGTCGCTGGTGACCACTTCATCATACTCCCCGCCATCTTCCTGATGTTCAGCGTTGAATGGTTCTCGCGCCATAGCAGCTACCCCTTCGCCCGCCAGCCCCGCTGCCGCTCCCTCCGCTGGGTGGGATATATGTCGTTGATTTTCATAATTATCGCATTCTCGCAAACCTCCGAAATGCCCTTTATCTATTTCCAGTTTTGAAACGCTTCGTCCGCCATATCATCCTCTTCCTCCCCCTCGCACTGCTTTTCTCCGTGCTGATGCTCTGGCTGCTGGGCGGCACAGGGCGCCTGCGCAACGTGTCTTATCGGCTCGGTGGCGACGATTTTCTCTACTCCAAGTCGCGCGAAATCGCTTCCATTCAGCAGGTTGACGTCCTTTTCCTCGGCTCTTCCCACGCCTATCGCACCTTCGATCCACGCATCTTCGCCGAGCGGGGCATCTCCGTCTTCAACCTCGGCTCCTCCAACCAGACACCCCTCCAGTCCGAAGTCCTTCTCCGTCAGTATCTTGATTCCTGCAACCCCCGCCTGGTGGTCATCGAGGTGCACCCCGACATCATCGACTACGACGGCATCGAGTCCGCCCTCTCGCTCCTCTCCAACGCCCCCCCTTCGTGGCACATGCTTCCCATGGCCCTCCGCTCGCGCAACCTCCGTGTCCTCTGCACCGCCCCCTATGCCATGCTCCACAACCTCTTCTCTCCCTCTTTCCGCTCCTTCGATGAGCCTCCGGTTCGCGGCGTAAATCATTATGTGTCTGGTGGCTACGTTGAACGCGACATGGCTCGCTATACCCCTTCCGACGAGCCGCCCTACCACATCGCTCCGCTTCCTGCCCAGACGGCAGCCCTCCGCCGCTGCCTCAACTACCTCGATTCCAGGGCTGTTCCGTTCCTCCTTGTCCAAACACCCGATACGCGCGCTCGGCAGGATGCATATTCTAATCTGTCTGATTTCCAGTCGCTCATGTCCTCCTTGGGCCCCTTCTGCGCGCTGCGCTCCGACGCCTTGGTCGACACGCTCCACTTCTTCGACTCCGACCACCTCAATCAGCGCGGCGTCGACCTCTACTGTTCTCAATTCCGTGATTCAATTATTATCCCATTACTCAATACGTTATGACAATCCTTGGCCTCATGTCCGGCACCTCGCTCGACGGCATCGACCTCGCCCTCTGCCGCATCTCCGGCTCCGCCTACCAGGTGCTCGCCGCCACCACCGTCCCCTACACCGACCACTGGCGCCAGCGCCTCGCCTCACTCGAGCATTCCTCCGCCCTCGACTATGCTAAAGTACATGTTGAACTAGGCCATCTTTATGGCAAGGTAATCAACGAATTCCTTTCCGATAAGAGTGTGGTAGTCGACGCCATCGCCTCCCATGGCCACACCATCTTCCACCAGCCCCACCTCGGCCTCACCACCCAAATCGGCGACCCCGACGCCATCGCTGCGGCCACTGGCATTCAGGTGGTTGGCAATTTCCGCACCCTCGACGTCGCCCTCGGCGGCCAGGGCGCACCCCTCGTCCCCATCGGCGATGAGCTCCTCTTCCCGCACTACGATGCCTGCCTCAACCTCGGCGGCATTGCCAACATTTCCTATCGCGCTGATAACCGCCGCGTTGCATTCGACATTTGTCCTTGCAACATGGCCCTCAACCGCCTCGCCGCCCGCCTCGGCCAGCCCTACGACCCCGAGGGGTCCATTGCCCGCCGTGGTGTATTCAATGAAAAGTTGAATGAAACATTGGAAAATATCGAATACTATTCTATTGCTCCTCCGAAATCCTTGGGCAAGGAGTGGTTCCTTTCCGACTTCTGGCCCATGGTCGAAGCCTCCAGTCTCACCGCCGAAGACCTCCTCTGCACCGTCACCCACCATATCGCTCGCCAAATTGCGCATGTCGTTCTGCATCAGAATATTGCCTCCATGCTTATTACCGGTGGCAGCGCCCACAATGCCTACCTCGTCGAGCTCCTTTCAGCTCTTCTTCCATCGGTCGAAATAACAGTGCCAGACAATTTGACAATCAATTACAAAGAGGCCATTGTTTTTGCCTTCCTCGGCTATCTTCGACTCACCTCGCAGGTCAACACCCTCGCCTCCGTCACCGGTGCGCGCTGCGACAGCATCGGCGGCACCATCAGCGGAATTCTGCCTCGTTAGACTCGTTTGCACTCCATTTACTACTCCCTTCTGCCTTCTTGATGAAAAAATAATTAGCTGTGCAATAATGTTTTGCGGAATATTTTGCAAAATTATTTTGCCATGTCGGAAATTGTTAGTACTTTTGCACCCGTTTTTGGCGGGATAGCTCAGCTGGTTAGAGCGCTGGATTCATAACCCGGAGGTCACCAGTTCAAGTCTGGTTCCCGCTACAAAACCAAGGCACTTCCACACGGAAGTGCTTTTTTCTTTCCCCACCGCAATAATTCCCCCTCTTGCGCGTTACATACGGTATGGAAGACAAACATCTCTACAGCAACTTCGACTATGATTCCGCCCTCTCTGTGCAGGAGGGCGTCAAGCAGCCCGACCAGGTGAGCCTCAGTTATATAGACCGCGTGCGTGCCAAGCGCGCCCAGGAGCCCTCGGTCGAGGAGCTTGTCGCCGGCATCCGCCACGGCGACCGCACCCTCCTCAGCCGCGCCATCACACTGGTGGAGAGTTCGTTGCACGCCCACCAGCGCAAGGCGCAGGAGGTCATCGAGCGCTGCCTGCCCTACAGCGGTAAGTCGGTCCGCCTCGGCATCACCGGCGTCCCCGGCGCCGGCAAGAGCACCACCATCGAAGCCCTCGGCAAGATGCTGACAGCTCACAATCACAAAGTTGCAGTTCTCGCCATCGACCCCTCCAGCGAGCGTTCCAAGGGCTCCATCCTCGGCGACAAGACCCGCATGGAGGAGCTCTCCGTCGACCCCAACGCCTTCATACGCCCCTCGCCCTCGGCCGGTTCGCTCGGCGGCGTGGCACGCAAGACGCGCGAGATCATCACCCTCTGCGAGGCCGCCGGGTTCGACGTGGTAATCGTTGAGACTGTGGGTGTTGGACAGAGCGAGGTGGCCGCCCACTCGATGGTCGATTTCTTCCTCCTGCTCCAGCTGGCCAACACCGGCGACGAGCTGCAGGGCATCAAGCGCGGCATCATGGAGATGGCCGACATGATTGCCATCAACAAGTGCGAGCTCGACATGCAACGCTCCGAACTCGCCGCCGCCCAGTTCCGCAACGCCCTCCACCTCTTCCCCATGCCCGAAAGCGGCTGGACCGTCAAGGTCTCCCTCTGCTCCGCCTACACCAAGCAGGGTCTCGAGGAGCTCTGGAACGACGTCATGGACTACGTCACCTTCACCAAGGGCAACGGCTACTTCTACCACAAGCGCCAGCAGCAGAATCTCCGCATCATGACCGAGGCCATCGAGAGCGGCCTGCGCGACCGCTTCTACAACACCCCTGGCATAGAAGATCGCATCGAAGCCCTTAAGCAACAGATACTTGACAATCACCTCACCCCCTACGCCGCCGCCGACCAACTTTTGTCTAGGGCGGAGGTGTGAGGGCGGAGGTGTGAGCTCGGAGGTGTGAGGTCGGAGGTGTGAGGGCGGAGGTTGGAAGTCGTAAACTTTTATAAACTATATGGAAAATACAATCATACAGGAAAAAAGTTTTAAATTTGCAATTCGGATTGTCAAGTTGTACAGGCATTTATGTCAGGATGCGCAGGAATATGTTTTGTCGAAGCAGTTGTTGAGAAGCGGAACCAGCATTGGAGCCAATGTCAGAGAAGCCAAAAGAGCACAAAGCCAAGCTGATTTTGGAGCGAAAATGTCGATCTCATTAAAAGAGGCGGAGGAATCCTTATATTGGATAGAGTTGCTGGCTGCGTGTGGCTATTTGTCTGAAACACAATGGAAAAGTATTTGGGACGATTGTGAAGAACTGGTGAAGATGCTCGTCTCAACTACAAAAAAAGTGTATTATAAGCCCATGAACTAACTTCCGCCCTCCGCCTTCCGCCCTCCGAGCTCCGCATATGATCTACATTCACGTTCCTTTCTGCCATCGCAAGTGCACCTACTGCGCCTTCCACTCCAAGCCGGTGGCCGGCGGGCAGCGGTCGGTGGACGGTTATGTCGACGCCCTGCTGGCGGAAATGGAACAGCGCAAAGCGGAGCAGCCGCACCCGATACGGACAATCTACTTCGGTGGCGGCACCCCTTCGATACTGCCCCTGCCGGAACTGACGCGCATCGTCGACGGGCTGCGCCGGTGCTTCGACCTCTCGCGCCTCGAGGAGTTCACCCTCGAGGCCAACCCCGAAGACCTCACGCCCGACTACCTCTCCGCCCTCATCTCGCTGGGGTTCAATCGATTGAGTGTCGGTATCCAAAGCCTCGACGACGCCCAGCTCCGCCTCATTGGCCGCCGCCACACCGCCGCCCAGGCCCTCGACGCCATCGAGCACGCCCACGCCGCCGGCTTCCGCAACATCAGCGTCGACTTCATCTACGGCCTCCCGCATGACGATTTTCAATTTTCAATTTTCAATTTTCAATTGATAAATCACCTCTCCGCCTACGCCCTCACCGTCGAGCCCGGCACCGCCCTCGCCCTCCAGGTGGAGCAGGGTAGGGTGGTGCTCCCCTCCGACGACGAGGTGGTGCGCCAGTATCACGCCCTGCGCCGGCAGTTCGAAAAGGCTGGTTTCCAGCAATATGAGGTCAGCAATTTCGCTCGCCCGGGCTGCGAGTCGCTCCACAACAGCCGCTATTGGGATCGCACGCCCTACCTCGGCCTCGGCCCCGGCGCCCACAGCTTCGACGGCCGCAAACGCCGCTGGAACCTCCCTGACAACCAACTATATATCTCAACCCTAACTAGTAATACTAGTGATACTAGCAATACTAGACCCCACTTCTCCGAAGAAACCCTCACCCCCGCCGACGCCCACAACGAACTCCTCATGACCGCCCTCCGCACCACCCGCGGCCTGCCCCTTTCGGCGGTGAAAGAAGAGCACAGACCCCACCTGATCAGTGCGATGCAACGATATATCGCCTGCGGCTGGATAGCCGCCGAAAGCGATGGAAATCAGCAGTTTTTCCGCCCCACCCCCGAAGGTCTCCTCCACGCCGACGGCATCGCCGCCGAACTCTTCGTGTAATTTTTTTTTCTCCAATCCAAAAAAACTTTGTATTTTTGCCCTCGCAAACCACTACTATGACTGTGGCTTGCCGGACAAATCTTGAACACCAATTATATATATATAGCAAATGAAAACAAAAACGCTCAAAATCGCGATGGCTGCGTTCGCGGTTTGCCTCTTCTCCGTCACCATCCATGCGCAGGCGCCTTTGCTCACCCCGGCCCAAATGCCCAACGCGGTCCATTATCTTCCGGCGCCGCCCGACAGCCTCAGCGCCGCATTCCGGTATGATTTGGCGCAATACAGCTGGGGGAAACAGCAGCGGCTCGACCCGCAGCGTAATGCCGTTGCCGTAGGCGATGCTGTCTGGAGCGTGGATAATATATGTGCCATCTACGAAAAGGTCCTTGGCATCAGAATTTCGCCGGAGTACACCCCTGCCATCTATCGCATGCTCAGCGTCGGCCTGATGACGACAGACCAAGCCGGCAAGCTGGCCAAGGCGCACTACATGCGCACTCGACCCTATGTCTATTTCAACGAGCCCACCAGTGTCCCCGGCGACGAGGACGAGTTGCGCCACAATGGCTCCTATCCCAGCGGGCACACCATACTGGGGTGGAGTGCGGCGCTGTTGCTCACCGAGCTGATGCCGGAATATGCAGATGCCATCCTGGCCAGGGGGTATGTTTACGGCGAAAGCCGTGTCGTGGCCGGATTTCACTGGCAAAGCGACGTGGACGCAGGCCGGCTTGTGGCCAGCGCGGCGGTGGCACGTCTCCATGCCGACAAATGCTTCCAGAAACTCATGAAAAAGGCACGGAAAGAATACAAAAAGTTGCAAAAGAAGCACGTCTTATAGTAGAAACGACTAATATTCACGGATATGCAGGAGGAACGGAATACCACACAGCAAGAGGAAGCAGCACCCTCGACAGAAAAACCCAAGCTGCAGATCGAGATAAGCCGCTACAAAGGGATTCTGGACATGATTGCGGATACCCGCAAGCTGGCTAAACTCATTTTGGTCATGGTTGTTGTCGTCGTCCTTGTATTTGTGGGCGTCACTGCAGTTGTGCTGATTGTCAAGAAGTTCTATCCATACAACACCATCAATACGAACAAATATGGCGCCACAATTATTGAAAATGAGAACAAAGATGTGATTTATTGGCTTTTCAATTCGGCCGACCTTTGGGCCAACAGCGGTATCGAAGTCGAGGCTGGCGACGTCATTTCGGTGCAGACCTCAGGATCGTTCCATACGGCCATTCACCATTTGGTGGAAGATGCAGAAAAAAATGTTTCTTTGCGTGATCAGTGGATGAATCCTGACGGCGGTTTCCATTCGTCTAGGAATATGGATACTCTCCGTTCCCAATACCGTATTGCTCCTAATACGGATCCAAATGTGATTTTGATGCAGGTAATTCCTGCCGGGTATGAAAACAGGTATGGGAATGCCAGAAAATGGAATCAAAGGTTGTTGGAAATGGATACAGAAAAACAATTTCCTGAAATATATATTGCGGGCGAAGATCCCGCAGATATTTACATTATCGGCACCGAGAGAAGGAATATCCGTATCCAAACTGACGGCATATTGCACTTCGCTGTAAATGATATTGCATTGACTTCTGGAGTTATAAAAAAAATGGAGGGTGAAAAGAGAAAGTTGGTGTCAGACAATGATGAACTGGAGAGGTACAAGGATAACAAGTTTATCGACGCCTGGTTTGTCGACAATGTGGGTTCCTTCCTGGTGGCCATTGAACGCGAAAAAAGAAGGTGATGGCTAAAAAACAGTTTGACTCTCTGATTGAAACCATCCGTCGCGCGATGCTTTCCGAGACCCAAAGGGACGTCTCGTTTGTCGAGCATTCATGGTGGTCGCAGCTCCTGCACTACGACGGCAGAGGTCGCAGGGTCTCAAATGCCGATTTCCGCCTCAGGGACCACCGGGGAAAGAAACTGATCATCGCCCACTATCTGGTGGACCTGTGCCGCTGTGTTCTGATGGGAATTCTGTGGCTCGTTTACGCATGTTTCGATGCAATCAGGTATTTTGTGTCTGGTAAAAAGGGGGATGCGGGTCGCAGCAGAGAGGACAGACCTGCCTCGATATGGGTCAATTTCCTCATTTTGATTACCATCTTGATTTTCTCCATTGTGGGGCTGGTTTTCATCTTGTCGTTTGGTATCCGATCTGTCGTTTTGCCACCAAGCAAGATGCATGTCAACAGCAGTGGAGTCGTTTCTATCGAGCAGCCGCATCTGGAGGAACAGCATTTCTTCTTGCTCAACGCGGCAACCGGCTGGTATCGCACCGACATCCGGATTTCAGAGGGAGACAAGGTTTATATCACCGCTGCCGGCGGCATGTACAACGACGTGGGCGAGATGTACGACAAGGCAAAAAACAATGATACATTGCTGTACCCCAGATATAGCTTTTCGTATGGAGAAATGAGCACGGAGAACGTGCAGTACTGCATTTACGGCAGAAAAGACTCCGTCGAAGCAAAGGAGGCTCGTTTTGGTTCATTGCTGTATCAGATTGGAAAGCAGCACATTGCCCCACAGTCCTACAATACCGACTCTCGTTCGTCCGTGAAACAAATTCTATTTGATTCTGCCTCGCGTACAAAGCCCTTTGTCTTCACGAGTGATAGCTCCGGGGTGTTGTTTTTTGCGTTCAATGATATCTTGCTCGATTCGGTTGCAATATGCAAAATATACAAAGGAGGTTCGTGTGCTCTCCGCGACGATTTGTTGAAATTGTATAAAGATACGGTCCGGAAAGACACCCTTAAAGTGCTTTTGGATAGTATTAAAGATTCCAAAATCTGGTTCAAGGACAACATTGGCGAAGTGCTTATCAATGTACGTGTCGAAAAAAGCATCTGCAACAGCCCCTTGCCATGCCGTAAAAAGGCAATAGTGGGGTTATATCGGGAACTGGACCATTTCTTCTGCAGTCTGCACAATTCTCCCTGCAGATTTGGCAAAAACTTTTGCGATTGTATTTCCCGCATTTTAAGCAAAGACTTTTGCCTCTATATTCGTGACATATTCAACAGTTCATGCATCCCATGGTTTCTCGTGGGCATTCTCGCCATCTTTATCATCGACGTGCTGATAAGCAACAGTATTAGAAGAAGAATGCGTAAAAAAAACAAATCAAAAAATCTGACAAAAGAAGAATTCAACGTTCTGGTCATGCTCTACGCTGCCAAGATCGACGGCAGCGTCAAGGGCGATGAATTGGAGGTGGTTCTGGAAAAGAGCCATCCTACAGCTTTCGCTGAGATGAAAAAGATGCTGCGCAAAATGAGTGATATAGAAATACTGAGCTGTATCGCCGAACATGCCTCGAAATACACCGCCACAGAAACCGACCGGCAGGAACTGTTTGCCTCTGTGCACGACATTTTTTCGGCTGACGGCCGCCACTCTGCAATGGAAAATCACCTAATGAGGGTTTTGAAAAAAATACTGACAAAATGAAAAAACTGGCTCTTTTTCTGGTCGCCTGCATGGCAACCCTGGGTGGCGCCGTCGCCCAACCAATCACCACCGACCGTATGCTGGACCGCTTCCTCTCCTATGTCCGCATCGAGTCGCAGTCCGTGGACGATCCCGACCCTGACTCATTCCCCATGACCGAAGGACAGCGGCAGATAGCGCGCCACATCCACGACGAAATCAAGTCCTTGGGCAAAGGCGTCGAGGTCGTCATCTCCGACGACTGGTACATCTACGCCAAAGTCCCCTCCAACATCAAAAATAACGTGCCGTCTGTCATGTTCATGGCTCATCTCGATGTTACACCCGAAGCCAACGGCAAGGGTATCAAACCGCTAGTCCACCGCAACTACGACGGCCGACCCCTCGCCCTCCCGGCCGGCATCGTCATCTCCCCCGATTCCAAAGTGGGAAGCCACCTGAAAGACCTCGTCGGCCGCACCATCGTCACCTCCGACGGCAGCACCCTCCTCGGGGCAGACTGCAAGACTGGCTGCGCCATCCTCGTCTCGCTCATCGAACAGCTGGTTCGCGAGGGCAAACGCTTCAAACACGGCGACATCTACTTCTGCTTCTCCCAGAATGAAGACGTTGGAAAAGCCGCCAACCGCATGGATATGAAGTATTTCGACCGCGTGCCCGACATCGTCCTCGACCTCGACGGCGATGAGTACGGCACCTTCAGCGTGGCCAACTTCACCGCCGAGGGCGGCTCCTACCTCTTCAAAGGCAACCTCGCACACCCCTCCAACGGCAAGCGCGACGGCTATGCCGACGCCCGCACCGCCATGGGCTACTTCCTCGGTCAGCTGCCGCCCGAAGTCCATCCCTCACACTCCGAAGGCAAGCAGGGCTACATCCACTGCTACGCCATTGACCAGCTCCCCAATCAGCAGGACGTCCGCCTGCGTTTCCGCGTGCGCTACTTCGACCAGCAGGACGGCACACGCTACGCCGACAACCTCGACCGCGCTCTGCAGAACACCCGCTCCGCATTCCCTCAGGTGCAAATCGAGCGCGAAGCCTTTGGCCGACAGTACGACAACATCGCCTACAGCATGCACCCCGCCTCGGTCGACGTGGTGCGTGCCGCTGCCAAGGCCACGGGCATTGTCATGGAACCCATCGAAATACGCGCCGGCACCACCGCCGCCATGATGGTCGCCCACGGCATGCCCGGCGGCCCCTGCCTCTATAGTGGACAGAACGGCGCCCACAGCGTCTACGAATGGTGCTGCATCGAGGAACTGGTCGAACTTACCGCCATGTGCAAAGAGATTGTAAGCCAAATCGTTAAACAATAATCCCCATGCAGCGCCCCCTTCTTTCCCTCCTTTGCGCAGCCCTCCTCTGCGCAGCCTGCGGCTCGCAGCCGCTCGACGCGTGGCCTGACGCCGCCTACAGCGAGGCCCATAACATCGTCCGCCAAACACTTCTGGAGACCCACGCCGACGAGTGTGGCATGCTCGCCATCTCCGTCGCCACGGGGCGCGTCGTGGCCTCGCAGGTCTTCGTCCGCGACTCGCTCGGCCAGCCCGTCGCCGGCGGTGCCGACCACTCCCTGGCCCTCTACCACGAGCCGGTGCGCCTGGGCGGACTCTTCGCCCCGGTCCTGACGACGGCCGCACTCTCATCCCTGCGCGTCGACACCGCCGACCGCTTCAGCGTCGTCGACGCCTTCGTCCGCGACGAACGCCGGATCTACGAGAATGGCATGCCGCTCGACTCGCTCACCTTGCGCCAGGCAATGGCCGCCGGCTCGCACGCCGCGCTCTCCAGCTTCGGCAACCACTGCTGGCAGGGCGACTGCGCCGCCCTCGTCGCCGACGCGCTGGTCTTCAACACCACCACCGACACCGCCTACCACCTCCGCCTGCCCGACACCCTCATCGGCGACACCGCCTTCTTCCAGCTCTGCATCGGCCACCATCCCCGCCAGCCCCTGGCCGGCATCGCCGTCTTCTACAACACCCTGGCCCGCGGCGGCGTGCCCGTCAGCAACTTCCCTGTGGCCGAAAACGAACCCGCACTCCCTGGCAAACCTCTCTGTTCGCGCGAAGTGGCCGCACGCATGACCGCACTGCTGCAAGGGGCAGGGGAGATAGGCCCTGCCGCCCAGGCCCTCTCCCGGCTGCCCTTCCGTGTCGCCGCCAAGTCGGCCCGCATCCCCATGCCCGACGGCTCCGGCCGCTGCGAGTGCACCGCCCTCGTCGGCTACTTCCCGGCCGACAATCCCCGCTACACCCTACTGCTCTACGTAAAAAACTCCGACCCCGCCACCCCCGCCGTCGCCGACGCCTTCAGCCGCATCGCCGAGGTGGCCATGAAGTAATAGAGACCGATATTTAACTAGCTATGAAAATGAAAAAACGCCCCCACTTTCCCCAGCTCCTCGCCGACGACGGAGGCCTCCTCTGCCTACGGTTCGGCTTGCTGTGCATCGTAATCGGCTTGTGTGTTGAAATTGTTCGTGCGCTGTTCCACCGCAGCTGGTCGTGGGATTACATTTTTGTGGGGCTCTTCCTGTGCGGAGTTTTCATCGTGCTGGCCGTCCTCCTGTGGCTGATGGAGATTGTCGAAACGAGCGGCGGCAAGAATCCCCCTCCCGAACGCCCTCACGACCAGGCCGACTACGACGGCTTCATGCACTACTGACGCGACACCGCTCACCCGAAGTCCAGTGCCAGCTGCATCGTGGGCGACGTTCCTCCAGTCCCCTCGCTTACTGGATTTTCCTGATTATCATAATTCTCCAGATAATCCGGATTGTCCAGTTTGTTTTTCTTGTCATTCTTGTCTTCAAACTCCTTGTCTTCAAACCCCATATACACCGTCTCCGAAGCCACCCCCTCGGCGTTCACCGCGAAAGCCCAGAGGTGCACCTCCTGGCCGGCAAACTCCTGCGGCAGAACGAATTGGGCATGCTTCCTGCCGCGCTCCACGGCGGCCACGGCCAATCCCGTGCCGGCGGCGGGGCAGTAGGCGTAGAGGTGCACCGTGTCGGCCCCGCGGCCCAGGCCGCGCTCCCAGCCTACGCGCACTGTCAGCGCATCCACCCGCTCGGCCACAGGGCTTTCTACGGCCGGCAGACTGCCATGCGAGAAGCGCAAGGCGGCATAGTCTATCATTCCGGAAGTTCCGGCAAAACACCCATGATTCATCCTTAGGAACGCGTTCCCCTCCGTCAGCCCGTGCTCCGCCGCCCAGGCGCGCAGCCCCAGCCGCAGCAGCGGCGTCGCCGGCGAGGCGAACTGTATCATCGCCTTGAAGCGCCCCCGTTGCTGCAGCTGCGCCTCGCTCCTTCGGTCATTGTAGTGGCTCGGCCGCGCGCGCATGCACCACCGGTCCCTCCACCGGTACCCGATCACCGTCCCCACCGTACCGCGGAACGGCCCCAGAATTCCCTGTTCAATCTTTGCCATTGTATGCTGATTTTAAATGTTATACTTTATTTCCCGTCGGCGCATTCCGCCCACTTGCTCATGCTGCGCATGTCGCGCAGCCCTCCGTTGTCCCCGTTGTCCCTGTTGTCGTTCATAAATATTCCTTTCCACCCATAACGCGCATGTTCCGTTTTTATTGTCCATCAGTTAAAATATTTCATCAAACTATAGGCAAACTTTGATTGCCTTAAAGTGCTGATAATAAACGCCCGCCCCACGTCGAAACATGGGGCGAGCCTACTAACTTTATGAAAAAGAAAATCCTTTATTCGTCGCCCGACATCTCGTCGTCCGGGGCGAACTCAATCTGCTGCGGCGGCTCGGGGTAGATATTGTCCTTGATGATGTAGCCCTTGTAGGTCTCCTTGATCTCCTGCAGGAAGGCATAGGCCTCCAGGCGCGTGCGGAAATCCCCCACCTTGACCTTGAAGTTGGGCTCGTCGTATATGATGTAGGCCTGCACCGTAGGGTGGTCGGTCATGAAGCGGTCGCGCAGGTTGAACGCGTTGCTCTTCGAACTGGTGCCCGAGAAAGAGGCAATCTGCACGCGGTAGCCCGGGATGGTTTTGGTCTTGGAATTCAGCTCGATATGCTTCTCCACCATCTGGTTCACCGCCACGTCGCCCGTGACGCGCACACGCCCCGTCTGCCCCATCGCCGACGATTGGGAAACCACTGCAATCACACCCGCAACGAGTGCTATCTTCATTATGGATTTCATCTTCCGTATTGTCTTAACTCCTTAACTCCTTACTCCTTAACTCCTTCCGGCTCAATAGCTCACCGTGTCCGTCAGCACGCGGCGCGGGCGCACCGTGAGCACCGGTATTTTCGAGTTGGTCAGCATCTGCTGCGCATAGTTGCCCATGATGAGGTTCGAGAGCGAGCTCTCCTGCTCGGTCATGATGGCTATCATGTCGGCGCTGACGGAGTTGGCGTAGTCGATGGTGTCGAGGCTGACATTCTTGCCCACCTCGATGAACTTGGTCTGGTACTGCACGCCCGTCTTGTCGAAGTGGCGCTGCACCATGTTGATGTATTTGTTGACGATGGCGCGCACATCCTTGGCCGTCGAGGTGTAGAGGCCCAGCAGGTGGATGGTGGCGCCGAAGGTCTTGGCGAAGGTGGCCGCCTGGCCAGCCTTCTGGCGTGTGTTGTCGGTGCTGTCGATGGGCACGACGATGGTTTCCAGTGCTTTGTTGAAGTTGAAGTCCTCGCGCAGCAGCAGCACCGGGGCGGGGGAGAGCTCCACCGTCTTGTAGGTGTTGCGCCCCAGCAGGCCCTTCTTCATGCCGCTCATGCCGTGGGTGCCGACCACCACGAGGCTCGCCTCGTCCTCCTCGGCCTGCTTGGCCAGCTGCTCGGCCGGGTTGCCCTGCCGCAGCACATATTCCAACTTGATGCCTTTCAGGAGGTGGGCCACGCCGGCGTTGCGGCGCTCGATTTCCTCGCGGATGGGCTTCTCGTCCTCGTTCTTCTCTTTTACATATACCAAACGGATGTCGCTCTGCCACCGGTTGGCAATGTCAATGGCCAGGTCGACGGCATAGGCCGATCCGGACGAAAAATCGAATCCAACAACTACTCTGTTCATAATGGTTTTGTGTTAAAAATTCACGGCACAAAATTACAACTAATTTCCCAATTGACCAAAAAATATTTCCGTTTTCTTCTTTTTGGCTCTTTGTTCTGTGTGTGCAACGTGTTGGTATACACTTGATTGTGATGATTGTTCAAAAAAAAGTTTGTCCATATTATATATTATATGTATCTTTGCATCCGCTAATTAATGTTAAAAAATACGTCTGAAATCTTAAAACACAACAAAATAACATGACTCAACAGATCTTGATTGCGGTATTGGTATTGGGTGCCATCGGCGCCTTCTTTGCCGTGGTGCTCTACTTTGTGGCCCAGAAATTCAAGGTGGTGGAAGACCCCCTGATCGATGAGGTGGCCGATGCGCTGCCCGGCGCCAACTGCGGCGGCTGCGGCAAGGCCGGCTGCCGCGCCTTTGCCGAGGCCTGCGTGGCCCAGGGCAACATGGACGGCCTGCGCTGCGCCCCCGGCGGCGAGCCCGTGGCCACTCGCATCGCAGAGCTCCTCGGCTGCACCGTCGAGCAGGGCGAGCCCCAGGTGGCTGTCGTCCGCTGCAACCCCTCCTTCTGCGGCGAGAAGCGCCGCGCCAACTACGACGGCCTCACCTCCTGCGCCTTCGCCGCCAGCGTCTTCGTGGGCGAGAGCGGCTGCGCCTTCGGCTGCCTCGGCTGTGGCGACTGTGTGGCCGCCTGCCAGTTCGACGCCATCCGCATGAACCCCCAGACCTCCACCCCCGAAGTCGACGAGGCCAAGTGCACCGCCTGCGGCGCCTGCGTCAAGGCCTGCCCTCGCCGCATCATCGAGCTGCGCAACAAGGGCCGCAACAACCGCCGCGTCTACGTCAGCTGCGTCAACAAAGAGAAAGGCGCCGCCGCCCGCAAGACCTGCGACAACGCCTGCATCGGCTGCTCCAAGTGCGAGAAGGTCTGCCCCGTCAGCGCCATCACCATCGCCGACAGCCTCTCCTATATTGACTTCACCAAGTGCATCGCCTGCCGCAAGTGCGTCACCGAGTGCCCCACCCAGGCCATCCGCGACGTCAACTTCCCCTCGCCGGCCAAGAAAGCCGAGCCCAAGCCCGCACCCGAAGCCCTCGGCACCCCCAAGACCGAGCTCAAGGTCGAGCCCGTGGCCGTAGAGGTGCCAGTGGCCAAATAACTTTCAATTTTCAATTCTCAATTTTCAATTCGACGAGATGAAGACTTTCAAAATGGGTGGTGTCCACCCCGAAGAAAACAAGATATCCAACGATGCTGCCATACAGGCCATCCCCGTGGGTGCCCAGATGGTGGTCCTGATGAACCAGCACCTCGGCGCTCCCGCCACCCCCGTCGTGCAGAAGGGCGACAAGGTGAAGGTGGGCCAGCTCATAGGCGAAGCCCAGGCCTTCATGTGCGCCAACGTCCACTCGCCCGTCAGCGGCACCGTCCTCAAGGTCGAGCCCGTCAAGGACGCCTTCGGCCTCCTCAAGCCCGCCGTCCATATCACCGTCGAGGGCGACGAGTGGCTGGAGACCATCGACCGCACGCCCGACATCAAGCGCGAGTGCACCCTCGAGCCCGCCGCCATCGTGGCCAAGCTCAAGGAGATGGGCATCGTCGGCCTCGGCGGCGCCACCTTCCCCGCGCACATCAAATACAGTGTCCCCGAAGGCAAGAAGGCCGAGTACCTCATCATCAACGCCGCCGAGTGCGAGCCCTACCTCACCTCCGACTACCGCGTCATGATGGAGCATGCCGAGGAGGTGTGCATCGGCATCAGCATCCTGCGCAAGGCCCTCGGCGTGCCCAACGCCTACGTCGGCATCGAGAGCAACAAGCCCCAGGCCATCGCCCACATGCAGGAGGTGGCGCGCCAGTTCGAAGGCATAGTGATCGAGCCCCTCAAGGTGAAATACCCGCAGGGCGCCGAGAAGCAGCTCATCAACGCCGTCACCGGCCGCAAGGTGCCCAGCGGCAAGCTGCCCATCGACGTGGGCTGCGTGGTCTCCAACGTCGGCACCACCTTTGCCGTCTACGAGGCCATCCAGAAGAACAAACCCCTCATCGAGAACATACTGACCGTTACCGGCAAGAAGCTGCCCACGCAGCACAACTGCCTGGTGCGCATCGGCACCACCTTTGCCGACATCGTCA
>Ga0256406_1003071_pt1 | contig 21656 bp, 14 predicted proteins | sample RumenRJG_03DNA_FD_185986 | JGI IMG/M metagenome (GOLD analysis project Ga0256406, IMG submission 185986) | Bovine rumen microbial communities from Lethbridge, Alberta, Canada - RJG_03 | ecosystem: Host-associated > Mammals > Digestive system > Stomach > Rumen | place: Canada: Alberta | collected... | reverse complement strand
CCCTGCCAAGGAAGAGGTTCTTCGGGATCCCCTTTCTTTTTGTCATTAAATGACATTCTATATGGCAGTCGCGTGTCACGCAATGAGATTAGTTTCCGGTCATGCTGCGCTAGCAGCTACATTATTATTCTAAATCCTATAGAATATAGAGTATAAAGAATCAATGTGCTCTTTATACAATTTCCAACTGTTTCGTCAATTTTAAAACTTTCGGAATTGTTATCTATAATGCTTTTGTGGTTATACCTATATTATGTGTTATCTGATATGCGGTTTTGCCTATATGTGTTCATATTATACACATTATATGAGTTTACCAAAGTTTTTGACATCAATATGACATCACCATCTTACGTGTAACTCTTTTGATATTGAGGTCATATATCGATTGATGTCGATTTATGACATCATCATGCCATCAGTGCACAAAAAAACCGTTGGTCTCCCAACGGTTCTGTTATGCTTTGCGCTTTTCGGATCAATTGATCCGCATTACTTTCCGCTGTCTCCGTAATTGGATAAAACTCTTGCCGACGGATCATCCACGTCACAGCCTTCCCAGGATTTGTTAGGCTTCCAGAAATCCACTATCATTTCCGCCTGTCCCGGATAAAACTTCTCAAATATCTCACGGTACAGCAGTGATTCCTTGGTGAAAGGTGTCGCATGCTTATACTGTTTGCGTTTTGTCTCAAATTCTTCATCGGTATACTGAGTCTCGGCTAACTCCTTAAGGTCATCCACCAGCGAATGTCCTACAGCATCAGAAAATGCAGCCTTTTCTCTCCAGAGTATCTCATCCGGCAGATAGTCTCCTTCAAAAGCCTTTCTCAGGAGATATTTGCCCTTTCCGTATTTATTCAGCTTGATCTCAGGATCTATCGACATTACATAAGAGACGAGATCGAGATCGCCGAAAGGCACACGTCCCTCAAGACTGTTGCTCGAGATGCACCTGTCTGCTCTCAGCACATCGTACATGTGAAGTTCCTTTACTCTCTTGCAGGCTTCCTGCTGGAACGCTTCTGCAGAAGGCGCGAAGTCAGTGTATTTATATCCGAAAAGTTCATCGGATATCTCGCCGGTAAGGATGACTCTGATGTCTGTCTGCTCATGTATCGCCTTGCACATCAGATACATGCCTATAGATGCGCGTATAGTCGTGATGTCATAAGTACCGAGCACCCATATCACATTTTCGAGGCTGTCCAGCACGTCCTGTTTGCTGATGATCACTTCGGTATGATCGCTGCCCATGTATTCTGCTGCCGTCTTTGCATATTTAAGGTCTATCGGGTCCAGATCCATACCTACCGCAAAAGTCCTGATAGGCGTATCGCTTTCTCTGGCCGCTATCGCGCAGACCAGCGACGAATCAAGTCCTCCTGAAAGAAGGAACCCCACTTTGACGTCAGCCACAAGACGCTTCCTGACGCCTTCCGTCAGCTTATCTCTTATGTTGCCGCATATCTCATCAAGATCTCCGCTGACATAACCCCTCACATCCGTCATGTCACGGTACTCGATGAACTCCCCGTTCTTCCAGTAATGTCCCGGCGGGAACGGTCTTATATCTTCACAAATGCCCAGAAGGCTCTTTGGCTCACTTGCAAAAGCTATCTTTCCTTCTCTGTCGAATCCGTAATAAAGCGGTCTGATGCCTATTGGATCCCTGGCCGCGACATACTCACCTGTGTCACTGTTAAAGATGACGCATGCATACTCCGCGTCCAGCATCCCGAACATATCCGTGCCGTGCTCGAGCCAGAGCGGCAGAAGCAGCTCGCAGTCCGAATCCGACTTGAAAGAATAACCCTTTTTCTCAAGAGACGCCCTTATTATCTCAAACCCGTATATCTCTCCGTTGCATATGACTTTGTAACCGTTCAGTTCAAACGGCTGCATTCCCTCCGGAGTAAGACCCATTATAGAAAGTCTGTGGAATCCCATGATACCGTACTCACTGCTCTCGATTCTGGTATCATCCGGACCTCTGTACTTTGTCCTGCCGAACGCTTCCCGGAATTCAGGCAGAGTGACAGCAGTACCTGTTGTAGCCATTATCGTACACATTTTATACTCCCCCTATTTCTCTCCGAAGAGCAGCTGTCCGTAGTTAGGAAGCGGCCAGTAGCTCTTGGATGTCATTTTCTCAGCTGCATCACTGTCTGCCCTGAGGACTCTCATAGCAGGCAGCAGCTTGTCCCTGATGATCTCGGAATCAGCCGCATAGTCTGAATAGCTCAAAGAATCCAGCACCTCTTCCAGTTTCTCAACATCATCATTTATTTTATCTGTCAGTTCAGACAGCTTTTTGAGCGTCTTATGCTCGAATCTGCATTCAAGCCCCGGGTCCGCACTTTTCTTTGCTCCCATATTGCGGGCAAGAGAGGCTGTATATTCTCCGACCGCAGGAGCTATCCTCTTGACAGCCATCGATCTCATCGTCCGGGCTTCTATGCATAAGGTCTTGCAGTAATTCTCGAGCATTACCTCATATCTGGACTCGAGTTCGGATCTGGTGAATACCCCCTGGCGCACAAGCATATCGATATTGCGATCATCCAGCAGATGAGGAACACAGTCCGCTGTGGTCCTGTAGTTGGAAAGACCTCTGCGTTCCGCCTCCTCTACCCACTCCGCATCATATCCGTTGCCGTTGAACACTATGCGTCCATGCTCTTTGATGGTTTCCCGTACCAGCGAATACATAGCTTCGATGCGGTCTTCCTTTCCTTCCAGTCTGTCAGCGAAGTATTCGAGAGAATCCGCGACAGCGCTGTTGATCATCACATTAGGAAAAGCGATGCTGCTCATCGATCCCGGCATCCTGAATTCGAACTTATTGCCGGTGAAAGCAAACGGAGAAGTGCGGTTTCGGTCGGTATTGTCTCTGCTGAATCTCGGGAGCACCATAGTGCCCAGCTTCATCAGTACTTTTTCGCCTTTCTCATAAGGGACATCCTCTTCTATGGACTTCAGCACAGCTGTCAGCTCATCTCCGAGGAATATAGATATAACCGCAGGCGGTGCCTCGTTGGCTCCGAGCCTGTTGTCATTGCTGGCAGACGCCACGGATATCCTGAGCAGATCCTGATATTCATCTACCGCTCTGATGACAGCGCACAGGAAAAGCAGAAACTGGACGTTGTCGTGCGGCGTCTCTCCCGGAGCCATCAGATTTACGCCCATATCTGTCGCCAGCGACCAGTTGTTGTGCTTGCCGCTGCCGTTCACGCCATCAAAAGGCTTTTCGTGCAGGAGCGCCACAAAGTTATGCCTTTCAGCCACTTTTTTGATCATCTCCATGACCAGTTGGTTCTGATCGGTGGTCACATTGACTTTTGTATATATGCAGGCAAGCTCGTGCTGTGAAGGAGCTACCTCATTGTGTTCAGTTTTTGCCAGCACGCCCAGTTTCCAGAGTTCCTCGTTGAGCTCCTGCATGAATCTGGTGATCTCAGGCTTTATCGGACCAAAGTAGTGGTCATCCAGTTCCTGCCCCTTAGGCGGCATCACGCCGTACAGTGTTCTGCCCGTGAACCTGAGGTCAGGTCTCTGTTCGTACAGATCATGCGGGACCAGAAAGTATTCCTGCTCGACTCCTACTACCGCATGAACTCTTCTGACAGAATCGTTTCCCAGGATATGCAGTACCCTCAGAGCCTGTCTGTTAAGAGCATCCATCGATCTGAGGAGCGAAGTCTTCTCATCCATCGCTTCGCCGCTGTATGAGCAGAAAGCTGTAGGTATACAAAGAGTTTTGTCCTTAATGAACGCGAACGATGTAGGATCCCATGCTGTATAGCCTCTGGCCTCGAAGGTTGCCCTTAGTCCTCCCGAAGGGAAGGATGAAGCATCCGGCTCACCCTTGATGAGCTCTTTGCCGGAGAAATCCATGATGACTCCTCCGTCCGGTGAGGCCTGTATGAAACTATCGTGTTTTTCAGCCGTCACTCCGTTCAGTGGCTGGAACCAGTGTGTAAAATGTGTAGCTCCTTTTGAAACAGCCCAGTCCTTCATCGCCTGAGCAACTGCATTGGCTACATCCGGGTTCAACGGGTCCCCTTGATTGATAGTTTTTCTCAGTGAACGGTAAACGTCCGCCGAAAGCATCGATCTCATGACCTTGTCATCAAATACCATCGAACCGAAATAGTCAGAAACTGTACTCACATCAACACCCCCATCTTTGCACTGATCGCCCTGTAAAGGACTTCCGGAAAAAAAATATACTTCTAAAATAGTCCTTTTCTTTCGGCAACTGAAATACATATAACATTGTCCTTATCATATTTTTTGAATATCGTAGCAAAACAAAAAGAGGATCCGCACTTTCTGCAGTTCCTCCCGTCAACATGGGTCATGACACTGATCCGTTGTGATTCATCGGACAGCTGCTGCCGGCATAGTTGTGATATCCTGTGCCAGCCGCGCTGCTTTTTCGTCAATATCGGGTACTTCAAGAATGCTCATCGGGTCGTTTGCAGTTTCTATCACTGCAAATCTTCCCGGAAGTATGAATCCCTTATTGAAATTCAGTGCACCTATTATCTGTTCTGCAACTATATCTCCGCCGCTGTAGCCGGATACGACCAGTGCGTATACGCGTTTACCGCTGAAATCATGTGCTCTGAACAGTGCAGTCAGGCGGTTTATGAATGCTGTCAGATGGGCATTTAGGGCATCGTTATAATTCGGGCAGATCATTATCAGAACATCGCAGTCCAAAATCGCAGGGTACACCTGATCAGTGATTATGCCGCCATAAAAGCATCTTCCCTGCTCGCCGTAGTGCAGACATTCCTCATATCTGCATCCTCTGCACTCGCGAATTTCTCCCTCCCTGAGAGATATCTCATTTATTACTGCCTTTCCTTCAAGGTTTTTCCTCACTTTGTCCCAGAGCAGCAGAGTGTTGGAAGTCTTTCTGGAGCTCGCATGTACAACTAATACATTCAGTTTTTCTTTCTGAGGCAGCATTTTTTCTTTGCCGAACTCTGTAAGTCTGTAAACCAGATCTTTCACCTGCTGCACGTACACTGTCCCGGGATCCACCCTGCGTATGTTTGAAAGCACATGAAAATTCTTCAGATCTCCCGTAGCCTCCACCATTGGTCTTCCCTGAAAAGTGCAGCCTGCTGCGTTGGCCGAGAAAGCAAGTCTTCTTGACAATGCCTTAGTAAAGAGTTCGCTTCTGCCGTCAACAATTATTCCTCCGTAAGATCCCTCAAGACAGTCCGGATTTGATCTGAAGTGCTCCAGCATACGGTAGTACTCCATATTAATTCCTGCTTCCGTCAGGCTTACCGCAAACAGCACATGCCGGTTTTTAAGGCTTATGCAATTGAGTTCTGATGCTTTTTCAACTAAGGTAATGTCGGTTCCGTTTTTCTCTAATCCCTCAAGCACATGTTCCAGAACATCTTCCATTCGTCTTTTTCCGTCCTGAAGCTCGCACACGGGCCTCACTACAGTCAGTTCTGTCAAGTTCTCCATCTCCCTTTTATCTTATTTCACACAGGTTTCTGTATGCATTCATAATTCTCGAGTAAAGTGCTTCAGGCAGTGGCTTATCCTCATACTCAAAGCCTTCGGCAGTCAATCTGTTTTTGACACCCATAAAAGCGCCTTTCTCCCTGCTACCCAGATACACTGATCCGTAATGCCATTCGCCGCGCAGAGTCAAAAGTATCGAGATGGCCGCAGATGAGATTGCCGGAGCTATATACGGCTTGAATCCCAGTTCTCTGACTTTCAGATTTGAATTAGTAGCAAGTTCGGTTAATCTCAGGGAAGCCTCTTCATCATAGTGTTCGGTGCTGTTGGCTATGACAAGATCTTTTCCGTGAGGTCCGAAAGCTCTACCCTCAGTTTCATACAGTCTGTAACACTCCTCTATCTCCTTTTTTGAATAATACAGGGCTCTCATATTCATGACACCCAGGCCGTATCCCTGAATCTGCCACGGCTCCAAGCCGGACGCATCCAAAAATGCCGCAGCCAGATTGTCAACAGGATCGCTTACCACTGCTATAAGCCCCTTGTAATCCTCTTTACGCGCCAGACTTGCATAATGAGCTATTATCTCTCTGTTTGCTTCCAGCTGAATCATCCTCACGTCAATATTCTTGCCTTCCTGATCCTGAGAGACAGGAGGCACACCTTTGCTGGCGCAAAATATAAGCACATCACAGTCAAAGAGTTCATCCTCATCTATGATGTGAATCGGCGGAAGCTCATGTGTTGCAAACGGATATCCTATCTGATTTATCTCAATCTCAAGGCGTTCGAGGTTTTCCCTCTTCAAGTCAAGGATTCCTATTTCAGAAATCACATCGCCTCCGAGCAATCTCAGTCCGATGAGCATGGTCGTCCCTACATCTCCGAGCGCAATTATGTTGACTCTGTTCTGTCTGTTCAGATTTACCGGGCAAGCGTTAAGTCCGATTATGTTATCTATTCCCGCATCCGCAGGTAATTCATGCAGATATTTCATTCTGTCCTCCGTCATTATTGCTCCTGTTTGCGGCTGATCATAAACAGCCTTTTCAGTCTCCGTATTTCGTTCTCTACATATACTGACGGCACTATGTGATCGTCATATTTAAGACCCGCACCCAGCAGCGGACGTCTCGGGGTGGTGATTACCGCTCCAAGCCTTCTCAGAGTGAGTTTCTTTTCAAATGTCTTTTGGTATTCTTCTTCAAGTGCCTGCAGTATGGAAAGCGCATTCTCCAGGCAGGTAAGTGAATAACGGTATATGCTGTCAGGATCTCCGCCGGCTACAAAGCTTAGTCCGGTATACGGCAGAATAAAGTTTACCGAAGCACTTCGGTCTGTTTCCCTGCTGCCTGCTTCCACAGCAGAGCCGAAACCTTCTATACTGTCACCGCCTATAAACGGATAGCAGTCTCTTTCGTTAATCCACATGCTTATTGACGGCAGGAAGTAAGCACTTTCTGTCTCCATGCCCAGTGCCTTCATTCTGTCTAGGGCATTTCCGGTAAGGAGCCCCACGATTATCTTGTGAATATCTACATCATTCATTCTTAACACCGGCTCCACCTTATTCATCCTCTGTCCTGAGTGCAGCAGGTCGTCTATTAGGATGATATGTCTTCTAAATGAATGTATTGTCCCTGCCTGCTCTTCGAGTGTCTGGTAGTTTCTGGATTCTCTGACATCGAATCCGTCCATATCATTGCGGAAGTACTTCTCTGTGCGTAGAGCTTTTGTCACTGTATTAGGGACTACGATATCCGAAAGCGCTTTGCCGAACGGAACCGCCATATACGGACCGCGTTTTCTTGTCGAATCAGGCTCGGCAGACACACCATTGGCTTCTGTCGCAAGATCGATGATTTTACTGTATACAGCACTCGTATTAAATGACAACAGAAGTTTTCCCGGGTAGATACTGCGTAGCACGGCCAGAAGATTATCATGCGCCTTTTCGAACGCCTTTTGCACCCTCGGGTTTTTGTTGAGCGGTGCTTTTATAACAGTATCGGCATCCCTGAATATAGCTATAGGATCACGCATGTCTACCGCATACACCGGTTTATCCGGATCTTCAGAGATATTGACAAATCCTTGTCTGATCATGGTCTTTACTGCGTGAGGATCTGCCGCAGTTCCGCACACAGGATGAAATACCGCATATGAATAATCCCTGGCGCTCAGAGATGTCAGCAGTTCTGTGAGCAGAATCTGTCTGATATATGAAACATTCTCATCTCCGGCAACATAAAATGCACCTATGACCGCAGTCTCGCCGCCCGCATTGCATCTTATGTGAGACGCGATGTCTATATCTCCGAATTCATCCAGCAGTTCACTGGTCCTGATGCGCTTTGCTCCCGCCGCAGCAGATAGACTGTTGTTTGCGGTTCTGATTGTGACCAATCTTATATCAGGTCTGGAGAGATAGTCCGTAAGACGCTTGAATCCGTCATCTTTCTCTCCTAGTTCCCGGCGTAAGTACTCAGGGTCAATCCTCTCCCCGGGTTCATAGTTTTCTATTTTGAGCTCCTTTGCCTGCAGCTCATGTTTATAGGCAGGTTCACGTATATACAGATTCCTGTTATATATATAGTTTTGCGCCGATCGATCTATCAGATCGGAGATGTCACGCCCGAGGTCTATGCTTTCACGAATCTTTGTAGAACTAATATCCTCATAATACTTCTCAAGGGTAAGGTTTATGATCTTTCCGCTCACAGGATACCCCGTCCCATCGTCTTCAAGCCTTCGTGCTTCGCGGGCAAAAACTATATGATTAAAAGTATGTATTGAGTTTTCTTCAGGTTCCATCCTGTATGCCGATGCGTTGAGTATCACGTCTGATCCTACCGCTATATAAAGATCCTGATCCGGGAAAAGACTTCTCAAGCAGGCCAGATCTTGTGGGTTCGCTATGTTTACGGGTATATCATCAGGGAAAATGTACAGACCTTCTTCTCCGGCGATAGACATTTGAAGAATCTTTCTTCTCAGCATATGAGGCAGCGTCTTTTTTGACCACGAGAACTCGTCAATCGCCAGATAGACATCAAATCCCATATCCCTGATAGTAACAGCGATGGCCTTGTGTCCAAGGCTGAAAGGATCAAAAGTTCCCGGAAAGAATACTGCCGGTCTTTCCTTTTTATAATCCGGCATACCAAGTTCTGCTCTGTATTCAGTAATGTATCTGTAAATGTGATTGAGTGCTGCCGCATTGTTATAGAAATCTATCTCGCTTGAATCATCTGCACCAGGCATTATTGTAAGAATGCGTTTGAAGCAGTGTGAAGCGATTTCTCTTTTTTCTTCCAATGTCAGAATGCTGCTTCCGAAAACATGAATGCTCAAAGCGCGCACTGCTTCTCTGGCCACCGTCTTTCTCCATGAAGCAAAGCCTTTCATTATGAGATTCAGCAGACGCTCTCTTCTTGCATCATCGGATCTGTACAATCCGTAACGTCGGTGGTTCTCCAGTGAAACGGCAAGCGTGTCCAAAGCTGCTTCAGCAGCTCTTTCATCTGCGCCATCTATCATTTTTGCAAGCTTGTTTATTGCTTCGTCGAACTCGTCCTTATCTAATTCAAGAATAACTATTCCCAGATAGTCCGGAATGAGTCCCGAAAACTGATAATCGTTTTTTTCCAGTCCGTTCAGAAGCTCGAGCATCAGCTCATTGCGTCGATCCATACTCATTCTGCCGATAATATCAAGGAGCGCTCTGCCTGCCGCTTTTCTTACTGTGACAGTCTCGCTTACCTTAATCAGATTGGAAAAATGAGTTGCGATCTGCATAAGCCTGCTCTGGTCAGCTTTTCCGAATGCATTCTGAATCATCACTCGGATATTGGCCATTTTTGTATTCCACGACACATGGAGCTTGAGGTCATCAAGGAACATAGCTGACATCTGCTCATCTGTCAGGGAACCGGAGTTCAGCCCAAGCAGGTCTCTTGTCCGTCTTTCATGTTCATCAGCAGAGATATAGCCGTAATGTTCAAGCACCTCATTTGTAATGAGATCTGCACTGCTGCTGACTTCAGACAAAACATCTTCGGCAAATTCCCCTATCCTGCTGCAAAAGCTTTCCGTGCATGACTCGGATTCAATCATCAGTGCCGTGTTCATCAGAACGATGACCTTTTCCTCTAGTTCCTGTGCAGAAACACAGATGCTGTCATTGCGATAATATGACGGAAGGTAATAAGTCTCCAAAGTATCAAAGTATCTGTGCCTGCATGATATCCTGCAGTTTTCGATTACGGAGCGCACAAAGAAGTCAGCACTTGCCGTGATCCACTTTCTGTGAGTCTCCGTATACATGCGATCGGGATCAAAGATCTGCGCCAGATATTCTTCAAACAGTGCAAGATTGCTGATGTTCTCATCAGGGGACGGTATTTCTTCAGGCAATTCTTTTTTGTACTCTTCCCTGTATTTTGAAACGATATACCCCATCGTATCTGCAGTCTGCTCGCGTATGTCACTTTCCTGATGAGCCAGGTTTTTGTATAGGAACTTCAGCGCAGCTGCTTTCTGGCTGTACGTCATGTAAGTAGAGTACTCTCTCAGAATGCTTATATATGTCCTCACATTCTTCCAGTCAGTTTCACTCGCGGCTGCCTCGATGAGGCTTCCGAACTCCAGGTCGCTGCTGAATCTGTCCATGACACGGATATTGTGATCTATAGCGCGAAACTTTATCTGTTCTGTGACATTTTTGCGATCAAGGAGCACATTCTCTCTTTTGGCCGGTGTCAGAGGCTCTGTGCATTTCTCTGGGTAAGAATCGGCGCAGTCCTCAATAAAAGTATGGACACCGTGCTCTGTCATGTAATTTTCAAAGTCCTTGAGCTTATTGTAGACTCTTATGTAACGAAGTCTCTTGGCTTCATCCACATTGTCAAGCTTGCCGAGTATGATATCAAAGGCCTCTCGGAGGCTGTAGAAATGTATTACTTCCTTCCCTTCGTCTCTGGTGCTCTTGGTCCTGAAATCAGCATAAATAAGTAGGAGCGACTCAATCGAGAGATCTTCGAGTTCAAGATCCCACGTAGAATGATTGGCTGCAATATGCGCGATCTGCTTAAGCCCGAAACGATCAAGGCAGTAGTCAGTATAGTAATAGTGAAGATAAGGGACGCGCTTTTCCTCGTGTTTGCGGCATCCGTATTTTCCAATGTCGTGTGAGGCTGCTACCGCCGATATAAGTCCGAGGTCTACAGGCACTCCGGCTGATTGCAGCTGCCTGGCAATATACATTGCCACATAATGCACACCTCCGATATGGCCGAGAGTATTGAATTGAGTGTTTTCTGCGCCTATGCGCATAAACTCGTAAACATAGTTTTCTTTCACGAGTTTTTTGAGTTTCAGGAATTCCGAGTCAGGGTCATTGCTTCTCAGCTCTGTTTCATCAGGTAAGCGGATGTCGAGCGTCGGATCAAATTCGCAGCATTTTCTCTCATATTCATAGACGCCGCGCATAAACCTCAGCAGGCTTGTCCTGCCCGCCTCAAAGATGTCTGCATCCGAAGGTGCGGCAATATGGGGGAAGAGCCTGTTTCTGAGGTATGAATAAGTATGCAGCAGCCAGCCGTCCTTCGGCTCACAGGAAACTGCGCTTCCGTAAGCGCTTTCAGCGGCACTCTGCCAGACTTCAAGTATGTCTTCGGATCTTATCCTTCCTCTGCTGTCAGCACGCAAAAAAAGTTCGCGGGCCGCTCCGATCAATGCGGACTCCGTTTTGCTGATCTCCTGCTTTAGAATATCCTGTTTTTTCATTTTCACTCCTGTCAGATGGCCAGACTGTCTTTGACAAAGTCTATGAATCTCTCCTCTATTGTAGGCAGAGGATGTCCCTTGCGCCATACAAAAAGATACTCCACTGTTTTTTCGCCTGCGATCTCCTTGAACACAAGCGAATCATTTGGGATATATGCTGTTCTCGGATATATACTGATACCAACGTTCCTTCCTGCCAGAGCGGCTGCATCCAGGTAGCTGTCCATCTCGCAGACTATGTTAGGCTCGGAGCCTGCTGCCCTGAACCATCTGTATATCCTGTCTATCAGCGCCTTACGGCTCTGTACTATAAGCTTCTCTCCGATAAGATCCGATATTTCCACCTCGCTGCCTGCGCACGAAGCAAGCGGATGATCCTTGTTCATGAGAGCCGCCATCTTCTCTTCTCCTATATGAAAACTGTGGAGCAGTGAGTGGTCGCACGGAGCTGTGATCACGGCAAGGCTGATTATGCCGCTCCTAAGTTTTTCGAGCAGGTCGTCGGTGCTTCCGTCAAGTATCCTGAAACGGATATTCGGATGGATATCAATAAAGCTTGAAAACCACTCTGCGGCTATGTCAGGCGCCATCCCCTCCACAAGGCCGATCGATATCGTGCCTCTCATTCCTTCTCCCATGGAATGTATCTCAGACTGGGTCTTGTCTGTAAGGCTCAGTATCTCTTTTGCCCGCCTGTAAAGCAGCTGCCCGGACTCTGTCAGCTTGAGATGTCTTTTGCCGCGTGTAAACAGCACGGTATCCAGTTCTTTCTCGAGTCCCTTTATCTGCGCGCTCAAAGGCGGCTGGCTCATATGGAGCTTTTCTGCCGCCCGGGTTATATTCAGTTCTTCAGCCACGGTAACAAAGTATCGCAATGTTCTCAGATCCATATCGTTTCCCTTTTTCTGCTGTGCAGGGTATATCCAGAAGTCTCTACAGTTCTATCACTGCCAAGCTGCCCTCTACCCCTGATATCAACGGTCTTATCTTGCTCAGATACCGGTCTACCTGTCCTGCGCATCTTCCCGTATACAGTTCGGGAGACAGCAGGCCTCTTAGCTCTTCTTCGGAGAGCCCGAGTTTTGATTCAGCTGCCATTCTTTCAAGCAGATCGCATTCCTCTCCGTTCTTCATTTTTGCAGTCGCCTCCATAGAGCAGTTTCTGATGATCTCATGGATCTCCTGCCTGTCTCCGCCTCTTTTGACGGCTTCCATCATGATATTCTCCGTAGCCATGAACGGCAGGAATTCAGCGACCGACTTCTCTATGATCTTCTCATTCACATGCAGACCGTCCGTGACATTCTGCGCAAGGCGAATGATCGCATCCGCGCACAAAAAGCCCTCCGGCATGGATATGCGTCTGTTGGCGGAATCATCCAGAGTTCTCTCCATCCATTGCAGCGAAGCAGTCATCGGCGCGTTCATCGCGTCAGCCATCAGATATCTGGCCAGCGAGCATATCCTCTCCGATCGCATAGGATTGCGCTTGTATGCCATTGCCGAAGAACCGATCTGGTTTTTCCCGAAAGGCTCTTCTATCTGGCGGTCGTGCTGAAGCAGGCGTATATCATTGGCCATGCGGTAACAGCTCTGGGCCACTGAAGACAGCGCATTTAGGATACGGCTGTCCGTCTTGCGCGGATAAGTCTGCCCGCAGACATCGAAGCACTCATCGAATCCGAAATCTGCCGCGATCATGCGGTTCATCTCGTCTATCCGCTCCTCATCGCCGTCAAAAAGCTCCATGAAGCTCGCCTCTGTGCCTGTGGTCCCGCGGCATCCCAGAAATTTTATCCAGTCGATCGCATTATCGATCTCTGTAATATCAGAAACGAGATCCTGCATCCACAGGGTGGCGCGTTTGCCGACGGTGACAAGCTGCGCCGGCTGGTAGTGGGTGTATCCCAGAGCAGGCAGAGCTTTGTACTTCTCTGCGAACTCCGCGAGATTCGCGATGACCTTCAGCAGCTCTTTCCGTATGTATCTCAACGCGTCTCTGTAGATGATAAGATCCGCATTATCTGTAACATAGCAGCTGGTAGCGCCAAGGTGTATTATGCCTGCCGCAGATGGTGCTGCTTTACCGTAGGCATATACATGGGCCATCACATCATGGCGGACTTCCTTCTCTCTTTTGAGGACGCATTCATAGTCGATGTCTGTGACATGCGACTCCAGTTCTGCGACCTGCTCTTCTTTTACCGGAAGTCCAAGCTTCATCTCTGCCCGCGCCAGCGATACCCACAGCTTACGCCACGTACGGTACCTGGTATCCGAAGAGAACAGTTCCAGCATATATTCAGATGCATAGCGCGAAGCCAGCGGTGATTCATATCTGTCAGCCATTTATGAGTACTCCTTATCTGATGATGATACTGTCTCTCTCTGCTCCTACCGAAACATAAGTGACAGGGCAGCCTATAGCATCCTCTATCATTTCTATGTATTTACGAGCGGCATCAGGAAGATCTTCCCACTTTCTTACCGCGGTTATATCACAGTTCCAGCCCTCTGCATACTCGATCACTGCCTCTGCTTCGTCAAGCAGCGCCGGGAACGGGAATCTGTCAGTTATTTCATCTCCTATCCTGTAGTGAGTGCAGACAGGTATCCTATCAAGATAGCTGAGCACATCCAGTTTAGTTATGGCCAGACATGTAGCCGCCTGTACCTCAACTCCATAACGCGTCGCCACCAGATCCAATGGACCTACACGACGTGGTCTTCCTGTCTTTGCGCCATATTCGAAGCCTGCTTCTCTGAGTCTTTCTGCCTCTTCTCCCGACAACTCACCCACGAACGGTCCTTCGCCCACACATGTCGAATAGGCCTTTACTACTCCTATGACCTCATCTGTTTTAATAGAAGGAACACCGGATCCTATGCAGGCATACGATGCCAGGGTATTTGACGATGTAGTGTAAGGATAGATCCCGTAATCCAGATCTCTCAGTGCGCCCAGCTGAGCTTCAAACAAAATGCTGAAGCCGCGGGAATCTGCATCTCTTAAAAAAGCACCGGTATCACACACGAAAGGCTTTATCTTTTCGCAGTAATCATACAGCCATTCCTCGACCATCTCCATGGTGTAAGGCTTTGCCCCATAAACTTCAGTCAGTATGAGGTTCTTACATTCCAGGATGTCCTTCAGATGATTCCTCAGCTCGTCAGGATAAAAGAGTTCACCCGCCATAACGGTTTTTTTCTGATACTTGTCGGAATAGAACGGCGCTATACCCTGTTTTGTGGAACCGTATTTTTTTTCTGCAAGACGGGCTTCTTCCAATCCGTCCAGATCCCTGTGCCACGGGCAAAGAAGAGACGCGCGGTCGCTTATCTTAAGAGTCTCAGGAGTTATGCTTACGCCGGATGATCTTATATCTTCTATCTCTTTCCACAGATTCTCGGGATCTAGAGCAACGCCGTTGCCTAGTACGTTCACGACTCCATCTCTGAATATCCCGGACGGGAGCAGATGCAGAGCGAATTTGCCCTTTTCATTGATGACTGTATGCCCGGCATTGCCGCCACCCTGAAAGCGTACAACTACATCATAGTTTTCCGTGAGAAGATCGACCATACGCCCCTTGCCTTCGTCTCCCCAATTGATACCTACTACCGCACAATTACCCATAAGCAGTCCCTCTTTTCTTACCTGATGATCGCAGCGGTCCGTCAGCGCACGTTTTCAGGGCGCACCAATGGACATTATATTTTATAAAAGAAGAATACCGCTTGATTGATATTATTTATAATACATATTACATTGGCTTTTCAATATCTTTTGAATATGATAACGATATCAGTGTTCCGTCATCACTGCAAAACAAAACCGTTGGGATCCCAACGGCTTTGTTTTGCTTTGCACTATTCAAGCTCCTATGTTAAAGATATGCTCTGACCACCGCTGCATGCATCTCTGCCAGCTTTATCACAACATCTTCCTGAGGAAGGAAGCTTTCGTTGTGCAGCGGTTTATCGCAGCCGACTCCTATATGGTAGAAAGAGCCCGGCGCTTCATCAATAAAGCATCCGAAATCCTCTGAGATCATTGTCGGCTCATCGATCCTGCAAACACTGTCAGCTCCGAACTGAGCGATCGCTGTCTGTTCGGCAAATGCAGTCATCTCATCGTTATTAACGACTCCAGGATGGCTGTGAATATAGTCTATCGCTACTTCAGTACCTGTCTTCTCTGCTATCTCCTGTACTGTCCTACGGAAAGCTTTCTCCATAGCCAGACGTGTCTGCGGACCGAGCGTCCGTATGATCCCTTCGAACTCAGCTGATCCCGGCATTATGTTTCCGGCTATTCCCGAATTCATCCTGCCAACCGTCAGCACACACTTATCTTCCGTGATCTGCCGCGGCAGCTTCAGGAGAGCTGTTACCATTTCAGCAGCTGCACCCAGCGCATCTATACCCTTCTCGCGCACAGCTCCGTGAGAAGATCTGCCTGTAACAACTATAGTAAACATATCTGAAGCGGCATAGAACTTTCCATACCTGAGGCCGATCATGCCTTCCGGAAGATCGGGCGTGACGTGCGCTCCGAAAACCGCATCTACACCTTCCATGCAGCCTTCTTTTATCATTCTTTCGGCTCCGCCTCTTCCTTCTTCATCAGGCTGAAACAAGAATACTACATTCCCCTCAAGATCCTCTCGCATTTCCGAGAGGATCCCGGCAGCTCCGAGCACGGCTGCAGTATGCACGTCATGGCCGCAGGCATGCATCACTCCGAACACTTCGGAGGCAAAACAGGCCCCTGTCGCCTCGCTCACCGGCAATGCATCCATGTCTGCTCTAAGTGCGACAGTCCTGCCTCCGCTTTTTCCGCGCAGTATGCCCTTCACCGCGGTATTCAGCAATCTCTCAGTCTCTATTCCAAGGCTGCTCAGATAGTCCTCTATCAGTTCAGCAGTCCTGAACTCATTATTTCCCATCTCAGGATGCCTATGGATAGTTTCCCTCAGGTCTTTGATCTTATCCGAGTATTCCGCGACCAGTTCCTTTATCTTTTTATCTTCACTCATTTCGAAACTCATCCGTATTTATTGCTTTAGAAATATTTCCAGTCTGTCAATGCCTTCTGTCAGTACGTCCATGCTGCAGCAGTAAGATATCCTTATATGCCTGTCCGAGCCGAACGCGATACCGGGAGTCACCGCTACACCTGCTTCATTCAGTAGACTCTTTGCAAAATCCATTGAATCCGTTCCATACTTTTCTATAGACGGAAATACATAGAATGCACCGTCAGGAATCTCGAGTTCCATTCCTATCTCTCTGAGTCTGCCGGTCACATAGTCTCTACGCTTTTTATATTCCGCGACCATCCCGGACGGATCTGTATGAAGCGCAGCTATGCCCGCTTTCTGAAACATGGACGGAGTAGAAACTACATCGAACTGGTGGATAAGCTCCAGCCTTTCCTTTACCGAACTGTCTGCCATCAGATACCCCATGCGCCACCCGGTCATTGCATATGGTTTTGAAAAACTCTGCACAAGCAGTATCTGCTCCCTGAGGTCACGGTATTCTGCAAAGCTGTGATAATTGTCTGTGTAGCAAAGCTGCCTGTATACATCATCACATATCACGAATATGTTCTTTCCGCTGACCGCGTCACGCACAGCACGCAGGCTCTCCTCATCGTATACACAGCCTGTAGGATTGTTCGGTGAATTAAGTATCACTGCCTTAGTCCTGTCAGTGATAAGAGAACTTATAGTCTCTCTTCTTATCTGAAAGCCGTTCCCTGAAGTGTCCAGAAATACAGGAACGCCTCTCGCCAGAAGAACTATCTCTTCATACAGAACAAATGCCGGGATGGGTATTATGACCTCATCTCCCGGATTGATGATACCAAGCAGCGACACAAAAAGCGCCTCAGTAGCTCCTGCTGTGACTATGATCTCATCGGCGTCATAGTCCATTCCGTTTTTCTTCCGTTCATATTCCGCTATCTCAGCACGGAGAGCTCTTGCTCCGTTGTTTTCGATGTAGTGTGTATCGCCTGCCTGCAGTGATGCAGCCATAGCATCGCATACAGCATCAGGTGTCGCAAAATCAGGCTCCCCCAGAGTAAGCTTTACACAGTTCTCCCTTGCAGCAGCCATTTTGGAGAACTCCCTAATTGCGCTCCTCCTGAGACTGTACGCTGCTTCATTCAAATGGTCTCTCATAGCCATATCATCACCAACTTTTATATATTCTCCAAGCTTGTTTACAGATTTCTCAGAGCGGACTCCAGGGCTGTCTTCATCGTAGTTTTCTCGTCTTTCTGTTTTATGACCCTGGCAGGGCATCCCGCCACAACAGTGTTTTCAGGCACATCTTCGGTCACTATAGCTCCTGCAGCTACAACAGCGCCTCTGCCTACATGGACGCCTTCAATGATCACAGCATTTGCTCCAACGAGTACATCGTCCTCAACAATAACGGGAACAGCCGAAGCCGGTTCTACCACTCCCGCAAGCACCGCGCCCGCTCCGATGTGACAGTTGCATCCGACCTCTGCGCGCCCGCCTACAACAGCGCCCATGTCTATCATGGTCCCGGATCCTATCACAGCCCCTATATTGACGACCGCGCCCATCATGATGACATCGTTTTCACCTATCTCGGCATTCTCTCTTATAAGGGCGCCCGGCTCTATTCTGGCATGCAGGTCTTTGATATCTAGCAGCTGGACTGCGCTGTTCCTGCAGTCATTCTCGATCACGATGTCTTCTATACTGTCAGCATTGTCTCTTATAATTCCAGCGAGCTCCCTCCAGTCTCCGAACACGATCTTGTCGCCCACTCCGAATACTTTGGCATCGCCGTAGTCGATCGGACTCTTTTCCTTGACGAACATCCTTACGGGAGTTTTCTTCTCTGCGTTTGCGATGAACTGTATTATTTCCTGAGCATTCATATCCCACCCCTTTTAAAGATAACTCTATATACGTATATCGCCTGTAAACACTTCTTCTGCCGGACCTGTCATATAGCATCTACCGCTCTGCCTGTCAAATCTTATGGTCAGATCTCCGCCTTTCAGATGCACGAGCACCTCGTCATCAAGTCTGCCCGTCATTATGCCTGCATATACTGATGCTGTTGCCCCCGTCCCGCATGCAAGCGTCTCTCCTGAGCCTCTTTCCCAGACTCGCATACATACCTCATCTCTGCCGACGATATGTATGAATTCTGTATTCACCCCGTCAGGAAATCTTTCACTTCGTTCCATGGCTCTTCCGGTCTTTTCTATGTCAGGATCAGAATCATCCTCAAGGAAAACAACAGCGTGCGGATTGCCGGTATCTACGCCCGTAAACACTATCTCCTCTCCGCTGATCGTGACGGTCTCGCCGCATGGACCGGTCAGACACGGAATACCCATGTCCACCGTTACAGAAGAGACCTTTCCTCTCTGGACTTCAAAGCTGATATCTTTTGTCCCGGACAATGTGTCGATTACGGCATGCCTTCTGTCTGACGGTATCAGTCCATGATCATATATATACTTCGTCACACATCTGATCCCGTTGCCGCACATACTGCCTTCTGAACCGTCTGTGTTAAACATATGCATATACGCATCAGCTTTATCCGAGGGCTCTATCAGGATCAGTCCGTCACTTCCTATTCCGTAATGCCTGTCAGACAGCCTGACGGCAAGAGACGCCGGATCATCTACCTTCTCTTTAAAACAATCGACATATATATAATCATTGCCGCATCCCTGCATTTTAGTGAATATCATGACTTTCCTCTTCAAAACCAATTATCTGCGACTTAAGTACAGAAAAGATATAACATAAAAATAGCCCCTGCAAAGAGCTATTTGAAATACATATATAATTGCAGATACAATATTTTTTGAATATGGCAAAATGATGTTTTTATCAGATCGGACTTAAGGGTGTCTTAAAGATCCCGTACAACCGGAGCAATAGATCAGAAACATACCCAAAGCCATATAGAACAGCAGTATACTGGGAGCATGCATCCACCAAAGGCCTGCAGACGCTTTATACAAGGCAAGACATATGTCAGAGCACGCGAACATGATCGCTCCGGCTGCAAGTATTTCTGCCTGACGCAGGGCACATACGACCATCAGCGCAAGTACGGATCCGTATACTGCTCCTGCGCATCCGACCGCCGGTGAAAACCCGTACTGCCCTAGAAGCCTGATCATTAACGGGGCTTCAGCCACGGTCAGAACGGCCCAGACTGCGATCCCCTTGCGTGTAGGTTTCTTCTCCATGCAGAAGCATACGATAAGAAGAATGTGTCTGATTAGAAACAGGACTCCGCTGATCAGAAACTTCCATTTGATCAGAAGATCGGCAAGGATGAATATCATTACAGAGGCAATTATCCCCTTTTCTTCTGCCTCGGATATGATATTGTTTCAACCGTAAATGATTTCATGTTGGACTGCGATGCAGAAGTTAGCAAGTGCAGAGAGGTTCTTCTCAAATCTGCTATGAGTGACACTAGCACAGAAGTTTGAAAGAAATATTATTAAGGGAATAAGTGTCATTTCTTTACATCATTTTGACATCACAGCATTAAAAAACCGTTGGAATTCCAATGGTTTTCAGCTTTTTGCACTATTCAAATTCCACGGTCCCAGGAGGCTTGCTCGTGAGATCGTAGAAGACGCGGTTCACGTGGTCCACTTCGTTGACTATGCGTGTCATGGCCCTCTGGAGCACGTCGTACGGGATATCCGCCGCCGTTGCCGTCATGAAGTCTGATGTGATCACGGCTCTCAGGGCCACCGCATAATCGTAGGTCCTGAAGTCGCCCATGACTCCGACGGTCTGCATGTTTGTGAGAGCTGCGTAGTACTGGCTGATCGATCCTGCAAGGCCCGCCTTTGCGATCTCTTCCCTGTATATCGCGTCGGCATCCTGCACTATCCTTACCTTTTCGGCAGTCACCTCTCCGATTATCCTGATGCCGAGCCCCGGACCCGGGAACGGCTGCCTGCTCACGATGGACTCAGGAAGCCCCAGCTCTCTTCCGAGCTGCCTCACCTCGTCCTTGAAGAGCATCCTGAGAGGCTCTATTATCTCGCGGAAGTCCACGTGATCCGGAAGTCCTCCAACGTTGTGATGCGACTTGATGACCGCGGACTTGCCGAGGCCGCTTTCGATGATGTCCGGATATATGGTGCCCTGTGCAAAATAGTCCACCCTGCCTATCTTCTTTGCCGTTTCCTCGAAGACCCTGATGAACTCCTCGCCTATCGTCTTGCGCTTGGCCTCAGGCTCCGTGATGCCGGCCAGCTTTTCGTAGAATCTCCCGGCCGCGTCGACCCTGATGAAGTCGAGTTCGAACGGGCCGTCAGGTCCGAAGACGGCAGACACTTCGTTTGCCTCGTTCTTTCTGAGAAGTCCGTGATCTACAAACACGCAGGTGAGCTGCTTTCCGACAGCCTTAGACAAAAGCGCCGCCACGACCGATGAATCGACTCCGCCCGAAAGCGCCAGAAGCACTCTCTCGCCGCCGACCTTCTCTCTTATCTCCCTTATCTGCGTCTCGGCAAAGGAATCCATCTTCCAGCTCTGATCGCAGCCGCAGATGTCCAGCACGAAGCATCTTATGAACTCGCTGCCGTGCGAAGTGTGGTTGACCTCAGGATGGAACTGCACGGCATAGAATCCGCGCTTTCTGTCCTCCATCGCTGCGACAGGGCACTCGGGAGTGTTCGCGCTCACGATGAAGCCCTCAGGCGTTTCGCTGATGTAGTCCGTGTGGCTCATCCAGCATACGTTGACATCGTCTGCCGATGCGAGTATGCCGCCCCTGTCGTCTATCGTCACCTCTGTGCGTCCGTACTCGCTTGTAGGGGCCGTGCCGATGCTGCCCCCGAGGCGGTATGCCATGAGCTGGGCTCCGTAGCATATGCCCAGGACAGGCACTCCCATCTCGAACACTTCCGGATCTACGGACGGCGCTCCATCCGCGTAGGCGCTCTGCGGTCCGCCCGTGAAGATGATGCCCGCCGGATCGAACTCCCTGATGCGCTCCATGTCCGCCGAGTCGTAGTTCATTATCTCGGAATACACTCCGCATTCCCTGACCCTGCGAGCTATCAGCTGGTTGTACTGCCCGCCGAAATCTATGATAAGTATCCTGTCCCTGCTCATTTTTCCTCCTGAATCTTCATGTATCATTACATGGATTATCTTACACCCCGGGAATCATCCGTGACAAGAAAAAAGCGCCCGTTTTTGCGGCAATGTCATTAAGTTAAGAGATACTCTCTCATCAATAATGATGAGGGGGTATTTTTTTTCTTGTGTTCATTGCGCACCTTTAAGCCCGCCCCACTCGGAACCCGCCCCGTCCGTGCGCGC
>Ga0256406_1003069_pt1 | contig 21664 bp, 22 predicted proteins | sample RumenRJG_03DNA_FD_185986 | JGI IMG/M metagenome (GOLD analysis project Ga0256406, IMG submission 185986) | Bovine rumen microbial communities from Lethbridge, Alberta, Canada - RJG_03 | ecosystem: Host-associated > Mammals > Digestive system > Stomach > Rumen | place: Canada: Alberta | collected... | reverse complement strand
ATGCAAACCGTATTCATTCGAGCATTGATTATTTAACCCCGAATGAAAAATACCAAGAATCGGTAGGATAAAAAGGTGTCTCAGTTCTATGTGTCTAAAGACCTTGACACCTTTCCGCGGCCTGCGAAGCCTTACTGGCTGCTGGCGGCTTAACGGAGCACAGCTCTGTTCTTGCATCCCACCTTCCGCAAATTGCGACCCGCGGTCCGCGGCCTGCAATCCGCGACCTGCGGCCCGCGCAGCCTTCCTGGCGACTGGCGGCTGGCTGCTGACGGCTCATAATAATATAGTTTAATTCCAATCAATGGAAATAATGCTTGCATTCTTCTGCCTATCTTATAAAATAATAGATACAGGAGGTGTGGTTATGCTGCTGAAATATTGGATCGAAAATTATAAATCGTTTTATGATCGGGCTGAATTCCATATGCAGCCTGCACCTCGGCTGCAGCAGCTTTCTTACAGTGTGCAGAATGAAAGGGCAGGACGAAAAAAAGTACGCGGGCTCTGCTCCAGTGTAATCTATGGACCCAATGCGGCAGGAAAAACTTCTTTTCTGGGCGCTTTGGAGGTGCTGAAAGCCATTGTCCTGGAAGGTAATATCAGAGATAAAGAACGGATAACCGGCAATTTCAGTGTCAACCATTTGAAATACATTCCCAATATCCGTCATTTTATGTCTGGAGATATGGACATAAAACCGGTGACTCTTGGGGTGGAGGCTGTAACAGACGGTTTGCTTTTTTCTTATGAAATCAGTTTCCGCTGCGAAAACCTGTTAAACAGCCGGATTGACCGGGAAATCGTATCAGAATCTCTTTCTGTAAATGGGAAAGCAATCTACATCCGTAAGGGAAAGCACGTGCAATTTGTGAATAAAGTCCCCGCTGCATATCGGAATGCGGCCGGAAATCTTAAAGGAATGGCCAGACTTTCTCTGCAGACAGAGCCGACAGAACTTTTTCTGACGGGGAATTTTAAAGCTTTTTACAGTTCCAGTCTGGTCAGTCAAATCAAAGACTGGTTTGCCGATAAACTGATGATCATTTATGAAGCCGCCTTTGTTGATATCCAGCCTAATCTTTCAGCCCTCGGGAACAATGCCTCTTTTGGCATGATCAATGACCTGGCCAAAGCCTTTGGCAGCAGTGCCAATGAAATGGTATACAGGACGGATTCTGATGGCAAGCTTACCTTATGCTCTGAATTCGATTTTCAAAAAAAGAAAGTGCTGATCCCTGCTGTGCAGTATGAATCTTTGGGAACGCGGCGGATTGTCAGCATTTTTCCGGCAATTGCCAAGGCTTTTTTGAACGGAGCAACCTTGCTCGTGGATGAACTGGATGCCAGTATCCATACCATGGCTGTCGTCAGCCTCATCAACATTTTCCATAATGATGAAATCAATCGGAATCATGCCCAATTGATTTTCAATACTCAAAATCCGATCTATCTGAACCGGAATATTTTCCGGACGGATGAAATCAAGTTTGTGGACCGGAATGATGAGACCCATTACAGTGAAATTTATGCATTGTCAGACTTTGGGACAAAAGGAAGTACACGAGCCAAAAATACAAGCAACTACATGAGCAATTACTTTGTAAATCGGTATGGTGCTATCCGCAATATTGATTTAAGCAGTATTTTCATGAAAATTCTGGAGGAATCGGATCATAAATAAGGAAGTGACAATGTTGCAGCGAAGGACATCCAATCAGTATTATTTTCTGGTTGAAGGAGAATGCGAGGAACGGTATTTGCGCTGGCTCCAGTCTTTGATTATGCAGGATCCGAACCGGATTACGAATGTTTCTTTTACAATCAAAAAGAACATGAGCATGGTCAGTATGGTCAAGAACCTTTCGCTTATGGAGAAAACCAGTATTGTCCAGGTAGTCGATTATGAAGGAAACCAGTCAAATGAAAGGCAGACGTTCTTGAATGTGCTGGAAGATATGTATCGAGCCAGGAGACTGAAACAGGCAGACTGTCGCCTGGGCTATTCTAATCTGACCTTTGAACTATGGATCCTCCTGCATAAAAGGGATTTCAATAAATCACTGAATACAAAGGCAGAGTATCTTGAATTGTTGAATAAGGCATACGATAAAAATTATGAAACACTCAGAAAATATAAGCACGAAAAGAACTTCCAGGATATTCTGAAAGCCATTACTCTGGAGGATGTTAAAAAAGCTATTGACAGAGCTGAAAAAATAAGGAAATATAATGAACAGAATTGTCATAAAGAGATTTATAAAGGGAGATTCGTTTATTATAAGGATAATCCGGATTGTTCACTGCAGGAAGCGGTAAAAAAAGTCCTGACTGACTGTGGCCTGATGGCATAATTCTTCAAAAATATCGATGGCAAGGCGGATGGGATCCGGGATGAGTTTACAAGGGAAGTCGACCTGGAAGTAACGAAAGTCAAGCGGATCGATAAGGTGAGGAGGGAGTATATGCTTCTGTCCGATGAACTGAAACGTTTCAGAGAAGCTGGCCGTGAAGAGGGCCGCAGAGAAGGCCGTGAAGAAGGGAATAAGGAAGGCAGGAAAGAAGAGCATATCAGCGTTATTGAAACGATGATCGCTGAAGGCTTTTCGGATGATCAGATCATCCGGGCTACAAAATGCACGCCCGCTGAACTTCGGGCATGCCATGGAAGATCGAGGAACAAAGAGGAATGAACGGACGGGCGGGATGCAGGCACCAAAGCATTAAAGCTCCACCGCTTTCGCAGCATCAAAGCATCAAGGCTCCATAGCACCCAAGCACCATAGTCCCTTTATAATACTTACGGATTAAAACCTTTATGGCAGTCCGGCGAAAAGAGGGAATCCACGGGTAAAGGAAAGAGTGCGGTACCGTTTCCAGACCTGGAGCACCAAAACATCAAAGCATCAAAGCATCAAAGCTCCATAGCACCATAGCACCACGGCCCCACAGCACCATGGCCCCACAGCCCCTTTATAATACTTACGGACTAAAGCCTCTATGGCAGCCTGATGAATAGAGAAAATTTACGGTTAAGGAAAGGAGAGCTGTAATGCTCCCAGAACTGGAGCATCAAAGCTCCACCGCTTTTGCAGCATCACAGCATCAAGGCTCCACAGCACCATAGCCCACAGCCCGTAAAAAACATTACACTTTTTTAAAAAAATTCACGACGCCAGAAATGTGTTACAATTCATTTCGAACGCTCCGTGAGATTTATTTTTCTTTGTTCAAAATGCCGGAAGGTGCGCCGGGACTGGGTTCTGCGGGTCCGGAAGAAAATATTTCTGTTAATATTTTTCTTACATGCCATATAAAGTGTTCCTTATTGCAGGTTGAAAAGCGCTGACTATCTGGTATAATGGGAAAGTACACTCATATGTGTATACAAAGTTCAGGGGCATTGGACTTGTGTATCCGGGGCGGTTTTACTGGACAGGCTGCCCTGCATCCTTTTTCCCTGCTCTTGATCATCGTACTGGGAGGGGTTTTCGTGAGAAAGATTCGTTCGGTTTTGGTCGCCAATCGCGGCGAAATTGCCATCCGTGTTTTCCGGGCCTGCAATGAGCTCGGGATCCGTACGGTTGCCATTTATTCTAAGGAAGATTCGTTGTCCCTGCATCGGTTCCGTGCCGATGAGTCCTATCTGGTAGGGGAAGGGAAAAAACCTGTCGATGCCTACCTGGATATCGACGATATTATCCGGATTGCTCACGAACACCATGTGGATGCCATCCATCCGGGCTATGGGTTCCTGTCCGAAAACGCGGAGCTGGCCAAGCGCTGTGAAGAGGAAGGGATCATCTTCATCGGTCCCCGCGTCGAGCACCTGATCATGTTCGGCGACAAGGTCAATGCCCGCAAGCAGGCCAAGAAGGCTGGGATCCAGTATATCCCCGGCAGCGACGGCCCGGTCATGAATTATGCGGAAGTGGAGAAGTTTGCCCGGGATGTGGGCTTCCCGATCATGCTGAAGGCCGTGAACGGAGGCGGCGGCCGCGGGATGCGCATGGTGGACCGTATGTCCGACCTGCACAATGCCTACGATCTTGCCAAGTCCGAAGCGAGACTGGCTTTTGGCAGCGATGAGATCTATGTGGAAAAATATATCCAGAACCCGAAACACGTGGAAGTGCAGATCATGGGCGATGAGTACGGCCATGTGGTGCATCTGTTCGAGCGTGACTGCTCCATCCAGCGCCGCCATCAGAAGGTCGTCGAGATCGCACCGGCTTTCGCACTGCCCGTGGAACTGCGTCAGAAGATCTGCGCTGCCGCGGTCAAACTGATGAAGAATGTCAATTATGTCAACGCCGGCACGGTCGAGTTCCTCGTCACGCCGGACGGTGAATTCTATTTTATTGAAGTGAATCCCCGTGTCCAGGTGGAACATACGGTCACGGAAATGATCACGGGCATCGATATTGTCCAGACCCAGATCAAGGTGGCTGAAGGATATCCTCTGGACAGCAAGGAAATCGGGATCCCTTCCCAGGAATCCATCCACTGCCTGGGCAATGCCATCCAGTGCCGGATCACGACGGAAGACCCGACGAACAACTTCATGCCGGATTCAGGCAAGATCATCGCCTACCGCAGCGGCGGCGGTTTCGGTGTCCGTCTCGACAGCGGCAACGCCTTTACGGGTGCCATCATCACGCCGTACTATGATTCGCTGCTCGTCAAGGCCACCACGTACGGCCTGAGCCATGCCATGGCGGTGCAGAAGATGCTGCGCGTGCTGGGCGAATTCCGCATCCGCGGCGTCAAGACGAATATCGGTTTCCTGATCAATGTGCTGAAGGAACCGTCCTTTGTCTCGGGCGATTATAATGTAACCTTCATCGACAACCATCCGGAGCTCTTTGACCTGCCCGTGGTCCATGACCGCGGCACGAAACTGCTGCGCTACATCGGCGAGACGACGGTCAACGGGTACAGCAATGCGGGCCGTCAGCAGGTGCCGGACTTTGGGCCTCTGGAAATGCCCAAACCGGCGGAGGGCAGTTTCCCCGATGGGACGAAGCAGCTCTTTGACAGCATGGGTGCCGAGAAGTTCTCCAAATGGATTCTCGACCAGAAGAAAGTGCTGCTGACGGATACGACGATGCGGGATGCCCACCAGTCGCTGCTGGCAACCCGTGTCCGCACCATCGACATGCTGCGCGTCCTCGAAACGGCTGCCAAAAAGCTTCCGCATTTCTTCTCCTATGAATGCTGGGGCGGCGCGACGTTTGACGTGGCCTACCGTTTCCTCTACGAAGATCCCTGGGTGCGCCTGCGCCAGATCTGCGAGAAATCTCCGAACACGCTGCACCAGATGCTGATCCGCGGCGCCAACGCCGTGGGCTACACGAGCTATCCGGACAATGTGGTGAAAAATTTCGTCGACCTGTCCACCAAAAATGGCATAGACGTGTTCCGTATCTTCGACTCTCTGAACAGCCTCGACAATATGTACGAGACGATCCAGGCCGTGCGCGAAACCGGGAAGATCGCGGAAGTGGCCCTGTGCTACACCGGCGATATCCTCGATCCTTCCCGTCCGAAGTACAACCTGGACTACTATGTGAAGATGGCTAAGGAAATCGAGAAGGCCGGTGCCAACATCATCGCGATCAAGGACATGGCGGGCCTTCTGAAGCCGGAAGCCGCATACACGCTGGTTTCCGCCCTGAAGGACGCTGTGGACATCCCGGTCCACCTGCATACCCATGACGGGGCCGGCAATGCCGTGACGACGCTCTGCCGGGCCGCCGACGCCGGTGTCGATATCGTGGATGTGGCCTATGCTTCTTTTGCCGGCGGCACGAGCCAGCCGAGCATGAACAGTTTCTATTACGCCATGAGCGGCAAGGACCGCCAGCCCGAGATGGATACGGAGGCCATGGAAGAGATGACCCGCTACTGGGCGACAGTGCGTCCGTATTACAAGGGCGTCGACAAGGCGGAACCGTATCCCAACACGGAAACGTACTACTGCGAGATGCCCGGCGGCCAGTTCTCCAATCTGCGTCAGCAGGCCAAGGCTGTGGGCCTGGGCGACCGCTGGAACGACATCAAGAAGATGTACCATGATGTCAACCTGATGTTCGGCGATATCGTCAAGGTGACGCCGTCCTCCAAGGTGGTCGGCGACATGACCCTCTTCATGGTCCAGAACAACCTGACCGAGAAGGATATCTATGAGAAGGGCGACACCATCGACTTCCCGCAGTCCGTCGTGGAATTCTTCGAAGGCCGTCTGGGCTTCCCGTACGGCGGGTTCCCGGAAAAGCTGCAGAAGATCATCCTGAAGGGCAAGAAGCCGCTGACCCAGCGCCCGGGCAAGCTGCTTGATCCGGTGGATTTCGAAGCGGTCCGCAAGAAGCTGGATGATGCGGGCTACGGCAGCACCGACGAAGACATCAACGCCTACTGCCAGTATCCGAAGGTCTTTGCCGACTACAGCGAAAAACTGAAGAAATACGGCGATGTGAGCGTCCTCGATACACCGACCTTCTTCTTTGGCATGAAGGTCAACGAGGAGATCACGGTGCAGCTGGAAGAAGGCGTGCAGCTCATCATCCGCCTCGTCAACATCAGCGATCCCGACGACAGCGGCATGCGGACCATCACGTTCATGTTCAATGGTGCGGAACGGGAGATCCAGGTCCTCGACAAGAGCGTCAGCCAGACCAGCGTCAAGACGAAGAAGGCTGATCCGGACAAGCCCGGCGACATCGGCGCCACCCTTTCCGGCTCCGTCGTCAAAGTACTGGTGACGAAGGGCCAGAAGGTCAAGAAGGGCGATCCCCTTGTCGTGACCGAAGCGATGAAGATGGAAACGACCATCACGTCGCCCATCGAGGGCGTCGTGGGTGAGATCTACGCCCAGAAGGGCAAGCCCATCATCAGCGGGGACTGCCTCCTCGAAATCGAATAAGTCCATGATCTGTACCGGCAGGGCTGTCCGTTTTGCAGCGGGCGGCTCTGCCGATTTGTGTGAACGGCCTTTCCCAAACCGGAGCAAGTATGATATAATGAATGACAATATTCTGAAGGGAGTTTTATGATGTCTAATTTTCTGAATGAATTCAAGGCGTTTGCCCTGCGCGGCAATGTCGTGGACATGGCAGTCGGCGTCATCATAGGCGGTGCGTTCGGCAAGATCGTATCTTCCCTGGTGAATGATGTTGTCATGCCTCCGATCGGGAAAATCATCGGCGGGGTGGATTTTTCCAATCTGTTCATCAATCTTTCCGATAAAAAAGTGAGCACCCTGGCGGAAGCCACGGCGGCCAAGGTCCCGGTCATTGCCTACGGCAAGTTCCTGACCACGGTCATCGACTTCGTCATCATGGCGTTCATCATCTTCTGCATGGTCTCGCTGCTGAACAAGTTCAAAAAGGAAGAAGTCAAGGCTCCGGAGACGCTGTGCCCGTACTGCAAACAGCCGGTCGATCCGGAAGCGACGCGGTGCCCGCACTGCACGTCCGAGCTCCCGCAAAAGAAGGCCTGAGGCGGCTTTCCGCCGCAGCGTCGGGCGCTTTTGCAGCGCTTTTGACGGGGCCGGTGGATTTGCGTCTCCGCAAGAGGCTTCAGCAGGCAGCTGGCCCAGGTCAGCTGCTTTTTTCATCGCTTTACCCCGGAAGGCAGCGGATGGCTCTCCAGAAGGGCCGGTTCCTGCTCGTTCCGGCATCATAAATCTGGCACAGGGAGGTTTTTACCAATGAACGTATTAGACACGCTCCAGGAACGTGGCTACCTGAAACAATTGTCCCATGAAGAAGAAATGCGTGAACTTCTCGAAAAAGAGAAGATCACGTTCTATATCGGCTTCGACCCGACCGCGGACAGTCTCCATGTGGGTCACTTCATCGCCCTCATGGTGATGGCCCATATGCAGCGGGCCGGCCACCGTCCCATCGTCCTTCTGGGCGGCGGCACGGGCATGATCGGCGACCCGAGCGGCAAGAACGAGATGCGCAAGATGCTGACGCCGGAATTCATCCAGCACAATGTGGAGTGCTTCAAGAAGCAGATCGGCCGTTTCATCGATTTTTCCGACGGCAAAGCCATCATCGCCAACAACGCGGACTGGCTGCTCGACCTGAACTATGTCAAGTTCCTGCGTGAAATCGGCGTGCATTTTTCCGTCAACCGGATGCTCGCGGCGGACTGCTACAAGAACCGCCTTGCCAGCGAGAACGGCCTGTCCTTCTTTGAGATGAACTATATGATCATGCAGGCCTATGACTTCTATATGCTCCATAAGAAATACAACTGCGTGATGGAACTGGGCGGTGACGACCAGTGGTCCAACATGATCGCCGGCGTGGAACTGATCCGCCGCAAGGACCGTCAGCCCGCCTACTGCATGACGAATACCCTGCTGACGAACAGCCAGGGCCAGAAGATGGGCAAGACTGTGGGCGGCGCCGTATGGCTGGATCCGGAAAAATTCTCTCCCTATGATTTCTACCAGTACTGGCGCAACATCGCTGACGCGGATGTGGAAAAATGCCTGGCCCTCCTGACCTTCCTGCCCATGGATGAGGTCCGCCGTCTGGGTGCCCTCCAGGGTGCGGAGATCAACGAAGCAAAGAAAGTGCTCGCTTATGAAGTGACGAAGATCGTCCACGGCGAGGCCGAAGCCAGAAAGGCCCAGGAAGCTGCCGAAGCACTCTTCGGTGCCGGCGCGAGCATGGAAAATGTCCCGACCGTGGAAGTGACCGATGCCATGCTGGGCACGAATCTCCTTGACCTGATGCAGGCCCAGGGCATGATCGCCACAAAGAGCGAAGGGCGCCGCCTGATTAAGCAGAACGGGCTCACCATCGATGATGAGAAGGTCACGGACTTCGATCTTGCCGTGACGCCGGAACTCTTCCGTGGCAAGAGTGAGATCCTGCTCCGCAAAGGAAAGAAAAAATATTACCGTCTGGTCCGGAAATGACCCTGACTGAGAGCCGTCCGTCCCGGGTGCTGCGCGCAGCATCCCCGCACGGACGGTTTTTGCATGGCCGGAAAAAAGGGCCGGAAAGGCTTCTCGCTGCGCTCATCCTGCCTGGAAAGCCGCTCCTTTTCGCCGGGCTTTTGCGCCCTTTCCGCCAGCCGGAGGTTTGGGAGCCGGCCGCATTTTTTCTTATTATGCGTTCAGGCTTTCTTTTATTCATTACTTCCATATGTTATAATAATCTAATTAAGGATGCATAAAGTTGCGGTCGAGGTGAACGATATGGATGAAGAACTGACGAAACACAAAGATACGGAAATCGCTGCGGAGGAACAGGATGAGGATATGGGCTCCATCCAGGTGGATGACGAGGTCCTGTGCATCGTGGCAGGTCTTGCGGCGTCGGAGGTCCCCGGTGTCTACGGAATGAGCGGCGGGATCCGCGGCGGCATCAATGATATGCTGGGCAAACAGAATTTTTCGAAAGGCATCAAGGTCTATACGGAGGGGAAGACGGTCCGTGTGGAGGTCCATATGATCATCACGTACGGCTATAATATCCCCGATGTGGCCATCAAGCTGCAGGAACGTGTCAAGGAAGCTGTGGAGAGCATGGCGGGCTATGAGGTCACGGCAGTCGACGTCCATGTGGAGGGTGTCCGCAAGGACAAGCTGAATTCGCTTGAGACCGAGGACCATGTGGAGGATCTGGAGAAAAAATACAAAGAAGCGGAATCCGAATCCGCCGGCCAGGCCGGAAGCGCCGCTGTGCCCGCAGAGGCAGCGCCGGCAGAAGACGCGGAAGAAGGGACGGAAGAGAAAGCGCAGGCGCCCGGAGCGGAGCAGCAGGAGAACGCTCCCGAAGGGTCCGCTGCTGACAGTGGGGGAAGCCCGAAGGCTTCAGGAGAGGACGCATGAGCATTTTTGACAGGATCATCTTAACCTTGTATACGCTTTTGATGGCAGTGGCGGCTGTGCTCATCATCATCGTCAGCATCAATATGGTGCCGCTCGATCAGTTCGTGGCGTTTGCCACGCGGATCCCGGGGCGCTGGGAATACACCGTCGGCGGCGCGGTGCTGCTGCTCGTCAGCGTGAGGCTTTTTGTGGCCAACTGGTGGAGTAACAGCGGCAGCGCGGATCTGACCATCGAAAGCGAGCATGACGGCGTCATCCATGTCAGCGAAAATGCTCTGGAAGATTATATCGCGAGCTTCAGCAACGAAGTCTACGGCGTCCACGGTGCCAAGGTGCACGTCAAGATGGAAGACCAGAAGCTCTCGGTGCGGATCAATGCCTCCATCGAACCGGGCATCAACATTCCGGACACGACCGATGAGGTGCGCCGGACGGTCGTGAAGAACATCAGGAAGGTCGTCGGGATCGATGTTTCTGATGTAGCGCTCTATTGCAAGCATATCAAGGCGAAAGAGTAGGAGGCAGGACATCATGTGGCAGGAACTGCTGAAAAAATTACTGGAAACTTCCCGCTGGCGCATCGTCGGCGCGAGCGTGGGGCTTTTTGTCGGGATCTTGTTCATTCTGCTGGGCTTTTTCCGGGCTGTCTTTCTGCTTTTCTGCATCGGCCTGGGCTTTTATATCGGCAACAAGATGGATGAAGGGGAGGATCTGGTCGATCTGCTCGACAATCTGCTCCCACCTTACCATAAATAATGGATGAAATGAGGATACTATGAGTAGAAGAGATGCGAGGATCATTGCGTTGAAGAGCCTGTTTTCACTGGATTTTTCCAGTGACGAGCCGCCCCGGGAGGTCGTGAGCACCCTTTTGGAGGAAGATGACTGCCCCGTCAAGGGGACCCATGACGCGGCCTACTGCATGAAGCTGACGGAGGGTGTGCGGGAACACCGGGAGGCCATCGACGGCGAACTCGATACGCTGTCGCCGGACTGGCAGGTCGGCCGCATGAGCGGGATCGACCGGAACCTGATGCGCATGGCCGCCTATGAGATGTTTTACAGTGACGAAAAAATTCCGCCCGCCGTGGCGATCAACGAAGCCGTGGAAATTGCCAAGATCTATGGCGGGGACAGTTCTCCGGCCTTTGTGAACGGCATGCTGGGCACGCTGGTGAAACGCCATGGCTGAGGACGCTGTCCTGGGCATCGACACGAGCTGCTACACGACGTCGGCCGCTCTGATGTCGCTGACGGGAGAACTCCTTGCGGACAGGCGGCGGATCCTTGCAGTAAAGCCCGGAAAACGGGGCCTTGCCCAGTCGGAGATGGTGTTCCAGCATACGCGGAACCTGCCGGATCTTGTGGAAGCCTGCCGTTTTTCGGACGTCAGGATCCGGGCTGTCGGTGTGACGGACCGGCCCCGTCCGCTGGAAGATTCCTATATGCCGGCCTTCCTGGCGGGCTGCGGCCTTGCCCGGAGCCTTGCGAAGGTCCTCGGCGTACCGCTCTGGCGCCTGACGCATCAGCATAATCACATGTTTGCCGGTCTCTGGTCCGTCGGGCAGGAGCCACCGGCTCGTTTTCTTGTGGTCCATGTCTCGGGCGGGACGACGGATCTGCTCCTTGCAGAGCGGCAGGCAGACGGCTCCTTCAGCCTTCTGCCGCAGGGGACGAGCATCGATCTCCATGCCGGGCAGATGATCGACCGCGTCGGTGTCGCCATGGGACTTGCGTTCCCGGCGGGGCGTGCCCTGGAAGAACTGGCACAGAAAGCGGAAAGCGCTTTTCCTCTGCCGGTCTGGACGGACGGCGCCAATATGAGCCTTTCCGGACCTGCCACAAAAGCCCTGCGCGCCCTTCAGTCCGGCGCTGATCCGGCCTCTGTTGCCCTCGGCACGGAGCGGGTCATTGCCAAAGCTCTGGTGAAGACCATCGGCCATGTCTGCGAAAACAAGGGGCTTACGAAAGTGCTCTTTGTGGGCGGCGTCAGTGCCAATGACGAGATCCGCCGCGAACTTGCGCGGCACCTCAAGGGGAAGGGCATCGAAGTCTGGACGCCCGATCCCCGCTACAGTGTCGATGGCGCCGTGGGCTGCGCCTTTTATGCCGTGAAAAAAGAAAGGGAAAGACCATGATCGTCGGCAAAGTCTATACGGTCTCAGAGGTCAATGATGTGGTGAAAGGCCTGATTCACAGCCGACCGGAACTGGGCAGCCTGCAGATCCAGGGCGAGATCTCCAATTTCCGGCGCTATCCTTCGGGCCACTGCTACTTCAATCTGAAGGACAGCCAGAGCCTCCTTAAATGCGTGATGTTCGCCGGCAGCGCGCGGCGTCTCAAGGCGCTGCCCCGTAACGGGGATATGGTGCTCGGCATCGGCCGCATCGATGTCTATGAGCGGGACGGTGTGTATCAGTTCTATGTGGATATGCTGATGCCCGTCGGCGCCGGGGACCTGATGCTGGCTTTCGAGGCCCTGAAGAAGCGCCTTGCCGCGGAGGGACTCTTTGATCCTTCCCTTAAAAAGCCCATCCCGGCCCATCCCCGTACGGTCGGCGTCATCACGTCTTCCGCCGGGGCTGCCGTGCGTGACATCATCACCGTGGCGGGCCGGCGGGATCCGTCCGTGCGGATCCTCTTGTATCCTGTCAAAGTGCAGGGCACGGAGGCTCCGCCTGAGATCGTCCACGCGCTCCAGTTCATGAACCGGCAGAAGCTGTGTGACGTCCTGATCGTCGGGCGCGGCGGCGGATCGATGGAAGATCTCTGGGCTTTCAATGATGAACGGGTCGTGCGGGCCGTCGTGGCGTCAAAGATCCCCGTCATTTCAGCCGTGGGCCATGAGATCGATTTTACGCTCTGCGATTTTGCGGCGGACCTGCGGGCGGCGACGCCTTCGGCGGCAGCCGAACTTGCCGTCCCGGACACGGCAAAAGAACGGGCGGCGTACGAGGGACTTGACCGGCGGCTGACAAACAGTATGGAAGCTTTGCTGGAACGGGACCGGACCCAGCTGCGGCAGATGGCGGAGCGGCCCTGTTTCCGGTATCCCGAAAGACTTTTTGAAAATACGGGCCTGCGCCTCGATCAGCTGGCCCACCGCCTCGATGTGGCTGAAGAGAAGCAGCTCAGCGGCTGCGCGGAACGGCACAAGGTCCTTGCGGCAAAACTGCAGGCCCTGGATCCCCGGGCCATCCTGGGACGGGGCTATTCCATCACCCTCGACGGGAAGGGCCGCGTGGTGACGGACTCAGGCAGCGTCAGATACGGGGACAGGCTGCGCACAGTCCTTGCGGCGGGCAGCATCGAATCACAGGTATTGGCAGCGGAGGCACGCAAAGATGGCAGTGAAGAAAACGAAGACAAAATCCTTTGAAGACAGCATGAAACGGCTCGAAGAGATCGTCACGGCCCTCGAGGGCGGCAGCCTGCCGCTCGAAGAGACCCTGGCGTTATATCGGGAGGGGAAGGAACTGAGTGCATACTGCGGCTCCGTCCTCAAGAAGGCCGAGCAGGAGGTCAAAAGCATTTCTGAGACCCTCGACGGCCAGTACAAACTTACTGATTTTCCGGAGGTAAAGGCATAATGGATTTGAAAGCATATCTGAAGGAACGGGGCGGCCTGGTCAACCAGTTCCTCGATGAGGTCATCGGCAGGGGCAGCATCTCGCCGGTCGATGATGCGATGCGCTACAGTGTCATGGCAGGCGGCAAACGGCTCCGTCCGATCCTCCTGATGGCTGCGGCCGACTGCGTGGGCGGCGACGGCACCCGGTACCTGCCCGTGGCGGCAGGGCTCGAGATGATCCATACGTACTCCCTGATCCATGATGATCTGCCCGAAATGGATAATGATGACTACCGCCGCGGACGCCTGACGAACCATAAGGTGTTCGGCCACGCCATGGCGGTCCTCGCCGGGGACGGACTGCAGTCCCAGGCTTTCGAAGTCATGCTTGGCCAGACCGGGGTGGCACCGGAGAAGCTGATCGAAGTGGTAAAACTCGTGGCGCACTGTGCGGGACCGTTCGGCATGGACGGCGGCCAGGCCCTCGACATCACGTCCGAAGGCAAGAAGCTCACCCTGGCCCAGATGCAGCAGCTCCATGAAGCCAAGACGGGGGCACTCTTTGTCGCATCGATCCGCGGCGGTGCCATCCTGGGCGGCGGTTCTGAAGAAGAGATCGCTACGCTCACGAAGTTCGCCCGTCTCTTCGGGCTGGCTTTTCAGATTACGGACGATATCCTCGATGTGGAAGGGGATGAGGCCGTGATGGGCAAGAAGGCCGGCATGGACGCGCTGATGAATAAATCCACCTATGTGACGCTCTTCTCGCTGGAGAAGGCTAAAGAGATGGCAAAAGAAACTCTGGAGGAAGCCCGCAGGACCCTTTCTCCCTTCGGTGCGAAGGCGGAGGTCCTCACGGCCATCACGGAGCATCTGTACAATCGCAAAAAATAACGGGCTGGAGGCGAGCGCATGAATCTGTTGCAGCATATTCATTCACCGCAGGATCTGAAACAATTGTCTTATGAACAACTGGAGACACTGTGCGCTGAAATCCGTTCCCTGCTGATCGATGTGACTTCCCGCAACGGGGGGCATCTGGCCCCGAATCTGGGCGTCGTCGAGCTGACCGTTGCCCTGCACAAGGTGTTTTCCTGTCCCCGCGACAAGATTGTCTGGGACGTGGGGCATCAGGCCTATGTCCACAAGATCCTCACGGGGCGTCAGGAAGCGTTCCGGACACTGCGCCAGTTCGGCGGGCTCTGCGGTTTTCCCAGGCGGGACGAAAGTCCCTGTGACTGTTTCGGCACGGGCCATTCGAGCACTTCCATCTCGGCGGCCCTGGGGATCGCCTGCGCGCGGGATCTTGCCGGCGAGGACTACAATGTACTGGCGGTCATCGGCGACGGCGCGCTGACGGGCGGCGAAGCCATTGAAGGCCTCAATAACGCGGGGGCCCTGAAAAAACGCCTGATCGTTGTCCTGAACGACAATGAGATGTCCATCTCGCGGAATGTGGGTGCCCTGTCGGCCTACCTGACGGATCTGCGTACAGCACCCAGTTATTCCCGCTTCAAGGCGGATATCGAAGCATTCCTGAAAGCGATACCGACCATCGGCGATTCGGTGGCGAAGACGGTGGCGCGCCTGAAGGACAGCCTCAAATATTTCGTCGTGCCGGGCATGTTCTTCGAAGACCTTGGCTTTACGTATCTGGGTCCCGTGGACGGGCACCATCTCCCGGCGCTCGTCGAGACCCTGGAGAAGGCGAAGACCCTGCACTGCCCCGTCCTCGTCCATGTGCTGACGAAAAAGGGGAAGGGCTATCTGCCGGCCGAACAGAGCCCGAACAAGTTCCACGGCACGGGACCGTTCGAAGTCCCTACGGGCCGGAAGATTACCGATCCGGACGCACCGCCTTCCTATACGAGCGTCTTCAGCAGGACCCTTGTGGAGCTCGGCGGCAAAGACCGGAAGATCGTCGCCATCACGGCGGCCATGCCCGAAGGGACGGGCCTCGATGCCTTCGGCCGCTGCTATCCGGACCGCTTCTTTGATGCGGCCATCGCGGAGCAGCATGCGGTCACGATGGGAGCCGGCATGGCGGCAAACGGCTACCATCCCGTCGTCGCCATCTACTCCACCTTTGCCCAGCGGGCTTTCGACCAGATCCTCCACGATGTGGCTATGCAGGACCTGCCGTTTACGCTCTGCCTCGACCGGGCGGGACTCGTGGGAGATGACGGCGCCACGCATCACGGGAATTTCGATCTGTCCTACCTGCGCCTCATCCCGAATCTTATCATCATGGCGCCGAAGGACGAGGATGAGCTGCGGCACATGCTCGCAACGGCGGTGCACTGTCCCCATCCGACGGTCCTGCGGTATCCCCGCGGAGCCGGCCTGGGAGCGGATACCACAGGGCCGCTGCACGATCTTGCAATCGGCGTGAGCGAGCGCCTGCGGGACGGTGCGGATCTGGACATCTGGGGCATCGGCAGCATGGTGGATACGGCCGTGAAAGCGGCGGATCTTTTGGCTCAAAAGGGGATCGCGGCGGGCGTCGTCAATGCCCGGTTCGCCAAGCCCCTTGATGAAAAGGCCCTGCTTGAGGCCGCAAAGACAAAGAGAATCATCGTCACCCTTGAAGAGAACGCCCTCTGCGGCGGTTTCGGCGAAGGCGTCCTGGCGGCGCTCGAACGGCTGGATGCGGCGGGCGGCTTCCGGGTCCTGAACCTCGGCATGCCCGACCGGTTCATCCCGCACGGAAGCCGGGCGCAGCTGCTCCGCAGCCTCCGGCTCGATCCTGAAGGGGTGGCGGATACCATAGCAACTCGTCTTGACGAGTGGAAGCGAGCAGAACAGCAATGAAAAAACAAAGACTGGATGTGTTGTTGACGGAGCAGGGCTATTTCGAGTCCCGGAGCAAGGCCCAGGCGGTCATCATGGCGGGCGAAGTCCTCGTGGATGACCAGAAGATCGACAAGCCGGGCACGCTCGTGGGGCCCGATGTGAAGATCACGCTCCTGGGGAAGAAGATGCCTTTCGTGAGCCGCGGCGGGTATAAGCTCGACAAGGCGCTCAAGGTCTTTCCCGTCACGCTGGATGGGAAAGTGGTGGCTGATCTGGGGGCTTCCACCGGCGGATTTACGGATGTGGCGCTCCAGCACGGGGCCAGGAAGGTCTTTGCCATCGATGTCGGCTACGGCCAGCTTGCCTGGAAGCTGCGCAGTGACGAACGGGTCGTCAACATGGAACGGACCAACGTGCGCTACCTGGAAGCGGATTCCCTCGGAGAGCTTGTGAATGCGGTCACGATCGATGTGGCCTTCATCTCCCTGGATAAAGTCCTTCCGGCCGCTTACAAGATCCTGAAGGACGACGGATTCGTGATCTGCCTGATCAAGCCCCAGTTCGAAGCGGGGCGCGAGAAAGTGGGCAAGAAAGGCGTCGTCCGCGATCAGGCCGTGCATCTGGAAGTCATCCGCAAGGTGCTCGCGGAAGCCCGGGAAATGGGCTTTGTACCCCGCGGCCTTTCCTATTCGCCGATCCGCGGGCCTGAAGGCAACATCGAATATCTTCTGTACCTTGCAAAGCAAGGCGGGGACGGGGTCCCGGACCAGCTGCCAGAGCAGGTGGTGAAGGAATCGCATCAGTCCCTGGAATGAGGGGGAAAAAGCATGGAAGAGATCTTGATCGGGATCTTTCCGAACCTGCAGAAAAGACTCGTGCGGGAAACCCTTCCCGACATGGTGAAATACTGCAGGGAAGAACATATCCGGATCGCCCTGCCGGAGGCGGTGGCCGCCGAATTCGGCGTGGCATCGTATGACCAGGAAGATCTGGAATCGCTGAAGAAACTATCGGTCGCGCTCACGCTGGGCGGTGACGGGACCATCCTGAGAGCGGCCCATTATGTGACCCCGGCAGGGATCCCGCTTCTGGGAATCAATCTGGGCAAGCTGGGCTTTCTGACCGAAGCCTCCCTGCCGGATCTCTGGAGCACCCTGCGGGATCTCCGGGACAGGCAGTTTACGATCGAGCGCCGCAGCATGCTGCAGCTCACGCTGTTCGACCGGGGAAAGATCATCAAAAAAGCCCATGCGCTCAACGATCTGGTCCTTGAAAGCGCGGACCGTTCCCGGCTGACGCGGCTCAAGCTGCGACTTGGAGGGGAACCGACTGCCAATTTCCCGTCGGACGGGCTCATCATCGCCACGACGACTGGTTCCACAGCGTATTCTCTGTCCGCCGGCGGCCCCGTCGTCCATCCGAAGCTCGACGCGACGATCATCACGCCCATCTGCCCGCATGCGCTCCACGCGCGGCCCATTGTCATCCCGATGTCCGATAATATCGAGGTGGAACCCTATCCGCCTTTTGAAAAGATCATCATCTCCGCTGACGGCATGACCGTCTCCGGACTTGATGCCAAGCAGAAAGTCATCATCGAACGGTGTCCTTTTGATGCCTTGTTCGCGAGGATCCGTCCTTTTTCCTATTACACGACCTGGCAGGAACGGATGCTCCGCAATGAAGGTCAGACCATCATGTAGAGGTGTGCTATGAAACTATCCAGGCAGGAAGCAATCAAGCAAATCATCAGAACGCAGAACATCGAGACCCAGAGCGATCTGGCGGAAGCGCTGAAGAAGGCCGGCTTCAACGTGACCCAGGCGACGGTCTCCCGGGATATCAAGGACATGTTCCTGATCAAGATCCCCGATGAGGAAGGCCACTACAAGTACAGTTTCCCATCGGAACAGAACCAGATGATCACGCCGGACCATCTGGAGGACATGCTGCGCAACTACACCCTGACGGTCACGGCGTCAGAGAACCTCATCGTGCTGCACACGCCGCCCGGGACGGCCCAGGCTGTGGCATACGCCCTGGACCATCTGAACTGGAAAGAGGTCCTGGGCACGATCGCCGGCGATGATACGATCCTTCTCGTCATCGATCAGCGCGAGCATGTGGAGGAAGTCAAGCAGAAGATCCTGCAGAAAAAAGGCTGAAAGGGGCAGCTTGTATGTTAACATCCCTTGAGATCCATCATTTTGCCCTCATCGACCGGCTGCGAGTGGAGTTTTCCGATGGATTCAATGTATTCACCGGTGAGACGGGTGCCGGGAAATCCATCCTCATCGATTCCCTGGGCATTGTCCTGGGCGGGCGCGCTTCGGTGCTCTATCTGCGGGACGGCGCCGAAGCCTATGACATCCAGGCGGTCTTTGACCTGGCGGATGCACCGGCCGTGACGGACGCGCTGCGGGAACTTGCCCTCGACGGAGAGGATGATACGCTCTTTCTGCGGCGCCGCGTGCTGGCATCGGGCAAGAGCCAGGCTTTTGTCAATGACCGTCAGGTGCCGGTCCGCGTCCTGTCCCGTCTGGGGAGCCTGCTGGTGGATATCCACGGCCAGCATGAGAACCAGTTCCTGCTGCGTCCCGACGCGGCCCTGAGCATCCTTGACCATTATCAGGCGGAGCTCGGTCCGGCCCGTGCTGCCTATGCAGGAGCGTATGAGGCCTATCAGGCGACGGCCCGCGAACTTGCCTACTGGCAGGGCAAACATCTCCATCAGGGCGATGATCTGGCCCGTCTTGCCGCGGATATCAAAGAGATCCGCGAAGCCCGGCCAAAGCCCGGTGAGGACAGCGAGCTCCGCGAACGGGTCCGGCTCCTGGCGAGCCACGACAAGATCATGCAGGCCCTTGCTGCGGCCCATAACCTCCTGGAAGGCGAGGAGGGGGGCGTACTCGATGGCCTCACGGAGGCCCGCAAAGCCATCGATCAGGTCTCTTCCTATGACGCGTCCCTCGAAACCCTGAGCGGGAGCCTCGATTCGGCCTGGCAGACCGTGGAAGACGTGCGCCAGAACCTGGCGGACCGACTCTCTTCTGACGAGAATGATCAGCAGGCCCTGGACGAGGCCCAGACGCGTCTCGATCTGCTCTACCATCTGAAACAGAAATACGGCGGGAGCCTGGAGGCCGTCCTTGCCTATGCCGCCAAGGCTGAGGAAGAGTACCACGCACTGGAGAAACTGTCCGATACGATTGAAAAATGGGCCAAAAAGGCAGAAAAGGACAGGGCGGCCCTGCAGGAGCGAGCCGATGTGCTGACGGCACTGAGGAAAAATGCGGCGGACCGCTTCTGTGCCGCCATTTTGCCGCATATCCATGATCTTGCCATGCCGGAAGGCAAGGTGGAAATCGCCTTCCGCCGGCTGCCCCAGTGCGGCCGCAGCGGCCAGGATGAGGCCGTGTTCCTCTTTTCGGCGAACCTTGGCATGAAACCCCAGCCCCTTGGCAAAATCGCTTCAGGCGGCGAGCTTTCGCGGTTTGCCCTGGCCGTCAAGACGGTCCTTCTGGAAAAATTCGGCGTACCCACGATGATCTTCGACGAGATCGATACGGGTGTGGGCGGTGTGACGGCCCAGAAAATGGCGGAGAAGATCGCCCTCATCGCCGAGAAGCGGCAGGTCCTGTGCGTGACGCACCTGCCCCAGATCGCCTGCTTTGCGGACCGCCACCTCTATATTTCCAAGGCTGTCGAGGGCGGGAGCACCGTGAGCCGCGTCACGCCCCTTGACAAGGAAGGTCAGGTCGATGAGCTGATGCGCATGATGAGCGGGACCCAGCGGTCTGAGTCGGCCCGCAGCAGCGCTCGTGAGATGCTCGAGATGGCGGCGCGCTTCAAAGCGCGGCGGGCCCGCGGGTGAAAAAGGCCCCTCCTGAGCCGCTTTTTCTGAAACGGCAGGGAAGCGGGCACTTAAAAACAGCGAAAACAGCGTTAAGGAGTGATTGGATTGCTGAAAGTTTTGCATGATCCGAAGTTGGATGAAAAACAGATCAGTTCGGAGAACGTCTTTAGCGGGCGGCTGCTCCATGTCTACAAGGACGCGGTGCGGCTGCCGAACGGGCACGACACGACGCGGGAATACATCCTGCATCAGGGAGCGGTAGCCGTGCTGCCGGTCCTGCCGAACGGCGATATGATTTTTGTCCGTCAGTTCCGCTATCCTGTCAACTCCGTCATCTATGAAGTCCCGGCAGGGAAACTTGAAAAAGGGGAAGATCATCTGGAGAGCGCAAAACGCGAACTTTCCGAAGAAACGGGGTATACGGCCACGGAGTGGCACTACCTTACGAGCATCGTGACGACACCGGGCTTCACCAACGAAACGATTCATCTTTATGCAGCCACGGGGCTGCAGCGGGGCGCCCAGCATCCTGATGAGGATGAGTTCCTCGATATCGCGGTCTTTTCCGAAAAGCAGGTAAAAGACATGATAAAGCGGCAGGAAATCTATGATTCCAAGACTCTGGCAATCCTGTATGCCTATATGCTGAGCCGGGAAGATCCATCCCGTCCGTAAAATAATACAAACATTATTCAAAAAAAACCTAGTAAAATACGTTTTTTGTGTTATAATAACCTTAAATTTAATCATTTCTATTTTGATATGATTTCATTTTTTTAATGGGGGGACAAAAATGGATGTACTAAAAGTATCAACAAAATCTAATCCAAACTCTGTAGCAGGTGCCTTGGCAGGCGTTTTGAGAGAAAATGGCAAGGCTGAAATCCAGGCAATCGGAGCTGGTGCTCTGAACCAGGCAGTAAAGGCCATAGCTATTGCTCGGGGCTTTGTGGCTCCCCATGGCATGGATCTTGTATGTGTCCCTGCGTTCATCGACATCACGATTGATGGAGAAGAACGTACTGCTATCAAGCTGCTGGTGGAACCGCGCTGATCAGGAAAAATGAAAATCCCCGGAGAAGGAAGCGGAGCGGGCTTGCGTTCCCTTTCTTCTCCGGGGATTTTTGTGTTTATACAGGGATTGGATTTGATCTACAGCCTGCTGGCAGCAGCGGCGCAGACACAGATTTTGCCCCTGAGGAGGGAACTTCTTTCAGGGGACTCATTTCTCCGTCCCTGCTGCTGTAAATACGCTCCAGTATAAAATCAGCACCGCCCGTAAAACGGGCGGTTTGCTCTGGGGCTATAAGCCCCTGTTACCGGCTGCGTCTCAAGGCGCTGGCTTGGCTCAAGCCGTATTGCCCTTGACTCGTAGCTACCCTTAAAAGGGTGTTTGTATTACTTGCCTTGACCCCTGAAGGGGTCTTCGTATTCCTTCACACTTAATTTATCTAATGCGATATCTCGCTTTTCCTGTTCTCGGATATATTTTGCTACAGTGGCTTCATTAATTCCTACTGTACTTACGTAATACCCTTCTGCCCAAAAATGTCTGTTCCCAAATTTATACTTCAGATTCGCATGTTTA
>Ga0256406_1003068_pt1 | contig 21693 bp, 19 predicted proteins | sample RumenRJG_03DNA_FD_185986 | JGI IMG/M metagenome (GOLD analysis project Ga0256406, IMG submission 185986) | Bovine rumen microbial communities from Lethbridge, Alberta, Canada - RJG_03 | ecosystem: Host-associated > Mammals > Digestive system > Stomach > Rumen | place: Canada: Alberta | collected... | reverse complement strand
TCATGTTTTTTCTGTAATGATTCATTCTGTGACGGAGCTCTCAAAAATTCCGCATCCCGCCGGAACCGCATCCCGCCTTGCTTCCATGGCAGTTTGAGCATAGTCTCATATGTACCATTTTCCCTCTGGCTCTGTTCATTATTCAGACATGTTCGTGTTACAATTTCCTGCTGCTGCAATGGCTTTCTGTCCTCTCGTACTGCCTCGGAGTGAGCGGTGAACCAGATCCTGATTTTCTGCGCCCTGATCCTGATTGTCTGCATCCTGGCACACAAGCTGTCGGATCGCATCGGCGTTCCTGTCCTCATAGCCTTTATCGGCATCGGCATGATGTGCGGCGTTGACGGGATCCTCAAGATCCCGTTCGACAACTTCGCCGTATCAGAGAACATGGCGACCATAGCGCTCATCTTCATCATGTTCTACGGCGGGTTCTGCACCAAATGGGTAACCGCCAGGAAGAGCGCGCTGCCTGCCGTGCTGCTCTCGTCAGCCGGGGTCTTCATCACCGCCGTAGTAACGGCCGTGATCGTTCATTTCGTGGTCGGGACAGGCTGGCTCTTCAGCTTCCTCATCGGCTCGGTCCTCTCCTCAACTGACGCGGCCTCGGTGTTCTACATCCTGAGGTCAAGGCAGTTCAACCTCAAGTACAACACCTCCCCCCTTCTTGAGGTGGAGAGCGGATCGAACGACCCGGCAGCCTATCTCATGACCGTGATCTGCATAGCGCTCCTCAGGCAGGACAACTCGCTCAACGTGCCCTGGCTCCTCCTCAAGCAGCTGGTGTTCGGGCTCGGCTTCGGCGTCCTTATCGGCTTTGTGACCGGGTGGATCCTGCAGCATTTCAACTTCATGAGCACCGGCCTCTCTGCGGTATTTGTCCTCGCCATCGCGCTCATCTCCTACGCGCTTCCTTCCGTCCTTGACGGAAACGGCTTCCTCTCGACCTACCTTGCCGGCATCATCATCGGGAACTTCGACATACAGGACAAGCGAACGCAGGTTACCTTCTTTGACGGCATAACCGATCTGATGCAGATGATGCTGTTCTTCCTCCTGGGGCTTCTCTGCACGCCGTCCAACCTGAGCAATGTCCTGGTTCCGGCGGCTGTCGTTGCCTTCGTGATCACCTTCCTCGCGCGCCCTGCGGCAGTGTTCCTGCTGATGCGCCCGCTGAAGGCGCCGAACAGCCAGATGCTGCTGGTCTCCTGGTGCGGGCTCAGGGGCGCCGCGTCGATTGTGTTCGCCATAATGGCCGTCAACAGCGTTCCGCCGGTCGGCATGGAGTTCGACATCTTCTCGATGGTGTTCCTCGTGGTGCTCTTCTCCATCATCATCCAGGGCTCGCTCCTCCCCTGGGCGGCAAGGAAGCTCAGCATGATCGATACCGAGAACGATGTCATGAAGACCTTCAATGACTACAGCGACAGCATGCCGGTAAGGTTCATACAGTTCACCATGCCCGAGGAGTACAAGTGGAACGGCAGGGAGGTGAGGAACATCACGCTCCCGCCTGACACCAGGCTGGTTCTCATACAGAGGACGGAGAAGAACAAGCTGGGAATTGACACCGTGAAGGACATAGTTCCACGCCGCAGCACGGTGATAAAGCCGGGCGACAGGCTGACTCTCTCCGCGCAGTCGCCGGTCGGCACTCAGGATGTCGAGCTCACGGAGCGCACCGCCGAGAAGTGGCATGACGGGAGGACCGTCGGCGACATCTTCGGCGACCGGCCGGAGCTCGTTGTGCTGATTGAGCGCGGCATCAGGGTAATCATCCCGAACTCCAACACGGTGGTGAAGGCAGGCGACAGGCTGGTCCTCTACAGCCAGTCGGAGAAGCCCGAAAAATAGCGCGCCGGGGCGGTACCACTGCGTTACGCCTGCTGTTTCAGAAAATTCCGGCAACGGCTGATAAAATCACGCTGTGGAACAGATCCACGGCGTTTTTTTGTTTTCAGGCTCATATGATGCTCAGAACTATAGGCAGGGCGCACGCAATCAGGCCCTGCAGGATACTCAGAGCGGCCCTGCTTGCCGCCTGCATGATGATGTCTTCCTCCTGCTCGGACGACGCTCCCATACCGAAGAGCCGCCTCCTCGGCATTGACAGCGACGGCGACGGCGTGCGCGACGATGTCGCCGCTGAGATCGCCTCAAACGCGCTCCTCAACAGTGAGCAGAAGAAGGCGCACATGCAGTGGGCCGCCGCCTTCCAGACCATGTTTGCAGCGGACCTCGATAATGAGGACGAGGTGCGCAACGCCATATATGACATCGACGAGGCCGCCAACTGCTTCTTCCATGTTTACATGTCGCTCTTCGGCTCGTCAGCAGACGCGCAGACCGCCATCAGGACCGACATGCGCACGCTCTCCGCCAAGATCAACGATACCCGCGACAGAAGGACCTTCTTCAAGCAGTTCAACAAGAAAAAGGAGATAACCCCCGCAAGGAAGCCTGACTTCGGCGACGCGGACACCTGCCATTTCCATATGGCAGGACACGAGGCCGGCGGCGCTGCGGAGGCCTCGGAGGTCGAGAAGCTCAGGCAGTTCAGGGAGAGCGGATCATCGGCTTCGCCGAAGGCTGACGCTGGCAGCGGCAAGAGCGCGTCATCGGGGAAGTGAGCATGGATGACATTACCCTCTTTATCCGCTGCTTCGTGAACCTCTTCGCCATAGTGAACCCGCTCGGGGCGTTCCCGGTGTTCGTGGCGACGACCTCGGGGCTTTCCCCGTCCGTCCGCTTCAGGGTCGGAACGGTCTGCGCCGGCACGGTGGTGTTCGTCCTGGTGATTGCGCTTCTCATCGGGCAGTTCATCCTCAACTTCTTCGGCATCTCGATCTCCTCGTTCCGCACCGCGGGAGGAATATTCATCTGCCTGCTCTCGCTCTCGATGCTGAGGGGCAGCATGACTGAGGCCAGGAAGGAGGGGCAGGCGACAGCCGCCCTTGAGGAGGAGGGCGCCATCGGGCAGGCGATTGTCCCGCTTGCGATACCTATCCTCGCGGGCCCCGGCGCCATCAGCTCCATTATCGTCTACTCGTCGCAGATCACGCATTTCCGCCAGTGGTTCGTCATCGGCGGCGCCATACTCCTCTTCGGCTCGATCCTCTGGCTGATGTTCTGCTCCGCAGGGTGGCTCCAGAAAATCCTCGGCCCGCTCGGAATAAATATCTCGACCAGGGTGATGGGACTTATAATGATGTCGCTCGGCGTCGAGATCATGAGCACCGGGCTCAAGGGAATATTCCCGATCCTTGGAGGTTAGGCATGGACATTTCAGGCATAAGAAGACAGTACAAGTACGCGAAGCTCCACAGGAGCGACATGCCGGATGATCCGCTTGTCATGTTCGAGAAGTGGCTGGGAGAGGCGGTGAAGTCCGATCTCCCGGATCCGACCGCCATGATTGTGTCGACTGTCGGCGAGGGCGGAATACCCTCGCAGCGCACCGTGCTTCTCAAGAAATACGATCACGACGGCTTTGTCTTCTTCACCAACTACGGCTCGAGGAAGGCGCAGCAGATTGCGGGGAACCCGCACGTGAGCCTCCTTTTCCCCTGGTACCCGCTCGACCGGCAGGTCGCCGTGCAGGGGACCGCGGTGAAGACCCCCTACAAGGAGATCGTGAGCTATTTCCTCTCCCGTCCCAAGGACTCCCAGATCGGGGCCTGGGTAAGCCACCAGTCGAGGCTCATCTCGGCGAGGGGCGTGCTTGAGGCAAAGTTCCTGGAGCTCAAGCAGAAGTTCTCGAACGGGCAGGTCCCGGTGCCTGACTTCTGGGGCGGCTTCCGCGTCTCGATTGACACCATCGAGTTCTGGCAGGGCGGCGAGAACAGGCTCCATGACCGTTTCCTTTACACCAGGCGCCCGGACGGGGGCTTTGACATCGGGAGGCTTGCACCGTGATCATCAGGCATGCAAGAAGGGACGAGTACGGCGCTATAGCCGCGCTCATCGAGGAGGCGTTCAGGGACTCTGCGGTGTCCCTCGGCCATGAGGTGCAGTTTGTCGAGATCCTCCGCTCCTCGGACGCGTATATCCCGGGGCTTGAGTATGTGGCGGCTGACGATGACTCAGGCGAGATCCTGGGGCACATCATCCTCTCCGTACTTCCGATAAGCCACGGGAACAGCAGCATCAGGGGGCTTCTCCTCGCGCCGCTCTCGGTGCGCCCCGCCTTCCAGCACCAGGGCATCGGCACGGCGCTTGTGGAGCGATCCATCGCTGACGCGGTAAGCCAGGGCTACCGCGGGATCTTCCTCGTGGGGGATCCGGATTATTACTCGAGGTTCGGCTTTGTTCCTGCGGTGAGCGCCGGCATAAGGAACAGGAGCGTCTATCCTGACGAGTATGTCCTCTTCCGCCCGCTCGACGAGTCGCTTAGCGCTGATCTCATGGACGGCAGCCCCTACTCGGTGGTGCTCCCGGGCTAAATGCTTCCCCTTCTCCTGATGAACGGCATCCTCATGCTGCTCTGCATGATTCTCTGCGGGGCGGCAGTGGAGAAGGCCGGCCTGGTAACCGCGGAGAGCAGCAGATCCCTTTCCGTAGTCCTCATCTACATCATCACGCCCTGCGTCATCATCGAGGCCTATGAGTCGCCCTCGGGCGGCTCCGGCTCTGGGCTCCTTCTCTCTTTCGGAGCCGCGGTATTCTGCCATGTGCTATATATCGCGGCTGCAAGGCTACTCAAGAAGCCTCTCGGCCTTTCCGACATCGAGCAGGCCAATATCGCCTACTCGAACTCAGGGAACCTCATCATCCCGTTGGTCGCCGCGGTGTTCGGGGAGAAGGAGATCATGTACTGTTCCGCGTTTGTCGCCGTGCAGACCTTCTTTGTCTGGACCCACGGACGGACCCTCGTGAGCGGAGAGAAAAAGCTCTCGCTGAGAAGGGTTCTGCTCAACATCAACGTAATCGCGGTTTTCGTGGGGATATTCCTCTTCGTTACCGGGATCCGCCTCCCTGACATCATCTCCTCGGCGATGAAGTCGATGGGGCTTGCCATGGGGCCGGTCGCGATGATTCAGATGGGCATAATCCTCGGCGGGATGAAGCTCAGGGACATCTTTCTCGTGAGGCGCGCCTGGTTCACCGCGTTCCTCAGGCTCATAGCTTTCCCTTTCATCGCGGCCCTCTGCTATGTATTCTCGGGCGCTGCGTCGCTTGTCCCGGACGGGCGCGAGATCCTCACCGTCTCATATCTTTCAGCCGCAGCCCCGTGCGCGGTCCTCATTACCCAGTTCGCACTGGTGTTCCACAGGGACTATGAGAGATCCTCCGCGGTAAACATCATCTCGACCATCCTCTGCATGGCGACAATTCCGCTCATGGCCTGGCTCCTCGGCCTGATGTTTGACTCCGCCGGATACTGAGATCCTGCGGGCTCAGACGGAGGGCAGATCGTCCCGGAGCCTCTCCGCCCTCATGATGATGTCAGAGAGCTCGGCTGAGAGCCTTTCCTCTGCCTCAGCGCTGTCATCAGGCGCTGATCCTTGGGGAGCCAGCTCCTGTTTCCTGCCATCCATGGGCCTTAACTCGTTCATCACCGAGAGCTCCTCGCTCTCGAGGAATGCAGCATAGCATTCCGCTGCCATGCCTTCCGGCATGGTGTCATTCTCTTCTGCCATTCTGTCGCCTGTGTCACATTTTTATAGCTGGATTATAATGCTCTCAGCGGACTCTGCCGCGGATCTCCCGCGGTCTGACAAACTATATCTGATAAAATCAGGGCAATCGGCATCATGCCGTGCTTCTTGTGAGGTTTTGAATGAAAGGCAGGCTCTCCCATGTTGTTTTCTGCGCCTTTGCTGCAGCATCGGCTCTCTGTGTATCTGCGGCGCTCTCTGGCTGCGATGAGGTGGCAAGCCTTTTCCAGTCCGGCAAGAATCCCCAGAACGTCGCGGAGCTCTGCGACGGGAAGCATACCGGGCGCCACGCGGCATACCAGAGCGTCATTGACGAGGCGTGCCGGAAGCTCAAGGACGCCGAGAGCAGCAACAGCAGGCTGCGCGAGCAGTCGGAGAGCCTCGGCAACACGGGCGAGATCCTGACCGCGGAGGTGCAGTCGGTGCGCGGCAGGGCCGAGAAGAGGATTGCGGAGAAGGACGCGAAAATCAGGGAGCTCAGCGTGCAGAACCGGAGCCTTTCGGTGAAGCTTGCCGATGCGGAGAAGCGTCTCAATACCGAGACTGCAAGGTCAGCCTGCGCCTATAGAAATGGAGTTTCCGCAGAGCAGTTCATCAAAAAGTGCATATCGCTCAGTCCTGACGACATGTTTATTGCCTCTGCCATAAGGGACGCCAAGAAAAACAGGGACTGCGCGTTCGTCTCGGAGGTTTATGAGAAGCTGGCCGGGAAGAGCGCAGTCTGGGCAAAGATGCTCGGGCGCGAGTACGATCCGAAGTACAGCCAGAACATCTGCTTCAAGGCTGACAAAAAGAAGGCTGAGAGCTGGTACGGCAGGGCAAAATAGCCTGCCTGGCAGGGCTTTTATTATGTAAGGAACGCCTTACATTTATGATAGAATCATACTTGTGCCGGAGGCGGGGCGCTTCCGGCACTCTCTGATTGGACAGCAACCGGAAGGATCATGAAAACTTACCTCGTTGGCGGCGCTGTACGGGACAGAATTCTTGGGCTTAAGGTCCACGACAGGGACTTTGTCGTAACCGGAGCGACGCCTGAGATGATGCTTGAGCGGGGCTTCAGGCAGGTAGGGAAGGACTTCCCTGTTTTCCTCCATCCGGAGACGCACGAGGAATACGCGCTTGCCCGCACCGAAAAGAAGAGCGGGCATGGCTACGGCGGCTTCATCTGCGACTTTTCGCCTGACATCACGATTGAGGAGGATCTCTCGAGGCGCGATCTCACCATCAACGCGATGGCCATGGACGAGGACGGGAACATCGTTGATCCCTGGGGCGGAATGTCCGATCTGAAAAAGCACCTCCTCCGCCACACTTCGCCCGCCTTCGAGGAGGATCCCCTGAGGGTCCTCCGCGTCGCGCGCTTCGCGGCAAGGTTCGCGCCCCTGGGCTTCACCGTCGCCACGGGGACAATGGAGCTCATTAAAAAGATGGTGAGGAGCGGCGAGCTCTCCTATCTTGTCCCTGAGAGAGTCTGGCAGGAGTTCTACAAGGTCCTGCAGCACGGCATGCTTGACGTGTTCGTGAGGACTCTGCATGAGTGCGGGGCCCTGAGGGTGGTTTTCCCGGAGCTGGACGCGCTCTACGGGGTTCCTGCGAGGAAGGACTGGCACCCGGAGGTCGACACCGGCATCCATATGGAGCTCTGCCTCAGGATAATCTCCGACGATCCGGATCCGGTGGTGAAGTTCGGCGTGTTCTGCCACGATTTCGGGAAGGCGCTTACCCCCAAGGAGCAGCTGCCGAGGCATCCCATGCATGGGCCGAAGGGCGTGCCGCTTGCCGAGAGAATGTGCGAGAGGCTCAGGATCCCGAATGAGTACCGGGATTTCGCGAGGGTTGTCTGCGCGAACCACTCCCTTGTTCACCGCTTCATCAGGCGCTCCAGAGCATCGTCAGCGCTTAAGGTGTTCTATGCCATTGACGCCTTCCGGCACCCGGAGCGCGTCCCGATGCTCGCGAAGGCCGCGGCGACAGACTACCACGGGCGCCTGGGCTTCGAGAACCTTCCCTACCAGCCTGCCGACTACATGCTTGACATGTTCGAGGCGGTGAGGAAAGTAACTCCCGCGGACATCATCAGGGCCGGGGCTAAGGGCATTCAGATCAAGCAGCGCCTGGCGCGCCACAGAATGCGGGCTCTCGTCCTCGCGAGGCGCGAGTGGTTTGCCACCCATGAGATCATCCCCGAGAAGGGCGGCGGCTGGAGCAGGGCGCAGAGGGCGCTTGAGCCGTTAAGGGAAAGGGAGCCTGACACGCCGCTCGCGCACTGAGTTCCGGCTCTGAATCTTCAGCCCGCAGGGAAGCTGTTCCCGCAGCCACGGGGAGAGCTGGAACTTCTTTCCGGAAGTTTTCAGATTTTTGCGTTTCCTGTCATTTTTACCGCACGCTTTCCTCCATATAATGAGCTGTCCGGCGTCCGTTGCCGGCATCCCGGATCTTCCGTTCAGCTCAATTGGAGGCTTAATGTACCCGTATAATCTTTGTCTTCCCACCAACCTGGTATTCGGAAAGGGCCGCGTGAGCGAGCTCCCTGATCTTGTCCGCGGCATGGGCAGGAATGTCCTCCTTGCCTACGGCGGCGGCAGCATTAAGAAGATCGGCCTCTATGACAGGGTCAAGGCTCTGCTCAACGGCTTCAATATCGTGGAGCTTTCCGGCATCGAGCCCAACCCGAAGATCGGCTCGGTACGCGAGGGCGTGAGGCTCTGCCGCGAGAATAAGGTTGACTTCATCCTCGCGGTCGGCGGCGGCAGCGTAATTGACTGCGTGAAGAACGTCGCCTGCGGCGTCTTCTATGAGGGCGATCCCTGGGATCTGGTCCTTGACAGCAAAAAGATCGGAAAGAGCCTTCCCATCGTCTCGATCCTCACCCTTGCGGCAACCGGCTCGGAGTACGACGGAGGCGCGGTAATCTCGAATCCTGACACCCACGAGAAGCTTGCTCTCCTCGGCGGACCGTCGCTCTTCCCGAAGATTTCGATCCTCGATCCGGAGTACACCTTCACCGTAAGCGCCAGGCAGACTGCCGCGGGATCCGCAGATATCTTCAACCACACTCTCGAGAGCTACCTGGTGAAGGACGGCAACATCCTTACCGACAGCATCTGCGAGGGCATGCTGAAGACCGTAATAAAGTACGCTCCGATTGCGATTAAGGAGCCTGACAATTACGAGGCGAGGGCAGCGCTGATGCAGGTTGCCTCCTTCGGCTGCAACGATGTTCCGGCCATCGGCCGCACTCCCTCGGTCTGGGTCTGCCACGGCATCGAGCATGAGGTCTCGGCCTGGTATGACATCACCCACGGCGTCGGGCTGGCCATCCTCACTCCTCCCCTGATGCGCTGGACTCTCCGCGATCCGGGCTCGCTTGACCGCTTCTACCAGTACGGCACCAATGTCTGGGGCATCGCTCCGTCTGACGATAAGATGAAGGTCGCGAATGAGGCGATTGACCGCACTGCGGAGTTCTTCAAATCACTCGGGCTTCCTGCGCGCCTCAGCGAGCTCGGCATCACCGATGAGCATTTCGGCGACATGGCCGATCATGTGCTTGCCCACTGGTGGCCGCTCGCTAATGCCATGAGGCCGGTTGACCGCGAGGGAGTAGTCGAGATCCTGAAGATGAGCCTGTAGCCTTTCTCTTTTCAGGAAATGAATGAAGCCGGCTCCTCATGGCGGGGAACCGGCTTTTCCGTATCTGATTTTGTGCCTGCTGAGCTGGCTCTTCAAAGCAGCATGTATGCCTGGAGACTCAGAGCGCGGCAGTGTACTTCCTGATTCCGTCAGCAAGACGTCTCATTCCGTCCTCGACAAGGGCCCTCGGGCAGGCGAGGTTTATCCTGAGGAATCCCTGTCCTGTGGTTGCTCCGTACTGCTCGCCGCAGGAGACATAGAGCCCGGTCTCCTTCCTGATGAACTTCTGCAGATCGGTCCTGGGGCCAGTTGCCTTCCGGCAGTCAGCCCAGAGGAGATAGGTCGCCTCTGTGTCGAGCGGATCGATTTCCGGGATGTTTTTCCTGATGAAGTCTATGGCATAGTCCTTGTTGGACCTTACGTAGGCGTTCATCTCGTCGAGCCACTCCCCGCCTTTCTCAAATGCTGTTACAGCCGCGGTTACGGCAAGGAAATTGGGCTCGCCGCACTCGTCGGTGTTGAGCTGACGCCAGACCTTGTGGCGGAGGATCCTGTCCGGGATAAGCGCGGCGCTCGTATTGAGCCCCGCGATGTTGAAGCACTTGGTGGGCGCTATCGCGGTGACGCTTATCCTGCGGCAGGTCTCGGAGACGCCGGCAAAGGGAACGTACTCCTTCCCGGGATCCGCTATGTCGCAGTGGATCTCGTCAGAGATTACCGTTACTCCGTACTTCGCGCAGAGCTCGCCGACTCTTGAGAGCTCCTCCTTTGTCCAGATGCGCCCTACGGGATTGTGCGGGTTGCAGAGGATCATGAGCGAGGTCTGCGGATCCGCGAGCTTTTTCTCGAGGTCCTCAAAGTCCATCTCCCAGCGGCCGTCCTTAAGGATGAGAGGATTCTCAAGGACGCGTGCGCCGTTGTTCACGATGCAGTTGAAGAAGATGTTGTAGACAGGAGTCTGTATGACGACATTCTCATTGGGCGTCGTGAGCTTCCTTACCGTGCTCGAGACAGTCGGTATGACGCCTGTGGAGAAAATCAGCTCCTCCTTCCTGATGCCGAGGTGATGCCGCTCCTTCCACCAGTGAATGTAGGCATCGCTCCACTCATCCGGGATCACCGAGTAGCCGTAGGCTCCGAGCGCTAGCCTCTTCTGCAGTGCTTCGGTGATTTCAGGGGCGGTCCTGAAGTCCATGTCGGCAACCCACATCGGGAGCTCGTTCTCACCGACGTTCCATTTGAGCGAATTGGTGCCGCGGCGGTTCAGGATCTCATCGAAATTGTACTTGGGCATCTGTGCCTCCCTGTGGGTTATACGGCGGCCGTGATGCGGCAGGCCGGCTTGTCCTTGTCGTTCTTGATGGTGATGCAGGTCTTGGACGCGTCGCAGTTGTCGCTCTCGATGATGAGGTTCGCGATGGTCCTTGCCGTGATCTTGCCGGAGCCCGGGTTCAGGACCGAGTCAATCCTGTTTCTGATGTCGGCGTCGATGTCAGTCGAGTACTCGAAGGCGAGCCTCGTATTGACGAGCCTGCAGTTCACCATCTTCAGGTGATCAATGTAGCAGAGTCCCTGATCAGACTCAATGGTGCAGTTGATGAGGGTGAGGTTCTTCGTGTTCCAGGCAAGGTACTCACCGGAGATGTAGGAGTCGTAGACGGTAACGTTCTCGCAGTTCCAGAAGCAGTCCTTGGTGAGGAGCTTCGAGTTGTGGATCTCGATGTTGCGGCCGCCGTCGAAGGCGTAGTTGCCGTAGAGGTCAAGCCCGTCAATATAGATGTCCGAGGAGTTCATCCCGAAATAGTCGCCCTTCGCCGTGACGTGCTCGAGCCTTATCCTGCTGCATGACCAGAGCATCTCCGCGGCGTCAGGCAGCGAGGTGTTCCTTATCGTGATGTCCTTGCACCTGCGGAAGTTCTTGGGGCCCCAGATCATCGAGTCGTCGACGGTCATGTGCTCTGTGTACCAGACGCCGGATCTTGCCATGGGCTGCCAGACGCAGTCCTTCACATAGACGTTCTTCGAGTACCAGAGCGGGTATTTCCACTGGAACTCGGTGCCGTAGAGCTCGATATCGCGGCTTTCCTTGAGGGGCGACTCGCCGTCGTGGAAAACTGTGTCGTAGATTTTGAGGTTCGCCCCGCGGTAGAGGGCGCGCTCTCCGCTGAGGCTCTCCTGGTGAATCTCCTCGTTCTTTCTTGACTTGGGGTTGAACCTTTCCATTTCTGCCATTGCTGTCTCCATTTCCTTGCTTTATTTGATTGCTTGCTTACTGATGAAACCTTGCTGCCGCAGCGCTATTTCTGTTTCCCGCCGGACTTCTCTTCCTTGTCCATCTGCCATGAGAGGAAATCGATCCTGTCGATTTTCTGCTGCTCCTGATGGAGGCTCTCAAGCGCCTCCTTTCTCTTCTGCTCGAGGATCTTCCTGGCGCCCTTGCGGTCGCTGCTCTCAATCTTCTCAATTACAGAGTCGGCGGTTTTGCAGCAGCAGCCGCACTCGCTGAGGCACTGCCTGAGGCTTTCCTTTGTCATGCCGCAGATTTTCTCTTCCATTTGAGTGCTCCTGTTTGCTGGCCGTTCTTTACGGTGAAGAATATTGTAACTGTAATTTTTACAATATCAAATACTTATGAAAAATAGTGTATGATGCTTTTTAAGCATGATAACAATTTGCCGCTGCCGCGAATCGGCGGCTGATCCGGCATCGTGAAAGGAGGGCGAAATGGAGCTTCGCGTGCTTGAGTATTTCCTTGCCGTGGCAAGGGAACAGAACTTCACGAGGGCCGCGGAGTTCCTGCACCTCACGCAGCCGACGCTCTCGAGGCAGCTCGCGGATTTAGAGCATGAGCTCGGCAAGGTGCTTCTCGTCAGGGGAAAGAGGAAGGTCACGCTGACAGATGACGGAGTGTTCCTCCGGAGGCGCGCCGAGGAAATCCTGAGCCTCGCGCGGAGGACGGTGAGCGAGATGAAGTCCTGGGAGGAGGAGGTCTCCGGCGACATCTGCATCGGGACAGGAGAGTCAGAGGCGATAAGGAGCATAATCCAGGCGGCAAGGAGGGTTCACGACGAGCATCCCGGCATACATTTCCACTTCACGAGCGGCACGACCGAGGATCTTACCGACCGCCTTGACAGCGGCTTTTTTGACTTCTGCATCCTTTTCGGCGACGTGGATCAGTCCAAGTACGACTATCTGCCGCTTCCGTACACCGACAGCTGGGGGCTCCTGGTGCCGGATGACGATCCGCTCGCGGTGCGTGACTCGCTTGAGATCAGCGAGCTCTGGGACCTGCCGCTTATCGCAGCGAGGCAGCCTTTAGTGTCCGGCAAGTTCAGGAAGTGGCTCGGTAAGGATCCCGGGGAGCTTGACATCAGGGACACCTACAGCCTTGTTTATACCGGAAAGATGATGGTGGAGGAGGGAATGGGCTATGCACTGACGCTCGGACACATTTTCAATATGGCGGGGACGCACCTCAGGTTCATACCTGTCGTGCCGGAGCTTTCAGTGAGCCTTACGGCTGTCTGGAAGAAGTTCCAGAGCCGCTCAAGGGCGGCGGATCTGTTTCTCTCCGAGCTTGAGCGGACTGTGGCCGGGCAGGGCAGTTATGGCGGGGCATGATGCAGGCTGGTCTCAGGAGGATATTAATCTGAATGCTGAAAACTCACGGCGGTTGCGCATTTCATCATCCTGCCGGCATGCGACACAAGCGACATGGCAGGATGTCGCAAAGCGACACTAAGAGTGACTCTGATGCCGCATGGATGGGTCTCCTGGGGTCTCACAGGTGAGTGGCAGCCTTTGCTAAAGCTTTGTTTTCATGAAAAAACTTGCAGTCCATGTTTGCGTTGTGCTTTTGGGGATGTCGCTGTGACGACACGCCAAATGTCGCAAAACGACACTGAGTCATGTCGCTGATGTCGCATGATCGTTTATTCTTTGAGTCTGTTTGAGAAAATGCTGAATATTCTCGTATAAGTTCTTGAAATATAAAGATATTTTACATAATTAAAAAATCTGTCATCTTTGGCATGCTGTATTGCTCTGTTTGAGAAATAATTTTGTAACTCCAGCATTTATCGCTTATTTTTGTTCTGATGTCGCTGTGGCGACATGGCAAATGTCGCAAAGCGACATTGACCGATGTCGCTGATGTCGCATTGTCGTTACTTAGAATATATGATTGGTTAAAATTCTGAATATTTATTGATAAGATATTGAAATATACGTTGTTTTATTTGTTTCGATCAATAATGCCTTCTGTGTGCATATAGCTCTATATCCATGATTATATTTTGGCTAAAAGTTATATGAGTCGTAATATTACGTTTTGTTTTTATCTGCAGACGACAATTGCGACATGATATAATGTCGCAAAACGACACTGAACCGAGTCGCGGATGTCGCTGCAACATCTGACCTTACACGGAGACTGGCATGAATATCGGAAAAGAGACTGAGTTCATCGAGTTTAAGGAATCTACAGCAGACAAGGACAAGGGGATTGAGTCCATGTCTTCAATCCTTAATAAACATGGGAAGGGAACACTTTATTTCGGCGTCAAGGACAATGGTGACGTGAAAGGCCAGACAATTGGTGATTCTACTTTAAACAGGCTTTCCCAGGATATTGCGAGGGATCTGAAGCCTCAGTGTCGTTACAGTGTGTCAGAGTGTGTGTCTGCTGACGGAAAGCATTTCATTGAGGTGGAGTTCAGCGGGAACAGGGCCCCGTATTCAGCGAGAGGCAGATATTTTCTCAGATTTCATGATGAAGACCGCCAGATGGACAATGAGACTCTCCGGCAGTATTACATGACGCAGAGAGCAGATTATTCTGACTGGGAGAAAGCTGATTCAGGCTGCAGCTTCAAGAACATCAATGAGGAGCAGCTGAAAGCCTATGTGGCTAATGCCAGGGAAAAAGGAAGGCTGGTACTGAAGTACACGGCAGCAGATCATGTGCTCAGCCGGCTTGGTCTTATGTTTAGCGATGTTAATCTCAATAATGCCGGCAATGTATTGTTTTCACGGAATGGCCCTGTGCGAGTCAAGCTGGTGAGATTTGCAGGTGCTACAAGGCTGACGGTTATCAGCCTGCAGGTATTCGAGGGAAATGTCTTCGAGTGCATAGAGGCTTCAATGAAATTCCTGGCATCGAATATAGACTGGAAGTTCATTCTCGACGGTGATATCAGACGGAAGGAGGAGCCTGAGATACCTGCTGAGGCGTACCGTGAGATTATTGTTAACGCATTCAGCCACGGAGACTACGATACCGGGACGGACTTTGAGCTCGATGTATACAGCGATCGGGTCTCAATCTATTCACCGGGAATGTTTCCAAAGCCATATACTCCTGAAGACTATGCAAACAAGGGGCTTGAACCAATTCCGCTTAATATCACCATTTCGGATATCCTTTTCCGGAATGGCACGATTGAGCAGGTTTCAACTGGATTTGAGCGGACTTTTGCAGCCTGCAGGGCAAAGAAGGTAAGGTATGAGTATGCAGAGACTTCAACAGGTTTCCGCTTTACCTTCTTACGCAACGGAGTGGCTGCCAGAAACGAAGTGCCGTCCACAGAGCAAAAGATCGTTGATCTGCTGAAAGACGATCCCTTTATGACGGTGCAGGAGCTGGCAGAAAAGTGCGGAGTAACTTCAAGAACAGTCCAGCGGTATATTAAAAAGATGAAGGAGGCCAGGCTCCTTAAACAGATCAAAGAGGCTGACGGAACCAGCCGGAACATAATGAGTTAGGTTCGTCTGCAGGCTCACCTGAAGCTGAAAACCTGCCTGGTGACCAATAATCTTTCAGGAGGAACCTTGGGTTGTCCGCTTAACAGAGGTTTTTATGGGAGAAAAGACAGTCTGCCCTGGATGCCATCACCGCTGCAGCCTTAATGAATGGGAATACGGCATCTGCCGGGCAAGAAAGGCAGAGGGCGGCAGGGTGATCCCGGCAAATTACGGGAAAATCACCTCCATGGCGCTCGATCCGGTGGAGAAGAAGCCCTTCAGGCATTTTTGTCCTGGCTCACTCATCCTTTCTGTCGGGAGCTTCGGCTGCAACTACCACTGTCCGTTCTGTCAGAACCACGGCATCTCCCAGATTTCAGAGCAGGAGGCGGAGTACAGGTATGTGCCGCCGGAGAGCCTGGTATCTCTGGCGCTTGAGCTCAGAAGCAGGGGAAACATCGGCATCGCCTTCACCTATAATGAGCCCACTGTCTCGTGGGAGTATATCATCGACACGGCGGAGGCCATGAAGGGGACGGATCTCAGGCTCGCACTCGTCACGAACGGCGGCGCGTCGCCCGAGATCTGGGACCGCCTGATGGCCGTTACGGATGCCGCCAATATCGATCTCAAGGCATTCACGGATGGATTCTACCGGAGGATAGGCGGAGACCTCGGGACGGTGAAGCGCAACATTGAGACAGCCGCCCGCTCGTGCCATGTCGAGCTCACGACGCTCATCATCCCCGGGGAGAATGACTCCCCTGATGAAATAAGGACTCTTGCGGAGTGGGTGTCGTCAGTCGATCCTGAAATCCCCCTCCATGTTACGCGCTTCTTCCCGCGCTGGAGGATGGCTGACCGGGAGGCGACCGATCCGGATCTCGTTCACTCGCTTGCCCGTGAGGCAGGAAAATATCTCACGCATGTATATGCAGGCAATTGCTAGGAGGCATCTATGTCGATAGTCGGCGGCATCATGGTTCCGCATCCGCCCCTCATCGTTCCTGAGGTCGGAGGCGGACGTGAGTCCGAAATTGTGAAAACCTCGGACGCGTACCGGAAGGCAGCGGCGTTCGCCGCGTCGCTCCGTCCGGACTCGCTCATAATCACGAGCCCCCACACGGTAATGTACGGCGACTATTTCCACATCTCGCCGGGAACCTCCGCCTCAGGCGATCTCTCGCGCTTCGGCGCGCCGGAGGTCTCAATTGAGACAGACTACGACACAGAGCTTGTTGCCGGGATCTGCTCCCTTGCAGGCGAGCGCGGCATTCATGCCGGAACTCTCGGTGAGCGCGATCCATCGCTTGATCACGGCACGCTGGTTCCCCTTTACTTCCTCAGGAAGGCGTTTGAGGACGCCGGGCTCATCAATGACGCGAGGCCGCGCCTTCGCATTGTGCGCATAGGGCTTTCAGGATTTTCCCTGAGCGATCACTACCGGCTCGGCATCGCTATAAAGGACGCTGTGGAGAAGCTCGGCCGCAGGGCAGTGTTCGTCGCGAGCGGCGATCTCTCCCATAAGCTCAAGGACTACGGCCCGTACGGCTTCGCGGAGGAGGGCCCAGTCTACGATGAGCGGATCATGCGCGTCATGGGCTCTGCCTCATTCGGTGAGCTCCTGGATTTTGATGAGAACTTCTGCGGCAGGGCCGCGGAGTGCGGCCACCGGAGCTTTGTCATCATGGCAGGCGCCTTCGACGGCGTGTCGGTGAAGGCAGATCCCATATCCCATGAGGATGTGACCGGCGTCGGCTACGGAGTCGTTACCTTCACTCCCGGTGCTCCCGACAAGGGGCGCTGCTTCCTCGATGAGTTCGAGCGGATCCTGCAGGAGAAAATAGCGGAGCAGAGGCGTGCGGAGGATCCCTATGTAAGCCTTGCGAGAATGACTATCGAGAAGCACATCAGAGGGGAGACGCCGGTCATGCCCGATGGCCTTCCGCCTGAGATGACGGGACGCAGGGCCGGCGTGTTCGTGTCTCTCCACCGCCTCGGAAAGCTCCGCGGCTGCATCGGCACCATACTCCCAGTAACAGGCTCCATCGCGGAGGAGATAATGCGGAACGCCGTCTGCGCGGCAACGGAGGATCCGAGGTTTCCTCCCGTGGAGCCTGATGAGCTTGCGCTTCTTGAGTACAGCGTCGACGTGCTGAGCGAGCCGGAGAGCATTGAGTCGGAGTCAGAGCTTGATCCGAAGAAGTACGGCGTCATTGTGGAGAGCAGGGGAAGGAGGGGACTCCTTCTTCCGGATCTCGACGGCGTCGATACGCCTGAGCAGCAGATTGCGATCTCGAAGCGCAAGGCCGGCATCGGAGAAGGGGAGAAGGTTTCCCTTAAGCGCTTTACCGTAACCCGCCATTTCTAGGAAGTGCAGAAATGAAAAAGCGCTGCTGGTGCAGCGCTCATGAAGGACGCGCGCCGGAGCTTTTCCGCCCGGCGCTGCAGCGGAGGGGGACTGCTACTCTCCTATTTTCCGTCCTGTGACTGTGTATGGAGCAGCGGCAGTGCCTTTTTGCAGGCCGGATCCGTTGCCACCATCTTCTGAGTCAGACTCACCGTCCTCCTCATCATCATCGAGCTCAACCTCGATGTTGTCTCCCTTGACGGTGAAGTAGACGAACTTCGAGGCGGCCTGGTTGCCCTTGAAGTCGCTGATCTGGTAGTACATCATCAGCTCGACGTCGCCCACGTCCTCGTCCTTGATTTCCATGGACTCACTGTACTTGAAGCTGTCGCCCTCGAATTCGAAGTCCTTGTCCTCAGAGCCGTCCTCCGGGGTTGTTACGGCCTCGAATACCGGCGTTATGACATCGCCTTTCTTCAGCTTCGTGATCTTTCTCTGGGCCATGCTGGTGTCTGTGTCATCCCAGGGAGTGAAGCCCAGGATGCGGTACTTCTGGGTCTTCTTCTCGTAGACGATGTTCATGCTGCTGTCTTTCTTGTTGATCTTGACGTGGCAGTCGTAGGTAATGTAGCGGTCGGTTACATTGTTTGCCTCGAGCGGCAGCAGGTTCCCGTCGATTGCCGGCCAGCTGCCGTAGACCTGGTCGCTGAATACGCCCTTGTCCCAGTCGGCGTCGAGCTTCCCGCCCTCTCCGATAAAGATGACAAACGGAGGTGTGCCTTCCTTCTTGTCCTCTTCAACCAGGATTCCTTCTATGTAGGTCACGCGGCTTACGCTGCTGAGGTACTGCTTCGGTATCTCGATGTAGGATGTCCCGTCGTCGCGGAGTGAGACGTCGAGATCCTCGAGCTTTGAGACGCCCTCATCCTTCTGCACAGTGGTGTTTATGCTGTGCATGGCGGCTGCCTGCGCCACAACGGACTGTGCGACGTTGGTGAATGATGCCGCGACAGATCCGCCTGGTGTCTGTATTGAGTTCAGCACATCCGTGAGCATGCTGTCGAGGGAGAAGGAGCCGCCTGAGGCGCCGCTGCTGCCTGCATGGGCCTGCGTCCCACCGCCTTCGCTTCCTCCGGCCGTTCCGGATGAGCCGCCGGTTTCAGCGGCCCCGCTCCCCACGGACGAGAAGAATGACCCGCCTCCTGTGCCTGCGGAGCCGTTTCCGCCTGAGGAGGATCCTGAGCTTTCCGCCTCTCCGCCGCCGGCCAGGGCGGCATTTGAGTAGTACTCGTTGAGCTTGTAGGTCTCGTTCATGATGGCATCGATCATCTCGTCATCGATGGAGCCGGTAAGGATTCCGGCGATGACCATGAACGGGGAGGGGAAATAGCCGTTCTCCAGGACGGCGCCGAACTTCTCCTCGTCCTTGGACACCGGGTAATAGAGCGAGAGGCCGGTGCCCTCGGAGGCGTCTCCAGTCTTGTTGTAGAGAACGACATCGCTGTAGGCCTTCCTGACGGCGCTGCACTCTTCCTGGTGCCCGCCGCCGGAGCAGAGGCTGCTGATGAACTGCCCGACGTCGATTACCTCGGACGAGTCGCTTGAGTCGCCGAAGCGCTCGGCAGAGTCCGCCTTTCTGTCGATTCTAGTGAGGGAGCTGACCAGCTCATCCTGTGTCTCTGCCTCGGTCAGGTCCATTATCATGCTGCCGCCGAGCTCCTGGAGGCTCCCGAGGAATGCTGCCGAGTGGCGGGCATCGGTGAGCGCAAGCGTTGCCGCCTCCTCGGAGCCCGCCTCCTCACAGCCGCGGTGGTAGCTGTCAACAATCAGCTCTCCGAGCTTCCTCGGTGACATCGAGGTGTTCCTGGAGAGATCGCTCATGAAGCCGGTGTACTCCCAGCCGTTTCCCGGCTCAAGCTCCTGCGAGGCAACCATGTAGTCGCCCCAGAGCGAGGTGAAGAACAGAGAGTCAACCGATGACATCAGGCAGGCATCGAAGCCGATGATGTCGAAGACCTTTTTCGGGCCTCCGTAAACGTCGGTAAGCGCCTTGTTGATCTTGTTGAACGAGAGGAAGTTGAAGTTGTGCTGCTCGTCGTAGCCGACGCCGCCCGTCGGGCCGCTGCCATGATCCCAGAAGATCAGCACGCGGTGATCAGCCTTGAAGTTCTTCTTTCCGAACTCGATGAAGTCCCTGAATGACTCCGTGGCGCCCATGTCAACGGCCCTGCCGCTGTAGATCTCGTGGAGCCCGTCGCTGTCAACGAGGAACCTCTGGGACTTTGAGGCCTTCACCTGCCGGTTGGCCCACTCCTTTGCTCCTCCGGTCTGGATATAGACCTTTACGTCCTTCGAGAGCTTCGCGTTCAGGAGCTCCTGCAGATCCGCGGATGCCGCGCCTCCCTCGCTCTCCAGATTGCTGCCGACAAGATACCAGTAGAAAAGCCAGGTGTCGGCGCTGGCGGGCAGGGCAAGGAAAAGCGGGAGCACTGCCATGAGGACTGTGCGGAGATGAATTCCTATGTGATGTATTTTCATGCTGTCTGGCCCCGTGGCTGCTGGTGTTTTGGTCTTATTGCCGGGCTTTGATGCTGCCGGCAGGATCCCGTTAGGCTGTTTTTTCCGTAAATGCTGTGCCCTTAATGCCTATTGACGCAAAATGCACCCGTCCGGGCACCTGAGCGGATGCATTGACAAACAGATAATCTGCCGGACGGAACTATTATTCCATATTGCCTACGGCGTCAAGAACGGTAGTGTTGGGATTCTTTGTGCAGTAGGTGGCGAGGAAGGTGCCGAGCTTGGCCATCCACTCGTTGCTCATTACGGTGTTCTCGCTCTGGGCTGACATGTAGCCGTCAATCCAGGTCAGCATGAAGGTCTTGCCATTGTCATCCGCCTTGAGAAACTCTCCGCAGGTGATCTTGCCGACGTCAACCTCATTGGTGTCTGCAAATGCCGGAGCGGCGATGATCATGGCTGCTGAGGCGCATACTGCTGCTGCGATTTTGTTCATTTTTATCCTCTTTTTTCTGTATGAATGCCTGACGCTCATGCGTTTTGTCACAGACCGGTCAGCCGCAAGGGGCTGCTGTGCCCTGAATTTGCACGGAAAGGCATGATCTGGACAATATTTGTCCAAACTGACATGATTTTAGGAAAAGGAGCCCGGATGTAAAACTACACCAAAGTGTGGGAATGAAAAGGCCGGCCTCCGGAATGCCGGAGGCCGGCGCAGGGCTGGAGAGCTCCCGGCTCCTTAGGCAGCTCGGAGCGTGATGCGCCGGGCAGGAGCTTTATCAGGCGCCGGGCAGTGACTTCGCGTCCTTGAGCAGACGGCCCTCAAAATAGGCTGCGGCCGATGAGAAGGTGGCATAGGACGCGATTCCGTTCACGGCGGCGCCGATGAGCGGAAGGAACTTGCTGAGGCCGCCCTTTGCGGCATTTCCCGCAAGGCGGGCGCCGAGCCATTCCGCGGCCTTCTCGGCGGCCGGGTACCAGATCCTTGCCGTTACGGCGAGGAAGCTGGGATTCTTGAGCGCCTTTTCCCTCATCACCCGGTAGAGCGCAGTGAAGGCATTTTCCGTCTCGGTGTCCCTTGAGCCCAGCATCATGCATACGGCTAGGGTAAGGATGCCGTTGCCCTGGTCGGAGAGCTTTCCCTCATCAGAGAAGAGATCCGCGGTGCCGTAGAGGTAGCAGAGCTCCTGAGCGAGGACCACGGTGTGCCAGAGGTACTGCATTACGTCAGCGGGGATGGTGGCAAAGAGCGCGAATCCGCCGGGAAGCCCGGCTGCGGCTGACGCAATTGACGTCTCGTAGGTGTGGCGGCTGATCCGCTTCGCGGCGTAGTCGTGCACAGTCTCTGCCGGAAGCCACGAGCTCCCTTGGGGGAGCGAGTCGAAGACGTCCCTGAGGAAGGCGGTCCTGTCCACGCGGGCTCCAGGGATCTTGAGAATTGAGGCGAGAACGGCGTTCCAGCCGTTGTTTTTCAGGGAGAATGTCCTGACTGCCGCGTCGGCTGCCTTGTTTACCTGTTCTTCATCCGGAAATTTCACTCTCTGGTCCTCCGTTACCGGAGCAGGCGGGATTGCCTGACGGCTGCTGTCATATGCTATCTATATGGTGGCATATTAGGATTATGCAAACCGCGTTCTGAGATTTTTTGGTTATTTCTGTAGAGAGGGATCATTTTTTGAACTAGATCACAGTTATGATTTGTGAGCTATGCTTCAAATTTCAAAATTCATGATCATTTGATTAAATTTTGAACATACCCAGTGCTTCCTGAAGACTGTAATCTGA
>Ga0256406_1003067_pt1 | contig 21704 bp, 15 predicted proteins | sample RumenRJG_03DNA_FD_185986 | JGI IMG/M metagenome (GOLD analysis project Ga0256406, IMG submission 185986) | Bovine rumen microbial communities from Lethbridge, Alberta, Canada - RJG_03 | ecosystem: Host-associated > Mammals > Digestive system > Stomach > Rumen | place: Canada: Alberta | collected... | reverse complement strand
ATACACCCTTCGTCACTGTTCAAGTATTCCAGTACTATTTTTTTCTTAAATTCATAGCTGTATTTTGCCATAAAAAACTGACCCCCAATTGTTAGATTTTTGGTCTAACAATTGGGGGTCAGCTCAGAAAGGCGGGCCAGTTCCGGTGATAGAATTTCAGCAGCGGGCTGCTGTCATTTTCCCAGTATTCCATCTTCCATCCTCCCCTGTTTCAGTTGTCACCAGTATAAGGAAGAACCTTAAAGAAAGAATAAACAGAATGGAAGAAATGATTAAAAATTTTCTATGGAAACCTGTACTAAAGTACAGTGCGAACAGGTGTCAATTCATGCTATAATCAATATAACCCAACAGAAGAAAAGAAAGGAGAAAGGAAACAGCCCAAAATTAACAGAAAATTCCGCGAACAATACCATCTTCCACAGGAAAAGAAAGAAGGATAGAAGCCAGGAGGTGGCCTGTATGAACAGAATTTTCAAGGTTGTATGGAACAAGGCAAGAAACAGCTGGATGGTGGGATCGGAACTGATTTCCGCCTGCTCCGGCTGCCATCCATTATTTCAGTGTGAAGCCGGAAAATGGCAATCGGGACAAGAATTTCCTCAATGACGGCGCTGTCGGGACCGATTCCCTGGCCGTCGGCGCCGGGGCTCATGCGGATGGAACCATGGGGGCTACGGCCCTGGGCAACGGTGCCGTAGCGGACGGTGAACGGGCACTGGCCGTAGGCAATGGCTCGAAAGCTACCGGTTTGGACGCCATCGCCATCGGTACGGGAAGCCAGGGCGAAGCCAACGGGACCAATGCCATTGCTATTGGCGAACAGAGCCATGCGGTAGGTATGTATACGACGGCAGTGGGAAGCTATTCTGAAGCCACTGCTCAGGGAGCCGTGGCTCTGGGCCAGCAGGCCAAGAGCAAAGGGATCTACAGCACCAGCATCGGCATCATGGCCAATGGTATGTGTGAGGATGGCAACGAGGGCGGGACCGCCGGGGATCATTCCACTGCCGTAGGAGCCCGTTCCGAATCTTCCGGATTGGCTTCCGTGGCCCTGGGCGGTTTCAGCAAAGCCACCGGTGACTTCGCAACGGCTTTGGGCTATGGCAGTGGAGCCGGCCTTCGGGGCACGGCCGTAGGGGCTGCCAGCCAGGTCACGGGAGAAGGCGGTACGGCGGCAGGGCTCTTGAGCAGCGCTTCTGTTCCGGGATCCGTGGCGCTGGGTATGAGTTCCGTGGCTGACCGGGAAGCGGGATGGCAGGGATACCATCCGGTGTATGGACAGATGCAGGACGTTTCTCCTGCCTGGCAGTCCTCCTGGGGGGCAGTTTCCGTAGGGGCCGGGCCTTCCCAGGCTGAAGATGGCCGGACGATCCCCCAGCGGACCCGGCAGATCATCAACCTGGCCGCCGGGACGGAAGACACCGACGCGGTGAACGTGGCCCAGCTGAAGGAAGCCATGAGCGATGCCCGGATCTCCATCCATGCCGGTGAAGGGATCATTGTGGAAAAAAAGGGAACCGAGTACACCATCAAAGCCAATCTGAACGGCTTGAGCAACGAACAAGGAACGGTACACATCCTGTCCAATCCGGAAGAATTCCCGGACAATCGGGAGCAGCCGGATGCGTCTCCCGATCAGCCTCATCCAGCTCCCAGGCCCGCTCCCCGGCGGGCGGCGGCAGAGCAGCCGCAAGTCGATGACGGCGGACAGGTCCATGTAGGATATGTGTCCAATGAAGTGGATTTTGCCACGGACGATGGGAATACGGCCCGGCTCAACGACGGAGGGACTGTCAATGTACTGGGCGGAGACAATATCCATACGGCTTCCAGCTCTACTACAAATGACAATGGCCAAACCGTGGATAATATCCATATCCGTCTGAACAAGGATATCCGGGTAGACAGCGTGAGCATCGGAGAAAAGGGTCCGATCCTGAATGAAAAGGGCATGGATATGAAAGGACTTTCCATTACCGGACTGGCGCCGGGCGAGGTGTCAGCCACTTCCATGGATGCTGTGAACGGCAGCCAGCTCCATGCCACCAACCAGATGGTCCAGGAGAACCGGCAGAACATCACCCATCTGGGGAATTCCCTGAATAAGCTGGACGCCCGGGTGAACCGGGTGGGGGCCGGAGCGGCAGCCCTGGCGGCTCTCCAGCCACTGGATTTTGATCCCGATGACAAATGGGACTTTGCCGCCGGGTACGGCAACTACGCAGGCGCCCATGCAGTGGCCATCGGTGCGTACTACCGGCCGACGGAGGACGTGATGTTTAGTGTGGGCGGATCCTTCGGCGGAGGAGAAAATATGGTGAACGCCGGAGTGACCTTCAAACTGGGGCAGGGGAACCATGTGACCACTTCCCGGGTGGCCATGGCCAAAGAAATCAGCCTCCTGCGCAACAATGTGGATGAACTGAAAGCCATCGTCAGCCGCCAGAGTGCCCTGATCGATCAGCTGACAGCCAAAGGACGGTAAAGGAAAGGAGCTGTGAACAGCGTTCACAGCTCCTTCGTTTGCCAGCATCAGCTGGCTTCCATCGGCTAGTGACTAGAGACTAGTGACTAGTGACGGGGTGTGAAAAAGCATTTTTCACACCCCTTTTTTATGCATCCTTCCAGACTTTTTCTGCAATGTCTTTGATCAGCCGCAGCTTGGCCCACTGCTCCTTTTCCGTCAGCAGGTTGCCTTCCTCGGTGGAGGAGAAGCCGCATTGGGGGCTCAGGCACAGCTGGTCCAGGGGCACGTATTTTTCGGCCTCGTGGATCCGGGCGATGATGTCGTCCTCTTTTTCCAGTTCCGGGGTCTTGGAGGTCACCAGGCCCAGCACCACCTGCTGATCCCTGATGTGGCGCAGGGGTTCGAAACCGCCGGCCCGGTCGCTGTCGTATTCCAGGAAGAAACCGTCCACGTTGCAGTGGCCGAACAGGGTCTCGGCCACCGGTTCATAGCCGCCGCTGGAGAACCAGGTGGAGCGGAAGTTGCCTCGGCAGATGTGCATGGTGATGGTCATGTCATCGGGTTTGGCTTCCAGGGCCCGGTTGATCATTTCTACATAATGTCTGGCCAGTTCGTCCAGGTCAAAACCCCGTTCTGCGTAGGCCTTCCGCTTGTCGGCGTCGCAGAATTCGCCCCAGCTGGTGTCGTCCAGCTGCAGGTACCGGCAGCCGGCGGCGTAGAAAGCCTTGATGGCGTGCTGGTAGGCAATGGCGATATCGTGAAACAGCCGGTCCTGGTCCTGGTACTGGGGAATGGGTTCATAGTGCTTTTCCCGGACGCAGCAGATCAGGTGCAGCATGCTGGGGGAAGGAATGGTCATTTTCACCAGCGTGTCTTTGCCGGCAATTTCCTGCAGGGCCTTGAAGTGGTCCAGGAAGGGGTGCTTGCCGAAATCCACCAGACCGGTGATCCTGGCGGTGCGGGCCTTGGGCTGGGCCCCTTTGAAATGGACGGACCAGTTTTCTGCAGAGATTTCCGTAACGCCCTGCAGTTCCGTCAGAAAGTCCAGATGCCAGTAGCGGCGGCGGAATTCTCCGTCGGTGACGGCGTGGAGTCCCACTTCTTTTTCCCTGGCCACCAGGTCGGCGATGGCGGCATCTTCGGCGGCTTTCAGGTCTTCTGCCGTGATTTTGCCGGCAGCGAATTCGTCCCGTTTTTCTTTCAGGGCAGCCGGACGCAGGAAGCTGCCAACGATATCATACCGGAAGGGGGGTCTGTTTTTTACTGTCATGGTATTCATTCCTTTCAATGGTCGTTTCAGAGGTCTTTTGAAAAAGTATGGTTTTAGGATACCATAAAGGTAGGGATTGGGCTAATACCGAAAAAGTAGCGATATCCATAGCTTTATTGCATAACAAAAAGAGAGCACCGCCATGGCGGTGCTCTTGCTTAAATCATGATTTCCCGGCGGGCCAGGTTCTCGTCGAAGAAGCCTTCCGTCTTCTTTTCTGCCCTGGCCTTGGGCTGGGGGGCTCCGGAAGTCTGGATGTTCTCCACGAACAGCAGCAGCCGGTTGGCTACGTTGGCGTCGCTGACGCTGCTGTCGAAGTCCAGGCTCAGCAGGTTCAGCTGGGGATACAGGGCCTTGACCTTCTTCTCGATGCCCTTGGAGATGATGTGGTTGGCGATACAGCCGAAGGGCTGCAGGCTCATCACATTGTTGATGCCGTGTTTGGCGAAGTTCACGATTTCCGCCGGCAACAGCCAGCCTTCGCCGAACTGGGCAGCCATGTTGATGATGGTCTTGCCCTCATTGGCCAGGTCGAAGATATCCTCGATGGGGGTGAAGTAGGAGAACTGTTCCCCGATCTCATTGAATTTCTTGATCTGTTTGGTGACCCACATATAAATGACATCCACGATCACATTGGGGACATGGTGCCGCTCCAGACCGAATTTCCGGTTGGTGATCCGGTTCACGAACGCCTGCATGAAGAAGGGTGTCAGGAGCGGAGGCATTACTTCGATGCCGTGCTCCATGAGCCAGCCGGTCACGTTCTTGTGGGCAAAGGCATTGAACTTCAGGTATATTTCGCCCACGATTCCCACCTGGGGCAGGTGGACATCCGGCTTGGCCAGCGCGTTGAATTCCGACGCGGCTTCCTTCAGCAGCTTCAACAGACCATTGGAGTTGTTGGCTTCGATCTCTTTCTTGGCCAGTTCCAGATATTTGTCCTTCAGCTCATTGGCCTTGCCCTTTACTGTCTCCCGTACTACGGAAGCATTGAAGAATTTGGACAGGCAGTCAGAGAACAGGACGGTAGAAATGGTGATCTTGGCAATCTTCAGCCAGTTGATCTCGAATCCGGGCTGGTCGTTCTGGATATTCTTGCTGGTGGCCAGGGAAATCACCGGGGTATCCTTGAACCCGGCTGCGATCAGGGCATGCTTGATCAGGCCGAAGTAGTTGGATGCCCGGCACTGGCCGCCGGTCTGGGTAATGGCCACGGCGGTCCTGCTGGGGTCATATTTGCCGGACTGCAGGGCCCGGATGAAGTCGCCCACCACCAGGGTGGCCGGGTAGCAGACTTCGTTGTTGGCGTATTTCAGGCCCAGGTCCGCCGTCTGCATAGTGCTTTCCGGCAGGGTCACCACGTGGTACCCGATATTCTTCAGGACGGAGGGGATCAGGGGCGAAATGAACGGGGTGAAGAACGGAGACAGGATGGTGTAATCCTTCATGCTCTTCTCGAAGCGGGGCGGCTGTACGAAGGGTTCTTCCTTGGGCTTGGCATCCTTGTTGTAGCGGATGCTGTCCACCATGGAGCGGACCCGCAGCTTCAGGGATCCGATGTTGGATACATCGTCGATCTTCAGCAGGGTCAGGGCCTTGCCGTGGCGCTGGAGGATGCCCCGTACCTCGTCCTGGAGGAAGGCATCCGGGCCGCAGCCGAAGGAGGTCATTTCCATGAAGTGCACGGAGTTGTCCTGGCGGGCCACCCAGTCGGCGGCCTTGGAGATCCGGTTGATGTAGGCCCACTGCCGTACCAGATAGGAATCGTCCACAGTGATGGAGCTGTCCTCCCGCACCAGGTCTTCGTTGATCACGTTGATGCCCATGGCGGCGATGGATTCGCTGAGCTTGTGCTGGATCAGAGGATCCGTATGGTAGGGCCGCCCGGCCAGCAGGATGGTCAGCTGGTGGGCCTTCCGGCTGTGGGCCAGGATTTCCTCGTTTTTGGCCTTGATGGCCTTGCCGTATTCATCCTGGGCTTTGAGGGCCGCTTTCAGGGCCTTGTCGGCGGTGAACCGGTCAAACCCGATGTAGCTCAGGTATTTCCGGATCTGCTTTTTCAGCAGGCGCGGATCCTGGAAGTTGATGGGCGGGGAATCGATGGGGATGTCCGTATCCACCACGCTCTTGATCACATCAGAATACCCGGATACCACCGGACAGTTGTAGCTGTTCAGCTGCCGCTTGTCGTCCTGCCGTTCGTAGATCACGTAGGGCATGAAGATCCGGTTCACCCGCTTGCGGATCAGGTCATTGATGTGTCCGTGGACCAGCTTGGCCGGGAAGCAGATGTTGTCGCTCATCACATCGTGGATGCCGCCTTCGTAGTTCTTGAAGGTGGAGGGATCGGACAGCTGCACTTTCAGGCCGCAGGTGGTGAACAGGGCATGCCAGAAAGGATAGTCTTCATACATGTTCAGGCAGCGGGGGATGCCGATGGTCCGTTTGGCATCCTCATTCACCGGCCGGTCGAACAGCAGCCGGTATTTGTAGTCATAGATGTTTTCCCCGGGCTTCTGGTCTTCCCCGTTGTTGGTGAAGAACTTTTCGCATTTGTTGCCGGAAAAGTACACTCTGCCGTTGCTGAAATTGTATTTCTTGATCAGGCAGTTGTTTTCACAGCCGTGGCACTGGAGCTGGCTGTCGGTGTAGTTGGCCACGTGGATCATCTCGTCCAGGGTCACTTCCCCTTCGGCCCGGCTCCGGGCGAACAGGGCGCAGCCATAGGCTCCCATGATTTCAGGGATGTTGCTGCGGTGCACGGTGGTGCCGGTGAGCAGTTCGAAGGCCCGGACCACGGCATCATTTTTCATGGTGCCGCCCTGGAGTACGATATCCGTACCCAGTTCGTGGGTGTTCTGCAGTTTCAGGACCTTGTACAGGCAGTTCTTGATGACGGAATAGGCCAAACCGGCGGAGATGTCAGCAATGGTGACCCCTTCCCGCAGGCTCTGCTTCACCTTGGAGTTCATGAATACGGTGCAGCGGGTACCCAGGTCGCAGGGTTCTTTGGCTTCGCAGGCCAGCTTGGCAAAATCGCTGACACTGTAGTTCAGACCCTTGGCAAAGGTTTCCAGGAACGTACCACAGCCGGAGGAGCAGGATTCGTTCAGTTCCATCCGGTTCAGCACGCCATGGTCCACGAAAATGGCCTTCATATCCTGCCCGCCGATATCCAGGATGAAGGAAACATCCTTGTTGATTTTCCGGGCGGCCAGGTAGTGGGCGATGGTCTCGATGATGCCGGTCCTCAGGCCGAAGGCAGCCTTGATCAGGTCTTCCCCATAGCCGGTGGAGCAGCTGCCCAGGATTTTGGGGTTGGCTCCCACTTTCAGGCATTCTGCGTAGAAGGCTTCGAAGGCTTTCTGGACGGCGCCGATGGGGTTGCCGTTGTTGGGACCGTAATGGGTGAACAGGATCTCGTCTTTGGGATTGGTGACCACCAGCTTGGTGGTGGTGGAACCGGAGTCGATGCCCACGTACACTTCGTCCGTATCTGCCGTCAGGGGAGTCAGCTGGATGAAGTCTGCTTCCTTGGCCTTTTTCCAGGCCGCATAGTCCTCCGGGGACTGGAAGATGGGAGGCAGTACATCATCGGTCCGGACGGATACCCTGGGAGCGCTCTCCAGCTTTTCCATGAGCTGATCGAAGCTGATGGAGGGGGCATCGGACGCGCTGAGGGCCGTGCCATAGGCCGGAATCAGGTTGGCATTTTCCGGAACGATGAAGTTCACATAGGGAATCTGCAGGCAATCCATCAGGGCCTTGCGCAGGGCCGGCATGAAGGTCAGCGGGCCGCCGCACAGCAGGACCTTGGGTTCGATGGTACAGCCATGGCTCAACGTGGCGATCACCTGGACAGCCACTGCATGGAAAATGGAGATGGCGATGTCTTCCCGGCTCACGTTCTTGGCCAGCAGGTTCTGGATGTCCGTCTTGGCGAATACGCCGCAGCGGGAGGCAATGTAATGGACGTGTTTGGCTTTTTCTGCCAGCCCGTTCAGTTGTTCGATGGGAATTCCCAACAGGACGGCCATCTGGTCCAGGAAAGCCCCGGTACCGCCGGCGCAGTTGCCGTTCATGCGCAGGTCGCAGCTGCCATCCTTTTTAATGTAGACAATTTTGGCGTCTTCGCCGCCGATGTCGATCAGGGTTGCAGCTTCCGGATATTTGGTTTTCACGAATTTGGTGGCCGCGATCACTTCCTGCACAAAAGGCAGGTCGAATTTCTCTGCAACGCCCATGCCCACCGATCCGGTGATCTTCAGTTTCAGGCTGGCGCCGCCGATCTGGGAACGGAGATTCTTCAGTTCTTCCCTCAGGACGCCGGCCACATTGGCCTGGTGCCGTTTGTACCGGGAGAATACCATATGGGAATGGTTGTCCAGCACCACGATTTTACAGGTGGTGGATCCGATGTCTAAACCTACACGATACGTACTCATAATGCACCTCATTCTAAAGTGTTATCATTATAGCACAAATGGAGCAAAAATCCAGTTGCAAAGGCAACGGAAAGGCTGTAATATGCAGGGATAACAGGAAAGAAAGCAAGGAAGAACGAGAAAAAATGAATTTATTTCTAATAAGAATTTTTATCATTTGCCTGACCGCCTTTCTGCCGGTCTCTTCTGCCTTGTCCTGTACCCTGTTCGGTGCCCAGGGGAACCGGGTATTGGGCGGGGGAACCCTGGTGGTGAAGAACCGGGACTTCCGGCCGGAATACCAGGAAATGAGGATGGTACAGGGCACTCGCTACCGATTTTACGGTCTGTACGGCGGAACGGAAAAGAAAATGGGCCTGAAGGGCGGCGTCAATGAAGCCGGGCTGGCGGTGCTTTCCGCGGCAGCCAGCTGCCTCCCCCGGAAACAGCGGCAGACCATGGGCCGCAGCACCAGTGCCCTGGGAAAACTGCTGGGCCGGTATGGGTCGGTGGAAGAGGCCCTTGCCAGCGGCATCGACCTGGGCGGTCCCAAGTTCCTGCTGCTGGCAGATGCTTCGGAACTGGCCTGGGTGGAAGTGGGGGCTGAGGACCGGGTGACGGTGCGCCGGGTAAAAAACGATACCCTGACCCACACCAATTTCTATCTGAGTCCGGAATTCCAGGAACTGAATTTGAAACCATCGGTCTCGGCCCGGCATCGCTATGCCCGGATCCAGGATCTGCTGGAGAGCCAGTCGGCTCCTTATGGATTGGCTGACCTGATCCGATACAGCCAGGACCGGACAGAAGGACCGGACAACAGCATCTGGCGGATCGGGAGCCGGGAAACAGGGCCCCAGACACTGGCCACCTTCGGAGTGTGGATCCACGCCGGAGCCAGACCGGATGTGTTCGTAAAGATCCGGTACAGTCCGGAAGACTCGGGAAAGGAAGATGTGTACCAGATGGACGGGGCCCATTTATTTTCGGAAGGATAGAAGGAAAGTGGCCTAAAGCAGGAAAAATATGATAAAATAATACGATTGCAGTGGATTCCCAGAACCGGAGCCGCCAGGATGCGGACTCCGGTTTCAGATACAAGATAAAGGATGGATGGCATGGCGCAGCAAGAACAGACTCCCGCAAACAGCAAAACCAAGAAATTCCTGAAAGGGACCATGATCCTGACCATTTCCAGTATTGTGGTGAAGGTGATCGGAGCCCTGAACTGGGTGATCCTGTCCCGGGTCATGGGGGGCGAAGGTATCGGCCTGTACCAGATGGGATTCCCCATCTACCTGATGGCCATCACCGTGTCCTCCGCCGGCATTCCGGTGGCCATTTCCATTGTGACGGCGGAAAAGGTGGCCAAAAAGGACTACGGAGGCGCCCAGCACGTATTCAAAGTGTCCCTGTGGATGATGCTGGCCACGGGCCTGCTGTTTACAGGGGCCCTGCTGGGCCTGGCACACGTTTTGGTGGAATCCGGGTTCATTCCGGACCCCCGGGCTTATTATTCCATCATCGCCCTGGCACCTGCTGTGTTTTTTGTGACCTTCCTGTCCAGTTTCCGGGGATATTTCCAGGGCTGGCAGATCATGACCCCTACCGCCTGCTCGGAAATCACGGAGCAGCTGATCCGGGTGGTGACCATGATCGCTTTCTCCTATCTGCTGCTGCCCTACGGCCTGACCTATGCGGCTGCCGGGGCCAGCATGGGGGCCGGCGCCGGGGCCTTCTGCGGCCTTCTGGTCCTGCTGGGGTTCTACCGGAAACTGAAGCATAAGTTCTTCCCCCAGGGGGAAGAGAACGTGCCGACTCAGGAACCGGAACCGGCCGGCAAGATCATCAAACGGCTGATCATGCTGGCCCTGCCCGTTTCCATGGCCAGCCTGATGCTGCCCATCGTGTCCAATCTGGATATGGTCATTGTGCCCCGCCGGCTCATGGCCGGGGGGTGGTCCATGTCGGAGGCCACCACCCTGTTCGGGTACCTGACAGGGATGGCCGTGCCTCTGGTGAATATGTCCACCATTTTGACGGCGGCCCTTTCCATCAGCCTGGTGCCTGCCATCAGCGAATCCCGGACCCTGGAGGATACGGAGGGGATTCGGGAGAAAGTGGCGGCGGCCTTTTCCGTGGCGGCTGTGATCACCATTCCCTGCAGCATCGGTCTCCATGTGCTGGGGGGCCGGGTGGCGGCCCTGATCTATAATGCCCCCAAGGCCGGGCCTTCCATCGAGACCATGAGCTGGGCCATTTTCCTCCTGGGGTTGCACCAGGTAAGTACGGGCATCCTGCAGGGCCTGGGCAAGACCAAGATCCCGGTGTTCAACATGATCATCGCGGCGGCTTCCAAGGTGTTCCTGAACTGGAACCTGACGCCCACCATGGGCATTGTGGGGTCCAGCTGGGCCACGGTGGCGGATATCGGCATTGCGGCCATCCTGAACCTGTTCTTCATCAAGAAGTATACAGGCTTCTCTCTGGAGCTGAAGCAGCTGGTGAAGACGGCCGTGGCAGCGGTGGCCATGGGAGCTGCAGTGAAGGGCTTTTTGGCCCTGGTGCCCAACTGGGGCGCCTGGAGCATCCTGGGGGGCATGGCGGTGGCCATCCCGGTGTACGCCCTGCTGCTGCTGGTCCTGAAGACCATGCCGGAAGAGGAATTGGCCCAGATTCCCTTCGTGGGACGGCGCATGGTGCTGCTGGGACATAAAATGAAATTGTTGTAAAAAAAGCGGTTGTGAAAAATCACAACCGCTTTTTTTACGGATTGAAATGCTCCTCCAGGGCGTCCAGCAAGGCCATTACGTGGGGGCGATTTTCGCCCTGGCGCCAGCAGAGGTACACCTGGTGCAGCGGGGTGACCTCCTTCAGAGGAAAAGCGGTGAAGCCTCGGCCGGTCATGGCTCTGGCCACGGAGCAAGGGACGATCATCCAGTCCTCCGGGGCCTGGAAATATTTTTCAGCGGTAGGGGTGCTGTTTACCCGGATCTTGCTGTCCAGGATCCGCCAGTGGGTATCATGCCAGGCGCGGAACCCGTCTGTAAAGCTCTGGAAAATTTCCTGCCGGGCATCCAGCTCTCTGACAGAAAGCGCTTTTTTCCCGCGGAAGCGCCCCGGGTCCTTCATGACCACCTGAAAATATTCATCATAGAGCAGCTGGCTGACCAGGCCATGCCCGGTATAGGGAACCTGGACAACCCCCAGATCCAGCAGTCCTTCCAGCAGCAGCTCCCGGATCTCGTGGCTGTGGTGATCCTCCAGGGTCAGGCTGAACCGGGGATGGGTCACCAGGAAGCGTTCCAGGAAATCGGACAGGAAGGCCTCCTGGACGCTGCGCATGCAGCCCAGCCGCAGGAAGAACCGTTCCTGTTCTTCCTTCAGGGCCCGGCTCTCTTCATACAGTTCCAGCATGCGGGTGGCCAGCACCAGGAACTTTTCGCCCCGGCTGGTGAGCTCTGCCTGCTGCCGTCCCTTGCTGCGGACCAGCAGGGGATAGCCCAGTTCTTCTTCCAGCTGGGCCAGCCGCTTGCTCAGGGTGGACTGGGTCAAAAAGAAGGCTCGGGCAGTCTGGGTCATATTCCGGGTGCGGCACAGGTCGCGGAACAGGAGGAGGGTGGATGTATCCATGGGAATCGCCTCTCTTTAAATATTCTTATATAGAATATTATAAAGTTGAAACAATCATTTTACAACTGTTTCCTCCTGCTTTATACTGAAGGCGTCAAAGAGAAGAGCCCTTTGAAAGAGCAATGCACGGAATGGAAAGGAAAAGGTGAGCATCATGAGAGAAACCTTTAAAGATAGCGTTGCAGATATGGTTACGAAAGTGGACAAGGATGAATTTCTGCGGACCCGTCTGGTGGCCTGGATGGATCTTTGGGACAACCCGCAGAAGCAGGAAACCGGGAAACGGTGCTGCTGCCGCAGGAACTGGAAATAAGGGGGTGGAAGTATGGTGCTGCGGATCGCTGAACGGATGAAAGTGCTGGAACTTTCCGGAATCCGGAAGGTCAACGAAAAAGCCCTGGCCATGGAACGGCAGGGCGAGAAAGTCCTCCATTTTGAACTGGGACGGCCGGATTTCGATACACCGGAATATATCAAGAAAGCCTGTATGGCGGATCTGGAAAAAGGGGATGTATTCTACACCTCTAATTTCGGGACCATGGAACTGCGCAAGGCCATTGCCTGGAAGCTGAAAACCCAGAATCACATCGACTACCGGCCGGAGGAAATCCTGGTCACGGTGGGGCTGTCGGAAGCCGTGTATGAAGCCATGGCCGCTCTCCTGGATCCGGGCGATGAGATCCTGGTACCCAATCCCGGCTGGCTGAACTACAAGAACATCCCCAAGACCCTGGGGGCAGTTCCCATCTTTTATACCTTAAAGGAAGAAAACGAGTACCAGCTGGATCTGGACGAAATCCGCAGCAAGATCACGGACAAGACCCGGGCCCTGGTCCTGATCACCCCCAGCAATCCCACCGGTGGCGTCCTGTGCGAACGGGTCCTGAAGGAACTGGCGGATATCGCCATCCAGCATGATCTGATGGTGCTGTCCGACGAAGTGTATGAAAGGCTGCTGTATGATGATGCCGAACACCGCAGCATTGCCGCCCTGCCGGGCATGAAGGAACGCACCGTGACCCTGAACGGGTTCTCCAAGGCCTATTCCATGACGGGCTGGCGCCTGGGTTATGCGGCGGCTCCGGAGGAACTGATCCGGACCATGAACAAACTCCATCAGCATGTGACCACCTGCGCTCCTTCGTTTGTGCAGCAGGCCGGGGTAACGGCCCTGCTGGACGAAAAAGAGGAGGTCCGGGACATGGTGAAAGAATATGCCCGCCGCCGGGATTGTGCTGTGGAAGCGATCAACGCCACGCCGGGCATCCATTGCCTGAAGCCCAAAGGGGCCTTCTACATCTTCATCAATATCAAAGGACTGGGCATGACTGGGGATGAATTCGCACCCTATCTGCTGGAAAAGGCCGGGGTGGCCATGGTTCCCGGCAGTGTGTTCGGACCGGAAGGGAAATACTACATCCGGATGTCCTTTGCCAACAGCCTCGAAAATGTGCAGGAAGGCTGTCGGCGACTGGCTCAGGTCTGTGCAGCAATCATGGAGAAAAAAGGATAAGCGAGGAGGAAAACGACATGCGTCTGGCAACCATCCAATTGAACGGCCGTGAAGTGGCCGGTATCGTTACAGAAAAAGGGGTACTGCCCATTGAACGCCTGAACGCCGCCAGGGGGCTGGCCTGGGCAGAAAATCTGTTGAGCCTGATCCAGAAGCAGCAGGTGCAGGGCCTGACTGCCTGGTATAACGGCGGCGGCCGGGAAGAACTGGAAACCATCCCGGGGATTGTTCCCCAGGAAAAAGTGGTTTATGGACCTCTGTACCGGAATCCGAAACGCATCTTCGGTATCGGCCTGAATTATCGGGACCATGCAGGAGACATCGGCAGTGCACCTCCTTCCGGATTCCCCGGCAGCTTCTTCAAACAGGCTGACACGCTAATCGGCCCCGGCGACGCCATCAAGCTGCCGAAATTGAAGGAAGCCGTGAAGACCACGGCGGAAGCTGAACTGGGCATCATCCTGGGGAAGGACTGCCGGGATGTGGAAGAAGCTGACTGGCAGTCCGCCATCGTGGGTTATACCACCATTTTGGATATGACGGAAGAATCCATCCTGAAAGGGAATGAATTTCTGGCCGGCAATCCCCGGTATCTGACCATCGTGAAGAACTTCCCCACGTTTTTCTCCTTCGGTCCGGAATTGGTGACTCCGGACGAAGTCCCCGATGTGACGAAACTGGAGATCCAGAGCGTCCACAATGGAGAAATCCATGCCAAAAACACGGTGGACCATATGATCCACCAACCACCCAAACTGATTTCCCTGCACAGCAGGATCCAGGGCTGGTTTGCCGGCGATGTGCTGTCCACCGGGACACCCCGGGCCTTCCACATTGTGGATGAGGATGTGGCAGAATGCCGGATCTGCGGACCGGATGGCTTCACCATGCGTCCGCTGGTGAACCCGGTTGTCGATCTGAAGAAACACCCTGAAGCAGAATGAGAGAGGAGAAAAACATGGATCTGGGATTCAAAGGAAAAGTCGCACTGGTATTGTCTTCCGCTTCCGGCATCGGGAAGGGAATCGCTACGGAGTTTGCCCGGGAAGGAGCTGTGGTGGCCATTGCCACCGCCAAAGCCTATGAAAAGGATCTGCTGCAGGCCCAGGAGGACATTGCCCAGGCCACCGGGAACCGTCCCCATATCTTCTTCTATGATGTGAAGGACCCTGACAGCATCACGAAGATGGTCACAGAAGTGGGGAATAGCCTGGGCGGCCTGTACGCCCTGGTGAACCATTGCCCCGGGCCCAAGGCAGGGAGCTTTGAGACCTTGACGGAAGAAGACTGGGCCGACGGCTACGAAAAATGCCTGCACAGCTATACGTTCGCCATCCGGGCAGCCCTGCCGTTCATGAAGGAAGCCGGCGAAGGCCGGATCCTGAACAGCACGTCCTCTTCCATCAAACAAGCCCTGGACAACCTGATCCTGTCCAACACGTTCCGCATGGGTGTGGTGGGCATGAGCAAGACCCTGGCCCGGGAACTGGGAAAATACGGCATCCTGGTGAATACCATGGGACCCGGCCGGATCTATACTGCGCGGATCGCCTACCTGAATGGCATCCGGGCCCAGAAAGCCGGCATGACGGAAGAAGAGTACACGAAGAAGGACTGCGCCAGCTTCCCGCTGAACCGGTACCAGAACGTGGAGGAATATGGCCGTACCGCCGTGTTCCTGTGTTCTCCGGCCAACAGTGGTGTCAGCGGACAGCATCTGCTGTGCGACGGCGCCATGACCACAGCGTACTGAATCGGAAAATCTGGAACTTTATGTAAAATCTTTGACAACCGGCTTGAAGCGACCTTCCATCCGCGCTAAAATAATGACTTGGTAGTCAAGGATGTGCAAGACCAATCAAACAGTTGTACCGGACGTGCCACCTGGCACGTCCTTTTTGTAAGGAGTCAGGATGGATAAGAAACAAATCGGAGAGAAACTGAAAAGCCTGAAGGGACTGCTGCCTGCGGGGCATCTGGTGGGAGCCGGCCTGTCCTTCCAGTGGAAGGACGACGACGGCCATATCCAGGAAGTCCATGGGGGACCCAGGACCCTGATTGCGTTCTGCGGCGCCTTCCTGGCCAGCCTCATGGGGCTGGCAGTATGTGCCGGCCTGCTGGTGAAGGCCTGGGACGAACAGACGGAACTGGCCAACTACCGGGCGGATTATGCCGTCTATACAGAACGGCTGGCCAAGCTCATGGACGATAACGAAAAGCTCCAGAGGGAGCTGGCCCAGGTGGTGCAGGTGGAGAACGCCGTGCGCCAGAAGCTGGCCAAGGACGGCGTAAAGATCGGTGGCAATGGCGTGGACAAGAAGTCACAGGAACTGGACAAGGGCGGCCAGGGCGGTTCTACCACGGCGGACCAGCTCCAGGTGCTGGAAGTGCAGGATGAGATCAACTGGAAAAAGCTGGCCTATAAAAAGGAGAATCTGTCCAACATGCTGCTGGCCCTGTCGGATACCGGGGACGGTACCTATGGCTGGCCGGTGAGCGGCGGCGAAATCAGTTCTTTCTTTGGACTGCGGGCGGATCCCTTTGGGGGCAGCGGCAGTGATTACCATCCCGGCATCGACATCGCCGTGGATTACGGTACGCCCATCCGGGCTGCAGCGGCCGGCACCGTGCAGGATGCCCAGTGGAACGGGGGCTACGGCCGGTTCGTGAGCATCGACCATGGCAGCGGCATCACCACCTGCTATGGCCACATGAGCGCCATCGCTGTGCAGCCCGGCCAGACCGTGCACCGGGGTGATATCATCGGCTACGTGGGCAGCAGCGGGTACAGCACCGGTCCTCACGTGCATTTCGAAGTGCGGCAGAACGGAAGCCCCGTGAACCCGCTGAACTTTGCACGGCCGGTAGGATGAACAAAGAAGGCGCTGTGAAAAAATCATCCACAGCGCCTTTTTTCGCTAGCGTCAGCTGGCTTCCATCGGCTAGTGACTAGAGACTAGTGACTAGTGACGGGGTGTGAAAAAGCATTTTTTCACACCCCCTTGTTTTTTGGCTCTTTTCACTCCTGGCACCGCAGCAAGTATGACAGGAGAAGTATCCGGGGAGAAAGCCTGCTTGTCGCCGCAGGTCAGGGCACCCCTTGCCGACGCAAAGTCGCCTCCCTGCCATTTTCTGCCTCGCCGTTCCAATCCGCCTTCCGCCAACGCGCTTCGCTTGAACGAGGCTCACGGCGGATGAGCGAAACAGAAAATGGCTTTACGCTCGGCTCCATGGTCGGCCAGCGGCACCCTGCCCTGCGTGCAAAAAATTCTTTTCCAACCACTACTTGCTATTCACCAGCCACTGAAAAAGGGGAATGTGATTTTTTCACATCCCCCTTTTCTCATTTATCCTTTGACAGCGTTTCCAGCTGCTGCTTCTCCCATTCCAGCTTCCCGGTTTCCCGCTGGATGGCTTCCTGGAGGATCAGGGCATGGCCGTAGTCTTTTTCCCGGGCCTCCCGGGTGGAAAACAGCAGCTGCCAGCGGAAATGCAGGTGGGCCAGGCGTTCTTCATGGCGGTGGATGTCTGCTTGGAGCAGGGTCCGGAGCCGGGGATCTTGCCGGCTGCGGATCAGGTACATCTTCATGGTGAATTCATCCCGGGTGGGCGTCATGGTACCCAGAGGCTGGGCCAGCCATTCCAGAAGTTTCCGGTGGCCTGCAGGAGCCAGGTGGTAATAGGTTTTCTGCCGTTTTGCCTCGGAGGCACAGGGAAGGGCGGTGATCATTCCGTTTTTTTCCATCTTCCGGAGTTCCGGATAGACCTGGCTGTGCCGGGCAAACCAGAAGTCTCCCACTTCCTGTTCAAACAGTTTCTTGATGTCATAGCCGGTCAAATCCTGTTTGGCCAGAAGTCCCAGTAGTATATATTGGAGAGTGTTTTCTTTGGTCATGGGGCGGCTCCTTTCTTCGGGGATATTATATCATGGAAACAGGCAGAGACATAATGGATTGACAATGGATCGGCAAACGTGCTACACTCGTGGCAATCATTATTATGTAAATATTTACATATCCTCCGGGACAGGTGGAAAACTGTCTGAAGGAAGATAAGGAGGTCTTTTTATGAAAATCAACGGGAAAGTACGCAGACTGGCTGTATCCAGCCTGTTGCTTCTGGGGATGACCGGGTTTACAGGCGCAGAAGCGGCAGTCCAGTATCCCAGCAAGACCCTGGAGGTGGCTCCGGTCAAAACGGAAGTGGAACAGGTTTCCGGGGTGGTCTATGAACAGGTCCCCAGCCGGGGGTACCCCAACGTACCCATGCAGCTGGACCTGCTCCAGCCCCAGAAAAAGACCAGGATGCCGGCCATCGTCTACGTGACCGGGGGCGGATTCATCAATGCCAATAAGGACAACGGGGTCCAGCTGCGGAACTACCTGGCGGAAAAAGGCTATGTGGTGGCCAGCATTACCTACCGGGTAGCACCCACGGCCAAATTTCCCCAGCCCCTGGAGGATGTGAAGGCTTCCATCCGGTACCTGCGGGCCCATGCGGATCAGTGGAACATCGACAAGGACCGGATCGGCATCATCGGCGGCAGCGCCGGCGGGTATCTTTCAGCGTTTGCCGGCACTACCAGCGGTACGAAGACCTTCGACAAGGGTGAAAATCTCCAGGAATCCAGCAAGGTCAGCTGTGCCGTCGATCTGTACGGCCTGTCAGACCTGTCCCAGGTGGGCATGGACTATAGCCCGGAAGTCCAGCAGCTCCACAAATCCGCCGGGGCCACGGAAGCTCTGTGGGTGAACGGCAGTCCTGTGTTCGGCGGGAAGGATGGGGGCGTCCTGGCTGACCCCAAAGCTACGGAAGCGGCCAACCCCATCGCCTATATCGGGAAAAACAGCGCACCCATGCTGCTGATGCACGGTACGGCCGACAAGGTGGTTTCTCCCGGCCAGACGGATTTGCTGTACCAGGCTCTGAAGGCCAAAGGGGTGCCGGCGGAACGGTATGAGATCCCGGGAGCAGCCCATGGGGGCGTATACTGGGTGCAGGACAAGGTACTGCAGGTAATCGGGGATTTCTTCGACCGGTACCTGAAATAAAAGGAGAAAAGCTGTGAGAGAACAGAAAATCATGCCGGTGATCTTTTCGGGCCACGGCAGCCCCATGATCGCCCTGGAACAGAATGACATCACGGAAGGCATGGCCAGAGTGGGGCAGACCGTATTGGAAAAGTACGGACGGCCCAAAGCCATTTTGATGGTGTCCGCCCACTGGTACACCCACGGGACCTTTGTCCAGAGTGCCCCGGAACCCCGGCAGGTCTATGACATGTACGGATTCCCCAAAGAGCTGTACGAAGTGAAGTATCCGGCGAAGGGGAATGCCGCCCTGACTGCGGCCGTACAGAAAGCCCTGGGCCACAAGGTGCGGGTGAATGACGACTGGGGCATCGATCACGGGGCCTGGACGGTGCTGGTCCACATGTTTCCCAAAGCCGACATCCCGGTGGTACAGCTGTCCGTGGACGGGGATATTTCCTATGAAGAGGAATATGCCCTGGGTGAAAAGCTGGCAACCCTGCGGGAACAGGGGTACCTGATTGTGGGTAGCGGCAACGTGGTCCACAACCTGCGGGCCGTGGAATGGGACAACAAGGGCGGTTCGCCGGCCACCCTGCGGTTCAACGACTACATCATCGATGGGGTGCTGAAAAATGATACGGACAGGGTCATCGGTTTCAGCAGCCATCCGGATGCAGCTTATGCGGTGCCTACGCCGGACCACTACCTGCCGCTCCTGGTGTGCCTGGGAGCCGCCCGTGGCGACAAGGCCACCGTGTTCAACAAGGTCTGCAACCTGGGATCCATGGCCATGACCGGATACACCTGGGGAATGAAAGAATAAAAGGGAAGAGGGGGGCAGCACATGCTGTGCTGCCCCCCTGCTTCTGCATCATAATCGATAAAAATTATCTAAAAAGGTCTTGTGTTATTTTTAAAGGTATCGTATAATACGGGTAACTGTAAACGATAAAAATACATTTAATCAATTAAAGGAGGATCGATGATGGCTTATCAGACTATTTATCCGTATACCAATGAAGTGCTCCGCTCTTATGAGAGCCTGTCCGATGCCGGAGTGGAAAAAGCTCTGGAACAGGCCTATGGACAATATCAGGCTTGGCAGAAAGACAACGATATAGAGACTCGGAAAGCAGTCCTGCGCCAGGTGGCTGCCCTGCTCCGGCGGGATTTGGACCGGTATGCAGAAACCATGACCAAAGACATGGGAAAACTGTTTGGGGAAGCCCAGGGAGAAGTGGCGCTCTGTGCCGCTATCGCTGAATATTATGCGGACCAGGCCGATGGATTCCTGGCCCGGGAACCGGTGGAAACCCCGGCCGGCAAAGCCTATATCCTAAAACAGGCCCGAGGGGTGATCATGGCGGTGGAACCCTGGAATTTCCCCTTCTACCAGGTGATGCGGGTGTTTGCTCCCAATTTCATCATCGGGAATCCGCTGCTGCTGAAACACGCTTCCAACTGCCCCGGATCCGCACTGGCCTTTGAGACACTGGTACGGGAAGCAGGGGCTCCTGAAGGGGCTTTCCAGAACCTGTTTGCCAGTTATGAACAGGTTTCCCGGATCATCGAGGATAACCGGGTGGCCGGGGCCTGCCTGACTGGCTCAGAACGGGGCGGCTCTTCTGTGGCGGAACATGCCGGAAAGGCCTTGAAGCCTTCTTCACTGGAATTGGGGGGCAATGATGCCTTCATCGTCCTGGATGATGCGGATATGGACGAAGTGAAATCTCAGCTGTTCGCTGCCCGGCTGTACAATGCGGGCCAGGTCTGTGTCTCTTCCAAACGGTTCATCGTGACGGAAAAGAATTATGACCGGTTCCTCCAGGATCTGACGGAAGTTTTTTCATCCGCCCATTGGGGGGATCCCATGGATCCGGCCACCACATTGGCACCGCTGTCGTCTGCTACGGCCAAACGGGATGTGCTGGCTGCCATCGAACAGGCTGTCCAGGCCGGCGCCCGGGTGGTGTACGGGAACCAACCCATCGAGAGCCCCGGTTATTTCGTGATGCCCACCATCCTGACCGATGTGACGAAAGACAATCCTCTCTTCAACAAAGAAGTCTTCGGCCCGGTGGGTGTGGTGTACAAAGTCCGGGATGAAGAGGAAGCCATTGCCCTGGCCAACGATTCCAGCTATGGACTGGGGAATACGGTGTTCAGCAGCGATATGGATCATGCCGGCCGGGTGGCGTCCCGGATCGAGACCGGTATGAGCTTCATCAATCACGGCTGGACATCCCTGCCGGAACTGCCCTTTGGGGGTGTGAAGAATTCCGGGTACGGACACGAACTGTCCCGGAGCGGATTCGATACCTTCGTGAACCAGCATCTGGTGTTCATCCCCCAGGCCGTATGGGAACGGCATGGGAAGTAAAGGGAACGGGGACTGCTGCGTATGCAGCAGCCCTGTCATATGACGAAGGGGGTGTTGCACGTGTGTGATTTTTCCACGTGCAACACCCCTTCTTTCATGCCCAATCCCCATCCACGAACACGGGCACTTTTGCCCCGTCCTTCCGGATTCCGGTGATGGTCAGGTCCGGACTGCCCACCATGAAATCCACGTGGATCACGGAATCGTTGAGCCCGGCGTTTTTCAGTTGTTCCTCGCTGCGCTCCGGACCCTTTTCCAGGCAGGTGGGATAGGAGTCTCCCAGAGCCAGGTGACAGGCAGCGTTTTCGTCGAACAGGGTCTCGTAGAAGATCTGGTTCGTCAGGGAAATGGGGGAATGGTAGGGTACCAGAGCTACTTCGCCCAGGCGGCAGGCACCTTCGTCCATCTTGATCAGGTCTTCCAGGATTTCCTGTCCCTTTGCGGCCTGTACGTCCACCACTTTCCCGTCTTTGAAAGTGAACCGGAAATCCTCGATCAGGTTCCCGTTGTAGACCAGGGGCTTCGTGCTCCAGACCACGCCGTCCACCCGGTCCGCCTGGGGAGCGGAATACACTTCCTCGGTAGGGATGTTGGCGTTGAACAGGAAGCCCCGGGTGGTGCTTTCCGCCCCGCCCTGCCAGATGTGATGCTTCGGCAGGCCCACGGTGAGCTTCGTGCCTTTCCCACTGGCATATTCCAGGGCCGTGAACTGCTGGGCGGTGAGCCATTCCCGCCGCTGTTTCAGGGCTTCCAGGTGTTTGTCCCAGTCGGCCAGAGGGTCATCACCCAGGCAGCGGGATACGTCCAGGATCTGGAGCCACAGCTTGTCCAGCCCTTCTTTTTCCGGCAACTGCGGATACAGCAGCTTCGCCCATACGGTGCTGGGTACGGCGGCCACCAGCCAGTTGGTCCGGGAAGCCATCATGCCGTCGGAATACTCCTTCACGGCCTGGTGGAACGCTTTCTGCCAGGCAAAAA
>Ga0256406_1003065_pt1 | contig 21738 bp, 19 predicted proteins | sample RumenRJG_03DNA_FD_185986 | JGI IMG/M metagenome (GOLD analysis project Ga0256406, IMG submission 185986) | Bovine rumen microbial communities from Lethbridge, Alberta, Canada - RJG_03 | ecosystem: Host-associated > Mammals > Digestive system > Stomach > Rumen | place: Canada: Alberta | collected... | reverse complement strand
GTTGCCTCATCGCTAATTACCTTGCAAGCTCCTTTAATTAATAACATATTTGATTTTATATCATTACATTTTACACTATTGAATTTTTGAAACCCATATTTAATTGCAAAAGTAATTATAAATATTATGAAAATTATTACAAAAAAAACTCCAAGGAAACTCAATCCATTTTCATTTTTCATAGAATATATCCTTTCGTTGAGTAATTAATATCGCGCTCATTATAACATTTTTATGCTAATAAGTAAAGTTAATTTTTAAGCGTTTTTTGAGGTTTACATAAGTGTACTTTATTGCAATTTTATGTCAAAATTTTGTCAAAAATATTGATTTTTTGCATTTTTTTAAACTTTTTTCATTTTTTTTATTGACATTTCACATTTTCTTTGTTACATTGTACTTGTAAAAAATAATTATAGGAGGATTTTACTATGAATAAGGCAGATTTAGTAGAAGCTATGGCATCTAAAACAGGTGCAACAAAAAAAGCCACAGAAGAACAAGTTGAAGCATTTGTTTCAACAATCACAGCTAGCTTAAAGAAAGGTGAAAAAGTTCAATTAGTTGGATTTGGATCTTTCGAAGTTAGAAAAAGAGCAGCTAGAAAAGGACGTAACCCACAAACAGGTGAAGAAATGAAGATTGCTGCTTCTAAAGCTCCAGTTTTCAAAGCTGGTAAAGCTCTAAAAGATGCTGTTAACAAATAATTCATATTTATTTTATAAAAAAAGAACTAGTTTTAAACTAGTTCTTTTATATATATAAATAAGAAAATCAAAGATTTTTTTTTAAGAGGGCTACTTACGCAGCCCTCTTAAAATGTGTAAATTTAACATTTAATTTTTTGCAATAACTTGATTGTGTGGTTGATATTTGTCTCGTGAAATTACTTCCTTTGAGACTACCTCCCCATTTTTCTTTAAGATTTTATAAGTAATTGATGTTGCTCCATTAGAACCCTTTTGAATTACCTTTGATTGACCCTTTCTTAATGAACCATCTGTTGTATATGTTGTTGAATATGCTATGGTTCCAGTTTGTTGAGATTGTATTTCAACTTCGTAATCATCATCTTGTTTTAGTCCATATATTTGAATTGTAATTTTTTTGTTTGATGTTACAGCTTTTATTCTGATAGCATAATTTCTGTTATTCTTAAATTGAAAATCTGGTTGCTTCCACGAAACAGTTGCATCTGTTCCAATTGGAACATAACCTACTTTAAAATTGTGATTTTTCCTAGATACAATTTCCAAATTAACTCTTAGTACAGCATTATATAATGTGCTAGAAACCTGGCATATTCCTCCTCCAACTTCTGTAACTACCTGACCATTTGAGTATGCTCCTGCTTCTTTAAATCCTGCTGCTACTGTCCTTTGACCTATCGTTGAATTATATGAAAATGTTTCTCCTGGCATTACAACTGCCCCATCTAACTTTGAAGCAGCAAGCGCAATATTATTGCTTCTATTGCTATTACTTGTTGCGTAACTTGTTGTATAACTTGCTAATAAATCTGGAAAAGCCTCTTGTCCAATATCGTCAGTCGTAACCTTAGGATATATTATTTTCAATGGAATGGTATATTGTTTTTCATTTCCTGTTATGATTTTCTTTGCATCATCAATAGATATCGCAAAATCCAATCCTGTCGATGATCCAGTTATCTTATAAGGATTCGTTGAATATGAAGCATCAACAGCTTCTTTATATATATCTTTGTGAATTGACTCAATATCAATTCCATCAGCTTTCCCTGTTTCTACTGGTATTTCTATACTATCATCACTATATACTTCGTTTTCCATATGGCCAATGATTAAATTTTTAAGCTCTTCGTATTTAACAACATATCCATCTATTCCAGCTGTTATAATAAGTTTATTGCCATTTATTTCATAACTTGGTTCCTTAATTCCATCTTTAAATCCGTCATTTAACTGTGGAACAATGTTCTTTAAAGAATCTTCATTATATGAAACATCAATATTTAAATTCTTTTTATGTTTCTTTTGATAAAGTATTGTATAGTTGTTTTGAAAAATATTTTTATCTCTGCCAATCTCATATGCTTTTTCTACCGTTTTATCTATGTCGTATGAAAAATCAAATTGTGATGGCGATAGAACATAATCTTCATCATTATGTTTTAACACTATGTCAGTTTGTATTCTGCTTTTTAAATTATTTTGTAACTTTTGCTTTGCTTCTTCTATTGTTAGATTTGAAATGTCAATTCCCATCGCCGAAATATTGTTTACAATCTTGTTATTTTTCTCATTAATTAGTGCAAATATTGTACTAAAAGTAAATACAATCAAAAAAGCTACAATAATCACACATAAGATAATCATTTTTTTATTACTGTTTTTATTTTCATTATTACGTTGTGATTTTTTAATGATTTTTTCAGCTTTTTTGAAATATTTTAATGCGTCTTTAGTTAATTTGCTTGTCTCGTCCTGATAGAGTATTGCGTTCATTTATCTTTTTTTCCTTTCTCCATGTTGGTATAAAGAATAATGCTCCCACTATTATAGGTAAGTAAAAAATATATATTCTCCAGAATAATATTGATAAATTGATAGTTCCATTTTTAAAAATTGAATTAAATAATATCAAAAAACCTCCCTCAGCTCCAAGCCCTGCGCCTGGCGTAGGAAATACAGTCATGATAAGCATTAATACAGCCTGAATTGTAATAATTTGAATAACAGATGTTCCTTCATTTCCAAATGCCTTGTAAACTGTATATGTTATCATATAATATATTATATTCTGCATTAATCCTATAATTGCCATTAAAATAATAGTCGTTTTATTTTTTGCCACAAATTTAAACTGATTATTAAAGTTTTCAACACTTTCATCAAATTTACTAATTGTTGCATCAACATCTTTAAACAATTGATGTTTTCCAAAATGTATTTTATTATGTAGAAACTTTATAATCGGCCTTGCAATTTTCATAACAAAGTTTTTGTTTAATGCGGCCAACACAAACAATCCAACACATGCGATATTTAATATTATTCCTATTCCAGCAATCCATGCAAATGCATTATTAAATATAGTCTTCAAATATCCAAATTGTGCAATAATCATTATAATAGAAAATACTATTAACATACCTTGAGTTATTACAAACTTCATAGTCAACACTGATATCGAGTCAGATGTTCTTTTTCCCTCTTTATTCATAATATAAACTTGCATAACCTGTCCACCAGTTGCAAATGGTGTTAGGTTATTAAATAGTTGGCCAATCATATTAATTTTAACTGAATTGCCAAATTTTTGGTCTGGATAAATTTTTTTCAATGGAATGTGCAAACAAAAACTTTCAGAAGTCCATACTAATAATAGACAACCAAAGCCTGCTGCAAGCCATTTATAATCAGCTTTGTTTAGGATTTCTCTAATTGTTTCTATTCCATCATGTGCAAAAATATATATAATTAGAGCAATAAAAATTGCAATAATAATTAAAATATTAACAATATAAGTTTTTTTGTTTTTCTTAATTTTGCTTTCTTGATTGTTATCTACTTCAACACTCGCAATATCATGTTCATTAGCTACTTCAATCGATTGCACTTTTTTTATTACTTTTTCATTTTCAATCGTTTGCTTACTCTTAGTTATTTTTTCATTTTCAGCATTGCTTATTTTCTTGTTGTTTTTGTTTGCCTTTTCAACTTTGTTTTCGTTTGAATTTTCCAAAGCGTCCTCCTAGAATTCTGGGTATTTTATATATCTTATTATATGCTAATTTTATTTAAAGTATTGATTTTTTTTAACTTTGAATGTATAATTAATAGCGTTGTATGAATTACATTTTTGTATAATATTCAATAAAATAATTTACTTTTAATTGTAAAAACAATTATAGATGTAACCTTAATATAACTTAGCAATTTATATTTGTTATTTTACAAAATGTTTCATTTTTCGTCAATATTATTGGCTACATACTATCATACTTGATTTATTTTTGCAATATGCGATAATACAAATACATTAAAAGCATAAAGTTTACTTTAACATGTGGCCGTAGCGTAACTGGATAGCGCACTGAGCTACGAACTCAGGGGTTGCAGGTTCAAATCCTGTCGGCCGCACCAATGAGGTTTCTGTTCGAACTAACAGATAGATTAAAAATCATTCAAGTAAGTTGGATGATTTTTTTCTTTACCCAAAAAAAAACATCATCCAATATCCTAAAAAGAAAGGATGGTGCTTGAAATGAAGATAATAAAAAAAAGAACTATGATTTGAGGAAAACTTAAATATATTATTTATATCTTGAAGTTTATTTTACTTTTGCAATTCACTAAAATTATAAAAACAAAAGATATAAAAATATTTATTTGACATTTATAAAAAATCTGTGTATAATAAATATAGGAAATGGAGAAGCCACAAACGTGGTTTTGCCAAGAAAATGTGTAAACTCACATCTACTCGTCAAAGTACAGATGTGAGCTTTTTTTTATTTATGTAGTTGCTTATCAACCCAGTTCTTATATAGAACTGTTATCAAGGCAACGTTTAATGTTAAAGATAACATTAAGGATAGTATAAAAAATAGTATCACTTTAACCATAAACATCACCACCTTTCCTACGAAGATTCGTAAAATTGGTGGCAAAAACCACATCTGCTTATTCTCATTTCCTATGTCAGTTAGTATAACATACATTTTTCAACAAAGCAATAAATACAAACAAATATTTGCAAAAACTTTTTTAGAAATTCACTTGATTTTTATAAAATAATTAGTAATATATTTATAACTTGAATGACTATTCAGTCGTTCGTCAAGAGAGCTAACGAGTTGTAAATAACTACTTCGTTGGACCAAAGGTAGATTTACTTAAACTCGTGAAAAGCATTGCTATAAGCGAGTTTGAGTAATCTAAAAAAGAATATTAAGATACAAAAAAGCCTCCTAGACTTTTCTAAGAGACTTTTTTATTTTTTTAAATTTTTTCTGCAATCACATTGTCTTCGATTACATATTTCATCTGTTCTAAATCATTGTTATTTGAAATTAATTCATCAATAATATTTCTAACAACATTTTCATTATTTGAAATATCATTAACCTCAGCTTCGTCTTTTAATTTTCCATTAATTTCTTTCTCAATTTTGATACCATAATTTCCCTCATTTTTGGTAATAAAATAGTTTACTATTTGTTTTTCCTCTCCTAATTTAATTTCAGTCATTCCATAGTTAACTTTCATTTTAATCATATCCTCCATTTTACTTATGTTGAATTATATTATGATATTTTCGTCAATTTCTTTTGTTTAGTACTTTTATCAAATAACTTTTGTTCTACTCTTTTTGAAACGTACATTATAAAAGCCTTAACAGATGGTCTTTCATAATAATATAATTTAAAATATTGTTTAATAATTTTTTCATCAGTATTTATGTACATTATTCTTAAAAGTTTAGATATACTCCATAAAACATTTTCTGGCTTTGTGTTGTATTTTTTTGCAATATCAACATATAACAATTTTTTAAAATTCTTCAAATATTTTTTGTCTTTACAAACCAAAATTATGGCATCAATAAGATATTCGTAAGCCAAACAATTTCTGTGAAATTTAAAATATCCTAGTTCAATAACAACTTGATTGTACATCTCGTTAGTTGTCACTTTATATAATTCTACTCCTTTCTTTTTAAATATTTTTATTCATTCCTATAAATTCCTACTTATTCTGTTTTTATCCCATTGTGTTCATTTTAATTTAAATAAGTTTTATTATAAACATGTACAAAAATATTTAATTATTACAAGTAATTTTTAATTTTATTACTTGTGGTAATAGAAACAAAAGTTAAATTTTAGGTAGTGTTTAGCATGAAAGGAGAAAAACATCATGGAAAATAAACACAAGAAAACCCGGAGCATCGTATCATTACTGTTATCAGCAGCATTAACATTTACACTCGTTATTGCTGGAAATAACGTTGCCTTCGCTTCTGAGACTGATGGTTCTACCATAGTTTCTGGAAACCGGTCATCCGAAGGTTCAAAACTTAGTTTATTAGAATCTTCATCGGACGTTAAGGTTACTCCTTCTATTGACAACTTCTTAGATATAAATAATATATCAAAGCTGAATACAAACACTCTACTTAAGAGTGGAAATAATCAGATTGGTTCAATGGTCGGAGATGTGTATGGTACTGGCAGTTTATACATTACATTGCCTTCAACTTATTGGGGTGTTGATGTATTAATGGGTACATATGACTCTAATTCAACAGGTTCTGTCCAGTGTTATGTTGTAAAGCCTAACGGTAACACCCTTTATTTAGGAGCAATTGATGCTAAAAATGACCATACAAATTACTACCACCTATCATATTGTCCAAAGGGCACATATAGATTCATTTTTGATGGATCAACCTCTGATACAAAGTTTTGTTATGCAAGGATGTTTAATGTTTAAGTAAATTAAACGTTATCCTACACTTGTAGTAGCAAATAGTAAGTAATTTCCTTTTGTTTCTTTGCTAGTCTATAATATAGGCTAGCTTTTTTATGTGCTACTTTTGAAAAAAAACATCATCATCAGTTACTAAATTAAATTCATATTTATAAAATACTTCTTTTTCTAATTGAGTATTATCAGTTACTAAAACAGGAAAGAAATTTTTTCTATCAATTTCGATTCTATTTGAGTCATAAAATAAAAAAATGTAATTTCCTTGTAAATTCACTTTAAATGAAAAATTAAAAAGTGACTCCTTAAGTAAATGTAATTCACTTTCTCCAAATATTTCAGGCAACTCATAAAATAAGAAATTACTGTGAGAATATAAATATTCAGAATCATCATTTAGTCTTTGTGTGTTTACTGTATTATCTAATTTATTAATTGTAATCATTTCGTTTAATTTGCCATTAAAATATCTAATATAGTTTTCCTTACAATTACCAACATCATCATATCTTATTATTTCAATTTTGTACTTTCCGTCTTTATACCAAATTTTATCCTTTTCATTAGCAATGTTGTTTATGCATGTTGAAATCTCTTCATAATAATTGTTTACATTTTTATACTGTTGTTGCTTATGGATTATAAAACATATTACAGAAAATTTATATAATGAAACTAATACGTAAAGTATCAATACTAAAATAATTAATCTCTTAATTATTTTTCTGATCTTATGTCTTTTACTTTTTATAGGATATATGTATGGATTTCTAATTTTGCTATTCTGAAATAAAATTCTATTTTTAGTATCCCCTTTTATTTTATCTCCTCTTATTTTGCTTTCTGTTGTATAGTTTACATTAATATCATTCTCTATAATATTATTTTCATCATTCTTTATAATATTATTTTCATCATTTTCTACAATGTTGCTTTCTTCATTTTTACTAAATGCCCCTTTTATTATTTTGCCAGTCTCATGATTTATTGTTAGAATTTTAAAATCATTATCACCCATTAATTGCTCTGATGAAATATTATAAACTTTACAAATATTATCAATATTGGCTAATTTAATTTCACCATCATTTTCCCACTTTGAAACTGTTTGCCTTGTAACTCCTACTTTTTCTGCGAAATCTTCCTGAGATAAGCCATCGGCTTTTCGAAGTTTCCTGATGTTCTTTGCTAGCTTGTTCATTAAGTTTTTCTCCTATTATTACTACCTCCTTTGTCCTATTAATGTAAAAATAATAATGATAATTTTTATAAAATTCTACCAACTAGACTTTACATTTTGTCACTTTTTTATTTTTTTTACATTTAGTGCAAAGGATTTTTATTCAAATTAACGCCAAATAGTTTATCATAATTTATTTTTATCAGTTAACGCTTTAACGTCTGCAAAATTAAATTTTTTATTGATATTTCACGTTTTATTTTGCACATAACGAGTTAAATTTTCAATTATTTGCGTTACATAATATTTTTATTGTTAATCTTTTTTTTATTTTACATGTCAAGTTAAATAAAATTAAAAAAAGCAATACTAATTTAAAAATACAACTCTTGCCAATCATTTTTTTAATTAATATATAATATTTTTCATTTAGTTTTCTTTTTTTGCCATTAGGCTTTTGTAACATATCTATTGTAAATTTATTTATTAATTAAATTTTGATAACCTTATATTTTACTATTATGCTCATCTTTTATATTTTGATATATTAAAATTCAATAACATTTATTTTAATATTTCGCTAATTAGAACCTGATTATTTTTATCCTTCACATATTTCATATTTGGAAATACAAATTTCATGACCTCATTTGTCATAATATTTTTTGAGTCAGTTTGTATGTTATAGTTATATGCTATTTTAGCTCTCTCTACATAATCGTGTATTGCAAAATATGTTAATATGCAATTAACAATCATAAAGATACAAATAATGTAATCTAATGATTTCAATTTAAATTTATCAATAAACTTATCAATCAATGGGTTTATAAAATAAATTAATCCAATTGATATTATTCCCCATGACATTGCAAAAAATAGACACGTTCTTCCATTCATGTTTAGAAAATAATGTGAATAATCCCAAAATTTTATTGAATATAATGCTTGCAGAACAAAACTTGATATATATTCATACATAGCCCCTATTACTATTCCTAGTAGAAAAACATTAACCCATTTTTGCTTTAATGGTGTTAGAAATAACACCAAAAAAATGGCTCCTAGTCCATATATTGGGCAAAATGGTCCGATTATAAAACCCATTCTACTTTCTATCTTGTGTTGAGTAATAAGGCAAAATAGATTCTCTAGTATCATACCAAGGATACTATAAATAAAAAAATACCATACTAACTGATGAAAGGTCAATTTTTTCATAAAAATCTCCTTTTTTCCATATTAGTATGGTTATTTTTTATTAAATTATTCTATAAAAATTTTAATATTATTATCTAAGTAAAATTCCAAATTGATTTATTAATGCTTTGATACTTTAAGCTATAAAAAATTATATCGCATATTTAGCTTTAGCAATAGCAAATTTGATAATACTTTACAATATAAAAATTTATATCTTATGTTTAAGATTTGGTTATTAGAATTTTTATTCTGCAAATATTATATCTTAATAACATCCATTTCTGATGTATTCTCTGAATTTCCATAAGCATAAATTATATATAATTCGGCGTTAGGGCCTTGCATAAATGTTTGTACATTTGTTACATTATATATGTCACTTTGTAAATCCCTCTTATATACTGTGTATCCTGATGATTCCATTGCATCAGATGATGCCTGTGCTGATGTGATTACAGAGTATATTTGTTTATTTACTGCTGTTGTTTCAAGTCCTCTATTATTTAGAATATCACTAATCGTTACCTGTTTTCCAGTAGATAAATCATAATTATACGTCTGTATTAATAATCTCTGTGGATTATTTCCTTCTTTTAATGTTGCTAAAATTCCAACAGATAAAATATTATTATTTATAAATGCAGCATAATTTACATTAAAAATTGTATATCCAGTTGTAGTTGTTTGCCCACTAAGTTTTGTTGCTTCATTAACAAAAATTTTTTGCGTTTGTTCATTAAAACTCTTTGCTACATCAGAATCTATGTTTATATATGGAATGTTTAAGTTCATTTCATACAAATTCTCCTTTGTATCACTATATTGCAATCCATTATAAACTAACTCTTTGGAATTATCTAATTTTTTTACCTTAGAATCATCGAAATTTGATTTCTGAAAACTATTAACAAATAGATTTTCAAAACTAGATTTTATTTGTTGTTGACTTTCAGTCGTAACAGAATCTTCTTTTGATGTATCATTTCCGAGTTGTAACAGAAGGATTTTGGTATTCTTTAAATACAAGTGCATACACACCAACAAATATTGCCATTATACATATTGCTACTATTACAGCATATAAAATATATCTAACAGTTTTACTCATATTACCCCCTATTAATCCTTAATATTAAAGACTAAATTGTCATTTTTTACATCAACATATACTTTTTGACCGTTTTTTAACTCTCCTCTTAAAATTCTATCAGAAAGTTCATCCTCTATGCTTCTTTCAATTGTTCTTCTAAGTGGTCTAGCCCCGTATTTTATGTCTGTTCCTTTTTTAAGTAAATAATTCTTAGCCTCATCAGAAACATACATCTTTATATTTTTATCATTTAAAACATTTTGTGTGTCTTTTAGCATTAAATCAACTATTTGTAATAATTGCTCTTCATTTAAAGAATCAAATACAACAATTTCGTCAACTCTATTTAAAAATTCTGGTCTAAATGTTTCTCTCAAACTCTCTTGGATTTTGTTTTTCCTAAACTCTGATGTTGAACCAAATCCAATTGAATTAAGATTTTGATTTGAGCCAACATTTGATGTCATAATTATAATTGTGTTTTCAAAACTTACAGTATTACCTTTTGCATCAGTAAGTCTACCATCATCTAGTACCTGTAACAAAATATTAAACACATCTGCATGAGCTTTTTCAATTTCATCTAATAATACAATTGAATATGGATGGCGTTTAACTTTTTCAGTTAATTGTCCAGCATCATCATATCCAACATATCCTGGAGGAGCTCCAATTAACTTGGCCGTTGAGTTACTTTCCATGTATTCTGACATATCAATTCTAATAATAGAATCCTCTGAGCCAAACATTTCCATAGATAAAGCTTTTGCAAGTTCTGTTTTTCCAACTCCTGTTGGTCCAACAAAAATAAATGATGGTGGTCTTTTTGTACTTTTTAGACCTGCTCTATTTCTTCTTATTGCTCTTGCAACAGCTTCAACTGCATCATTTTGGCCAATAATTCTTTTATGAAGATTATCCTCTAAATTTAATAATTTTTGAGTTTCCTCCTCTGTTATTTTTTTAACTGGAATCTTAGTCCAACTTTCAATTACTTTTGCAATGTCTTCTACTGTCAATTCCTTTGGTTTCATTTTTGATTCAATAGCTTTAATTTTATCAGTTAAAGAACACTCTTGCATTTTTAATTCAGCTGCTTTTTTGTAATCATCAGTTGAATCGGCCTCTGCCGCTTCTTCCTTTTGAGCCTGAACTTCTTGTAATTTGTTCTTTAAAACTTCAAGCTCATATAAATCTTTATTATCAAGGTTAATTCTTGAACATGCCTCATCTAAAACATCAATTGCTTTATCAGGTAAGTTTCTATCATGAATATATTTTTCGGACATATTTACTAGTTTAACAATAACATCATTTGATATTACAACTTTATGATAGTTTTCATAATATGATTTTATTCCTTCAATAATTTTTATACTTTCATCTATTGTTGGCTCTTCAACCATAATTGGTTGGAATCTACGTTCTAATGCAGAATCAGATTCAATATATTTTCTATATTCATTTAATGTTGTTGTTCCTATTATTTGAATTGTCCCATCAGCAAGTGATGGCTTTAAAATATTGGCCGCATTCATTGTGTGGTCAGCATCACCGGCCCCAATTATATTATGAATTTCGTCAATAACTAAAATTATATTTCCATCAATTTTACATTCATCTATAATAGATTTCATCCTAGCTTCAAATTGTCCTCTAAATTGAGTTCCTGCAACTACTGCGGTCATATCAAGTAAATATATTTCCTTTTTTAGTAATTTGGCAGGTACATTTCCACTAACAACTTTTAAAGCTAAACCTTGTGCAATCGCTGTTTTTCCAACTCCTGGTTCACCTATTAGACAAGGATTATTTTTTGTACGTCTATTTAAAATTTGAATCATTCTTGCTATTTCTTTATCTCTACCTATTACAGCATCTAATTTGCCATTTCTGGCTTTCTCTGTAAGATTTGTTCCATAAGTATCAAGAAACTTGTGTTTTTTCTTATTTGCTTTTTTCTCTGTGACAATTGTTGATTTTTTACCTTTAGAGTTGTCTTCATTTGCTGAATCATTTTTTCCCATCATATTTGAAAATATAGATCCTAGCGGAATAGCAAATCCCATTGGTTGACTAGAAGAACCATCTTCATTCATTGATGCTTCTTCAAGGTTTTCAAAATCCTCTTGGTTCATTCCTTGCATCATTGCAAAACTTCCAGACAAATCCTTTAAAATATCATTTAATTGACCTGTTACATTTGTTAGATCATCACTATCTAAATTGCCACTTTTACCATTGTCGATATTTGTAATTCCTCTCTTTTTGGCACATGAATAGCAATACCCAATTCTTTTTATTTTTCCGTCTTTATCTTCTTTATTTACAAAAATAACTGCAACATTCTTCTTGCAATCTGCACATAACATATTTTATCTCTCCATTCTTTGCATTTTTGCTAACCTTTCAATATCTAATAACTTATAAGAAAATTATTAAATATTGAGTGATTTCTAAACATTACTTTTAATTTTTATCTATGTTCATTTCATCTAAATCATCTATTTGTTCCTGCATAACACTGTTATACTTGTTTACTACGTTACCGGTACTTTTTTGAGTTTTAAGCCCTGATTGTGTAGTTCCTATTGAAATTCCTGTCAAAACAATTAGTACTACTATTGTTATAATCAAAGCAGTTAGCGTAATACCATTTTCTCTATTTTCTTTCATAAAATAAAAGCGAGCGTCCACTTCTTCCTCCTATGTATTTTATGGCTATATAATATCACAAATGCCTTGTTTGTTCAACTAATAACCTAAATTTTTACAAAAGTTCACAATTTGGACAAATAATTTCATTTTTAAAAATTGCCTCGAAAAATATGTTAATTTTTTATTTAACTCCATAAATAAGAAAAAGAAGAATCAATAATTACAAACAATTTCATGCAATGTATTGATTTCTTCTATGACTAAATATATAGATTTTTTTATTTTTTAATAGCAAGTATTTTAAATTTTGATACTGCTCCGTTTGGTAATTTTGCTTCAACTATTTGGCCTTTTTTAGCACCAATTAAAGCTGCTCCAATTGGAGATTCATTAGAAATTTTGTTTTTAGCAATATCAACTTCTGTAGAACCTACAAGAGTATATTCAACATCTTCGTCAAATTCTTCATCATGGACTTTTACAATATTACCAACTTGAACAGTTTTAGTATCAATTTCAGATTCATCAATAATTTTAGCATGTCTTAATTTGTTCTCAAGCTCAATTATTTTGTTTTCATTATCCTCTTGAGCAGATTTTGCCTCATCATATTCAGAATTTTCTGATAAATCACCATAGCCTAATGCAACCTTAATTCTTCCAGCAATTTCTGTTCTTTCTGTTGTTTTTAAATATTCTAATTCTTTTTCTAATCTATCATATCCCTCTTGGGTTAAAATTACTTCTTCATTATCCATTTTAATGTCTCCTTTAAAAAAAGTTTTTATAAATTGTATACTATTCAAATGCTATTATATATGGATAGTTCAATTTACTGTTTAACTATATTAAAACATTTTTTTATAAAAGTCAATATTTTTCCAACAAAAAAATTAAATCGTAAATTATCATTTGAATTTCCGTTTTTTATTATAAACCTGATATAAGTATGGTGATATAATATTAATATGTTTTCTTATGGTGAAAGGAGTTATTATTAAAAATTGGAAACATATTAATTTTGAACAAAGGAAAATGATTGTATCTTGCATTAAATCATACAACTTGCATTTACCTTACATACTTATTGTTTCTATTTTTATTTTATTCATAGCTAAGTACTCTCTTACCTTCTCATAATTAGTTTTATTTAAAATTTGATATTCAATTAATTGGCTTTTGTCAAAATTTTCATGCTCAGCAAATATTCTTAATTTCTTCGGCGTCGTTATTCCTAATTTTCTTATTAATTTTCCATTGAACGCTTTTGGTATTTCTATATTACCAGTAAGATCTATTATTGTCATATTGCGATTGAAATTATATGACCTTATTGATTTAAAATCAAGATTTACCATTACATCCACGTTTTTTAAGCTTTTTCTTCTATTGCTAGAAACTGTTATATAAATGTTTTGTTTTTCCAATATTTTATCTAAATTATAATACTCCTCTAAATCTGTTACAATATTCACAACTTTTATTTTACTTGCTAAATCTTTAATGATTTCCACATTTTCATCACAATATGTGTTAGTACAAATAGTAATTTCATCATTTTTTCTTTTGCAATTCATATATATTTCATAAATCATATATTTTGTAAATGTTTGTCCCATTAATGTTGGAAAATTAATATTTTCCTTTTCTTCAACTAATGCGTAATCATACTTTTTTAATTTCTTTATAAGTTTCATTTTAGTTTTTTCATTAAAATTATAAACAAAAAAATTACCTTTTTGTTCATAAACTCTATTTAATCTGTTATTTACATTATATTTAATTCTTTTTGAAAAACTATTATCATCTTTTTTCATTAAATTTACAAATGCTATATTCAAAATAATCACCCACATATAATATATGCGAGTGATTATTAATTTAGAACACTTTTATTTTAAAATCAAATTTTTTAACATTATTTTAATTTTAAATTATACACACTAAGCTGAAACTTGTTCTATCATTATTTTTTTTATACTTAAATTTCACTAAAAAGTTTTTTAAATAGTAAAATTAATTTTTAATTCTGAAGTTTTTCTTTAACTATACTCCAAACTCCATCTTTTTCTCTGTCTTTTTCCCAGAAGCCTGCTCCTGCCAAATTATATTGATTTACAAGATTAAGTTTGTTGCTAATTGATGTTTCATCTTCAATCCACATTTTGTAAGTTGTTCCATTTTCTTCATATTCATAGTAATTTTGCTTTGTTGTGTCATCCCATGTAACCTTAACATTACTTGGAATTTTTACATCCTTCATATTTACAACTTTACTTGTAATTTTTCCATTTGATTCTCTCCATAATCTTGTGTAAAAAGGCATAGCCAAAATTAACTTGTCAGATGAAATTCCCTCTTGTGGGCCTAAGAATTTCTTAATATTTTTTTCTTCCCAATCATATCCTGCAACTGTTCCTGCTTCCTTTGAAGAGTTGTTATGTTGGTCATACCCTATGAATACTAAATAATCAGCTGTTTCAGCCAATGTATGTCTGTCATAGCACAATGACCAAGTATCAGATCCATCTGGTTCAGTAACATCCACACATAGCGTCATTCCAAGATCTCTAATACGAGGAGCTAATTCTATAATAAATCTTGAATATTTGTCTTTGTCCTCTTTATACATATTTTCTAAATCAATATTTATCCCATCAACATCTGCATCGATCAATGAATTAACAATATTCTCAATTAAATATTCTCTTGTTTCAAATGTCGACATCATCTTTGACACTGCATCTTTATTATTTAAAAAAGTATTTGATAATGTTGGCCATACTTTGTATCCATTATTTTTTGCCCATGTAACATATTTCTTTCCAGAATCACCAATATTAGTTTTTATATCACCATTTGACATTAATTCAAAAAACGATGGTGATACAGCATTTACTCCCTGTATTTTATCAGTTCTAGTTGGGCAAGGATCATATGGACTATAATAATCCCACATAATGCTAACCTTGCCATTTATCTTTTCTCTTGTAAGATTATCTCTTACAACAATTCTATCTTTAATACTTGATTTCTTAACATATCCAATAATTCCTGAGCTTGTCCTTACTCTTACCCATCCATTTAATTCTGTATCTTCATTACTATTGAAATCTTGTACAATTGACACTGTTTCTCCCTTTTTTATTCTTGCAATACTTTTTGAGAAAAAATCAGCCTTGTATCTTATAGATTGATTTGATTTACTTTTTGCTTCTACAAACTTTTTACTTAATGAATCAACCATTAGCTTATTTGTATTTTGATCATATTTATATTCTAGATTATAGATTGAAGCAAGTTCACTCATTGGTAAAAATGTCGTATTATTTACATCTATTGAAGGATTCGTAACATCTACTTCTGATGTATTAATATCTATTTTGTTGCTATTTTTTACATATTTTGCAGTTTTAGTATTTGATGTTAAAATAATATAATTCTTGTCCTCATAAAGAAATTCATCAAAAAAATTCTTAACATCTCCTGCTGATAAGTAATACTCGTTATCCTTTATAATGATGTCATTTTTTAGATTTTTTGTTACATTGTTATTATTTACCATTAAATTAATTCTATTATCATCCGCTTCTTTTATGTAATTTGGAGCAATTTTTATTAAAAACGTTATAATTAGTAAATAAATTGCAATAATTGTTGATCTTCTTATTAAATGCAAAAATTTAGTTTTTTCTTTTTTTAGTTCCATAACATATTGTTCTCCTATTTATACTTTATTAATATAACACATAATTTATTTTTTTAAAATACTTTTTTTACATTTAGTTTTCCTTTTTCACATTATTTTTTCAGTATGACTACATCATTAAATAGGAGTTACTTTCTGATTGACCTTTTTTCACATTACTTTCTCAGTAAAACTACATCAGTAAATAAAAGTTACTTTCTTAGTTATTTTTCAGTAATCAATAAAGTTTTAATGTAATGTCATATTTCATTATAAATTACAAACAATAGATAGTTGTAACATTGTGTATATTTCAAAAAAGATTAACAATATTTTTTGGTTTACATATAATATTTAAAAGGAGGTAATAATGTTTAATGTTCTAAAAAAGATGCTTGCTGCTTGCCTTATAGGTTTCGGTCTTGGCATATTATTAGTAATATTACTTCCTCTTGCAGGTTGGCTTTTTATAATAGGCTGTGCTTTGATTGCTGTTGGTTTACTATTTTTATGGCAAAAAAATTGCTAGATATTCATAACCACTATAATAAAACTCTATACTTAATTCTATGCAAATAGTTGCTAAATAATAGTACATAATTCACTTAAAAAAAGGAGGTATTTTTATGACTGTTGTTGTAAAAAAAGTTCCAAAGTGGCTTAGAGGCTTTGTCAAATTATGCTTTGGGATCAAAGATAATAAATAAAAAAAAGACCTTTTAAAGGTCTTTTACTTTTACTATGCATTATTTTGTGCAGCTTTTGATGAACGTAAACATTTTGCACAAACATGCATTTTTTTATTTTCTCCATTAACTTTGATATGAACAACTCTAAGGTTTGGTTTCCAAGTTCTTGAAGCTCTTCTGCTTACATGAGAACGAGCAATACTAACTCTATTTCCATTTGTTACTGTTTTTCCACATATTTCACATTTTGCCATTTTGAATCCCTCCCTTTCACTAGAATATTTATTTTTATTAATAAATTTCAATGACGTACCATGTAATTATACAGTTTTTTATAACTTTTGTCAACACTTTTTGCTGAACTGATAGCATAAATTTTCTGATTGATGATTATTTAGTTTTTCATATTTTAATTTTGTTGCCATTCCACCTCTTATATGTCTTTCGGCTTTGTTTTCATCTAGTACTTTTCTTACATCTAATGCAAGACGTTTGTTTATCTTTATTAGCCTATCAGTAATATCCTTGTGTACCGTTGACTTACTTACTCCAAACTTTTTTGCTGCTCCCCTTACTGTATCTTTTGAATCTATTATATATTGAGCAATTTGTACAGCTCTTTCTTCAATTGAATCTCCATTCATATAAAAAATGCCTCCTAAATGAATACTTTTGTTTAAATGTATTCATTTAAAAGGCTGATTATGATTTTTATTATATTTTGTTATTGTGGTTAAATAATATTTTTCAATTTATTCATAATCTAAGATTAATATTTATTGAACTTAAAATTATAAAACAAATTTTATAATTAGTCCTATTCCAGTTCCTATAATTGCAAGTACAGTTCCTATTAAAGCAATATATTGTGGTTTTGTTCCTGCAACAGCTGTAAGTGCTACTGGTGCATCGTCTATATCATCTTCTCCTTCTTTTTTATTGTTTGGAGTTGAGTCTATATCATGTGTATTACTATCATTTTTGTCAGCACTTATTTCAGCAACGTTTGTCATAACTCCCATATTGTTTTCATTATTATCCCATGTTAACAATAAGTCAACTGTCGCTGTATCTCCTGGTTGTAATAGAGTATCTTTTAAAGCATCTGTTGTAATTTTTCCATCTGCTTCTGCCCAATTTGGATTATCAGCTTGGTTAAACTTTAATCCGTTTGGAATATAGTCTGAAAGCTCTGTTGCATATCCTGCAATTTCACCTTCGTTTTTAACTCTTATACTATATTTGAACTTTATAACAGTATCTTCTAAACGCTTTTTGTTAATTTCTACTTTTACAACAGGCTCTGGATCTTGTTCTGCGTAATGCCCTGTATCCATTACCTTTTGAACACCATCCTCAATTACAATTGCTTGTGTTACCCATTTTCTTAATGATAAATCAAAATATTTTACATATATTTTTTCAATATCTTGATCATCTTCTCCCTCATTCCATACATCAGGAGTTGAATCAACATCATTTATTTCTTCGCCATTTCTGTTTGTATGTTTTGATATTTGGGCTTTGTTAATTATAATTCTATTAGATGTGTTAGGTTCTGTAACCTTAAATGCAACCTTAACATCTTTATATTCTGGTGTATTCATTGTTGATTTATCAAATGCGTTAATTAAGTTACTTCCTTGCGTTTTTTCTTGATCTTTTGATAAATAATCTGTTGTAATAAATTTGGCTTTTGTTGCATCACTTGTTTGCTTTCCATCTTGATCAAGCATTATCCATTTATATGCTTTGTTTGTTTCATTGTCAGGAAGGAATTGTAATCCATCTGGTACATCATCTTTAATTACTGATGCATACCCTGCTTGTGTTCCCTCATTGAAAATTCTAATTGTGTAAATTACAGTATCATTTTGTTCAACTCTAACTGGTTCCTTTGTATGATTATACGTGCATGTTGTAACTTCTTTTCCATCTACTATCGTTCCAAATTTTGACGTGTCAACTTCTGGAACTCTGTTCGTTATTTTATTGTTATTAACACCTGTTATAAATTTACGAAGTGCTAAATCAAATTTTTCAAGAATAACTTTCTCAAAGTCATCATCATCTTCTTGTCCTTCATAATAATATGAAGAATCAGATAAATCTGATTTGTTATTTGAGTTACCTTTATAATTTGGCAAATCTGAATCTGATGGAATTGTAGCATTTGCTTTGTTGTCTCTATCAGCCAAATTATATTCATTTGAACTTTTTGTAATTTCAGCAATATTTGTAATTTCTTTTTGTAAAGGTGCAGTTTCAACAACTTTGCATTGAATTTGTACTTCTTTATAATTTAAAGTTGTTTTAGTTTGATCAAATGATTTTATAATATTTTCAGCATCATTTGCTTTTGATAATTTTTGTGTTTTAACCGTTCTTTGAGTTGTATCTGATGGATCCAATACCCAACCATTATTTGCATTAAAATCATTATTAATAAATTGTAACTCTGGTGGAAGATGGTCTGTAATTTCATCAACATATCCATCAACTTGTCCTTCATTATAAACTCTAATTGTGTAAGTTACAGTGTCACCTGCTTCAACACTAACAGCTGATTTTTTGTGATAATAATCTGCTGTTGTATCTCCATTTAATAATGGACTAACATTATATTTTGGAGCTCTATCATATTCTTTGTCATTAACCTTCGATATGAATTTACGAAGTGCTAAATCAAAATATCTTCCTGGTATAATTAAATCTTCATAATCGTCATCATCTTCATAACCCTTACCAACTGTTGATGTTCCAGGTGCATAATTATTTTTCTGATCTCCTGTTAAATTATTAGTTGTTGAATCTCGGTCAGGTTGGTTAGCACCATTTTTGCTTCCAGTAATTTCTGCAACATTTTTTAAGTGTATATCTGTTGTAGAAGTTTTAGTATTTACAACACATTCAACTTGGACATCCTCATAACTGATTGAATATGTTCCATTTGAAGGAGCTTTATCAAACGCTGATAACACTCTATTTGATAAATATGATGTTTTTATTATTTTTCCGGCATTATAATCTGTTGTTGCTTTTCCACTCTCATCATACATTTGCCATCCATAAGCATTATTTATTGTACTATTTTGAGCTAATTGCAAACCTGATGGTAAATAATCTGTTATTTCTGTTGCATAACCATTGATTGAACCTTCATTATAAATTCTTATTTTATAAACAACTCTATCCCCTTCTTTAACTGAAACAGGATCTTTTGTATGTTTTTTTATCAAAGTTGTAGTTCCAACACTTGTTGAAGTTTCAAGAGCTAAATTTTTTAAATCATTTTGTGTATAAACTGGCTCTCTACTTGTAGTAACATTTGTTCCATTTACAGAAACTATAAATTTGCGCAATGCTAAATCAAATACAGGTTTTGCAAGAGTTTTTGTATCTGTTCCAGTACTTGTTCCACTTGCCTTTTCAATTACTACAACTGGTTGATTTGACGATACCTGGTTTGCACTTGTTGACCAATATGTTAAATTAGTTCCTGAATATGATGAACTTATATTAATCGTTACTGAACTAGCTGAAGTCGTGTTTGGTAATGAAATATAAAAATTTCTGTTTGCATAATTTGCTAATTTATCTTTTGTGGTTGATCCTGTAAGCGCTGTTGACTTATCAGAACCTAAGATTGTCACATTAGATAATTCTGATGAATCTGCTAGAACACTTGCACTTGTTAAAGAATAATTAGAACCAGCAACTATTTTATATGGTCCAATTATATAATTACTTCCTGATGTTGTAACTGTTGCGTTTGATTTATCAAGCGTAACTCCAGTTCCAGCTGTACCTGTTTGATAAGTATATCCATTTTGTACAGCATTTGCTGCACCATCAACAAAATAATCATATAATTTTGTAAATGGATTATCTACAAAATCTTGGCCTTCTTTTTTATTTAAGTTTGTTAATTCATATGGAGTTCCATTTGCATTAGAAGAATAGTAAAATAATGCGTCTTCTAGTGGTTGATATTTCTGATCTGCTGGCGTTGTTGAATTTGCATAATACCAAATAGCTGCTTGTTGAATAACTTCAATAACATCATTTACTTGATTAGTATCATTTAAGTATTTCAAAAAATCATCATCTGAAAGACCTGTTGAAGCATATAAATCTGCTTTTGATTGTGTTGGAATGCTTAAATGTTCAAGTATCCAAACAATTTCATTGTATGTTGTTATATTTGTTGGTAATTGATTTCTATATACTGTTGAACTTGTAACAAAATCCGAACTTTTCATATTAAAATTTTGTGTGTATTCAATTGGACCAACAACAGTCCCACTCTCAGACCCAAATCCAACACCATCTTTTAGACAATAAACTGCTGAATTTACAGGTGTATCATCAACAGTACCAGCTGAGTTTGTTTTAATAATTTTAATTACAGGTTTAGTTGCTCCACCATTTACAGATACAGTATAATATCCGGTTGGTCTGCCTATTGATTTATTATATAAACTAAAATATGCTGAACCTGTTGCAGCAAAACTTTTACTTCCCATAAATATTATAAATAAGGGAATAAATAAAGCCAATAAATATAGCTTATTAAATTTTTTCATTTTTTAATCTCCAATTATTTCATATTTTTCTCATTTTTAGTCCGATTATACGGCATATTTTCTCATTTGTAATTATAATATATAGCTTTTTTAAATGCAATAAAATATTTGTTACATTTATGTTACATTATTTAACGTAAATACTGCTTTTAATCTGGCATTTAATCTTAC